>JAAUYG010243420.1_pt1 | contig 18094 bp, 10 predicted proteins | sample 7278091 | NCBI WGS metagenome assembly JAAUYG01 (sample SAMN14350201, study PRJNA611818) | marine sediment metagenome | isolation source: surface marine sediment (0.6m) | place: French Polynesia: Moorea | collected 2018-08
CTCTCTCTCTCTCTCTCTCTCTCTCTCTCTCTCTCTCTCTCTCTCTCTCTCTCTCTCTCTCTCTCTCTCTCTCTCTTATGCTCATGCCTGTTCTGGTCTCGACATGTTCATGATGTTACTGTTAGTATCGGGAAAGGAATGCTGGTAATATTCTGGTTCCCTGCTGAGATCAACAACGGTTTTCTCTGAGCGGTGTTTTCTTTGAGTTTGAAAACGGACACTATTTAAATGACATGTAATTCCTGCATCTGCCTCATGTCTTGTATTTACGATCTAAAACAAACAGAGCATACACGTGTGCCGTAAGAGTATACATGTACATGTATATGACCTGCGCTCGAGCTTTTCCTTCAAAGCAAAAAAAAAAAAACTCAACTAACTTAAAGACGGCCGAGATGCATCAAAGTGAGTCCGTCATTCTTCTTGTTATTTTGACCTGCCTAGCAGGGTAATTTAGATCACTGGAGATACATTCTAGCTACCAAGGGGTAGAGTGAGCCCACCGGCTAACCTTATATGGTCTGTTGCTTCTGTAGTGACTCCTGTACCGCCCACGTGAGATGACACCGTTATGTCATCCGTCTCCGTACGTCGTCTGGAGCTCATTTTTTTTTGTCTGCAGTGTCAGTAGTACCCCCACGGGGGGGGGGGGGGGGATCCAAAAGCTTGCTGCTTCTAGTCTATATGTTGCTTTCCCGCAGCAGACAGGTACATGTAGACCTTACTGACAAAGGTCCTTCTTGTTGTTGAATGGTCCCAGGGGGACAAGACTTTTCATAGAGATAGCAAAAAAAAAGTGCGGCTGACGCGTGAACAATTTTGTGATTGATGGGAACTGACGAGAAGAAAAATTGCAGTTCTATATAGCCAGTAAATAGTTAAGAATTGGCGGTACACGAAAGAAGAAGCAAGCCAGGAGGCACACCACGCGACGTGGAAAACTTGAGAGTGGGGCTATTTAGAGACCAAACTTTCGAGCTAGACATGACTTCCGAATATCGATTGAAGGACGCATGTGAATACCAGATCAGCATAATCACAGTGAACTTTACCGAAAGCTTCCAGATCCCCGAGTTTCGTAGTCTCCTACAATTTCAAATTCCGAATTTAAAGCAATGGGTTTTCCTGCACAGAATGACCTTAGAATAGAGGTTACGAAAGTCACTCTCCAATTATTGTAAGTGAATTAACAATGCGTGGATGCTCGTAAGTGCACACAGATAAAGGGTAACTAGAACAGAGAAGACGCCAACACCTCTGATAAAATCTTCATTGAATTTGGATCATGACAGGCTTCCTTGGTCCAAACCTTGACTGGTTAATTTAACTGTGTACACGTACATGTAGAATCAGACGACTCTAATCCCAAGACGGGTTCTCTTTTTTTATCTGCCTTCCCCTCGTAGTCTGACTCCGATGGCCTCCGGGGGTCAGATCGCGGCACACATACGTCATAAGAAGAGCAACCTCTGTGTTTGCCAGACCGCTTTTCTCAGCTCTCAAACCCGGGCCAGACTTTGATCCCGCGCATTCAGCGACCTATTCATCAGAGGCAACTGTGAATAGCTGTTTCCACACTTTCGTCCGGGAATAAGCTAAACATTAAAAAAATTAAAGGGGGTGGATTTTTTTTTCGCTCTGCAAATATTCAACTTCGCCTGTAGATGGCATAACTGGGTCAGCCTTGTTGTCTGCGTTGTCTGCTTCGATGAGCGCTCTGAGAGGGTCTACATGGTGGCTAGAATATTGTACCACCTACTAATGCCATTCAACGTCATTGGCTATTGCTGATTTTTTTATCTGGGCTTTTCATGTGTTTTTCTTCTACCGGCATACCTTAGCATATGTACGTCAATGAATACAGTTTGTGTTGATACGAAACACTTAACGGCTCTTGAATCTAATTTTATTTTTATTTTTGATGAGTTGTTAATTGAACGTCTTGCAACAACCTCTTTATACGTGCTAAAACAGACCACGTAAATCGGACAATGAACATCAAATTCGTAATCCCTGCACAAATGGCACCAATGTATCAAGCTCATTAGACGGCACATCATCGTCTCCAGACAGCCCAGTCCGTGGTAAGGCAACACGGCAGACATAACTAGAAAGACAACTGAGGAGAGGGGGGGAGGGGGAGTGTCAGTTGGCACCAGATTGAAATGAAAACTACTTTCTAGTATTTGAATTGGGATTCTGCCAAACCACAGTTCACGTGCTAAGTAGCAAGCCGGTGGAATGTGTGTATTTCCGAATCCTATCACGACTTTCCACCCACACCGCTGGCTCCGGCTACCTACACATATACGGCATGTACCACTGGCGGCTTCCTTGTAGCAATGTCAACACAGAGGACCTGGCAGAGTGCACCTCCTCCCTCACTCCAAACACGCTCGTTGCTACCTTGTCATTGCTTACTGTACGGAAACTTGGGCAGTGCAAGCTTATCATGCCTACGGGAGAAAATGAAGGCACCGCGTACACCGGTACGACGATGTGGGCTTCGTATAGAGAAAAATGGACGTTGCTTCAAGACATGGTTAACTGAGTGGGTGGATCGTGTTCTTCGTCGGTGTAGATCTCACCGGATCGATATAGTTGACATGGAGCTCTGCTTTTACATTTACAGTCCCACAGTTTACACCCTGACACAGTTTTCCAACTCTCGTTCACACAGCTCACATAGGTTCCTAGAAATGCATTTCTGTGTGTACGCGTAATAGTTTGAGGATGAAGGATGCGTAACTTACGTAAGCAACACAAATAATATTATAATCATCTCGTGGCGTACTGGATAAATGGGTCACAATTACATGCCTAGTAACTACGTGGTAACTTCTACCCTTGCCAAAGGGGTGTTAGTACGACTTTTATCACAATTATTGCACACTGTATCATCAAGGGAAGCTTTAATCAAGAAAGGTGGTTCTGAATGACAAGCAGTGTGTTGCTGCCGCCTCCAGTGGCGCTCCCCGCATAAATCCCACTTAGTGTCACTTCCCAAACTGTAGACGGCCAAATATTTTGGCTTTAAGTGCACTTTTTATATAATAAGCCAATTAGGGATCTATAATTTGCCTTTTCTAAACGTCTGATGATTAAAATAAATGTCAGTTCTTAACACTGATGAAGTTTCCACTCATGCCTGGTGTTCGTGTACTTTATAATACGCCTCTGCCCTGTGTTTAACAGCATAATGTTGAATAAAATAAAGCTCCCAGATCGAGTCTGTACTTTTTCCGATACGACGCCCGTGTACACCTTCGAACATTTCAATAGACCCCTATGCGTCTGATCAATACTGGTGCACAATTCAGATCGATGTCTACATGATCTTGGTGGTGCCTATGCTATGCACTTATACTCTAGCGCAATACCGTGTGGAGACAACATAGTAGTCGACTGTGAAGTGTAAACCAGATGTATAAAACGTGCGGTTGCTTCGCTCAGACAGACACAAAAACACTAACTATTTCAGACAGGTAGTAACAAATAAAGAAAAAGAAAGAAAAAAGAAGCAAACAAAACCGTCTTGATGTTTCAAAGGTGAAAGTTGAAATCCTTTTTTAAACCTTTGAAGGTATTTTGGAATGGAGCTGTCAATCATTCTTTTAGCTAGAAGGACGTCCGTCTATTTCGCCTTTGTCCAAGGACGACCGACCAGCTAACAAAGTAGACCACGCCAACATACATGTATACACATCGGGCCACCCTGCAAAAAAATCTATCGTAAGCAACGTCTGGAGTTTTGCCACTAAAAACACTCTGTTATACTCCGGGTCGGTAAGAGATGGAAATATCTCTCAATACCGTATCAGAATTGGTAGGTGGTGGCTAGGATGGAAATGTCTCTCAACACCGTACCAGAATTGGCAGGTGGTAGTTGTTGGCTTAAGCCAGAGCTTTGAGGTTGTGCTATGCTGGAAACACGACTTTCATAGCAGTATATGGTGTACAGGGAGGGCGAAACTGTATTTCAGAGACAGGTGATGAATAGATGGAACAACACTACGGTCTGCCAGAGAAAATTAAATACATTTAAAGGACCATAAAGGGCGATATTTTATTATGACCCACAAAACCTTTACGTTGGGAGTGGTAGGTGTGCATTATTTGTTTGTTACAACAAACCATTCACCGCGTTCGTTAGGCTCCGTGTGGTATGGAATGTGGTATACAATACACGTACTTCAGGCGAGCCATCTCTCACCTGAAATCCTGAACGGGTTTACAAATGCCCAAATGACAGAAAAAATGGCAAGACCCTTCACTTATATATATGGCTTGGTAGGAAGTAACAGTGTATTCCAACGTCGCCCATCAAAACAGAATAAAGAAAAAAAATGACAGTTGTAGTACATCGGACATATGATGCTGGAAACTACTATAAAATCATACTGGGTCGATATCAGATATTTCAACACCATACCAACAGCTGACGCAATGAAACAAAAACGCGTAGAGGCCATTACATGAAGATGCATGGGATCAAATCTAATATATGGTATATGTAGCTTAATGTATGGATTTCTTTGACACGACTATCCCAAGGACTACCATTAACTCTTTCACATCCACATATCACTATCACACGAACGAAAAACAAAATGATCATTTATCATCTGGTCCAGGGGCGTCAGCACTGGCGACACCTCAACACCTACGCGAACAGTGCATACATTCCTAAAGCACACGACGTAACGTAGTGAAAAAATCGTTTGAAGCAAAACTGGATTATGACAAGATGCCCTCAATCGCCCCCGCAAAGATGCTATGTGCATATAGCGGAGCGATTGTTGATACATGCCTTGTAAAGTGTTTAGGTCCGTTTAAAAATTTGACCTCGTCGCTTGAGAACTGAGGTCAGCTTAGCAACAAACAGGCGAGCTAACTTGAAATTGACGATGCATGGTTGATGTTCAAAACTATGCACAACTATCTACTAATGGCTATTACTTTAGCCATTTTTTGTTACCAAGAGCCCAGACTGCAATGTGCTGGGCATTTAATTTCCATGTTTGAACACTCCTCACCTTTTGTACTATATGTGCGTACTATGTGTATTACCGTAACTGTATAGGGGACAGTGTATAGAGCTACATGTACTGGGTAGGCGTGTTATGGTGTAATGTTGTACAAAATATAGCAGTCTGGTAGTGACTAAGTTTATGTAGCCTAATGTATGTAATTCTTTCATCCGACTATCCCAAGGATTTACATTTTTTTTCTGTCAGTCGGGTACTATTGATGGGTTACCACAGCACCAGCTAACTGTAATACGGTCAGGTTCCAGAAAGTTAACGGATTGATCACGGACTTGCATGCTTGGGTGGAGTAAATATTTGTCGTCTTTGAACCGCGCTTTTGTTACATAAATGTATACTTATTATATATTTCAGTCTGCGCAGTTTGCGCGCTTTCTGGAAAATTTGTGTCTGCAAGAACCAGCACATTCACCCCGCCGTCTGGCGTTGTGCCATGCCCTCCAGAAAGCATCCGGTTGTTTCTTGTTTCTGTGATACACACGGATTCTATTCCCATAAGCCGTTTCAAGACGATGGGAAATAAGCCAAGTCTGTGACGTCACGGTGAGACAGGAGTTTGCCGTCATTGTTGTTGTAGCACTCTGCCACAAGCTGATTGATAAAACAGCAGATGAATTAAGTTTTGCTTCGTTGCACGACACTTCAGTCTTCTCTCAGAAGACTTTCGTCGTGAGCGTGACTACTTCCATGCCCAGCGGGTTGGTTTTCTCTAGCTCAGATCTACGCTTTGGTTCAGCAGCAAAACAATAATTAGCACCTGTTCTTATCTGTAATTAAGAGCCACCTTGGGGTTAGGACAGCTCTGCAGGATGGCAATTACACTACTATGACAGGTCGCCTGAAGCACCACAAACGACGTTACCATTATCACTCGGAGACAGGCTTTCGACCGGAACCGAGCTTTAGAGACTACATACAACATGCATATCGTACACGTGCACCGGTATGTGCACATCCGTCTGGAGGACTGAAGAACATTCTACCACAGGGATGTCACAAACAGCGAAATAACAGTATATTTACTCTCGGCTAATGGTGGAGGGATCTGCTGTTTTCTGCGTGCACCAATTGCACCTTTACATGTGTGTATACGCTATAACATTTTTCCAGGACGGTACTGTACTTATATGTTAAAAGTACTGTGCCATACTTATACTTAAAACCTGACAACCGTAGTGGTTGTAAGCATGTGCCATTGGACTGTAATAACACCTGTACATTGTTCATGTAATGTGGAAATGATTGTTGCCAAAAGAATTGTTACCAAAGCAAAAAGTCCGCTACTGTTAATACACATTTTAATATGGTCCCCAGAGAACAGGCCAGCACTTTCTGGCGGTCGCCCCGCGGTGCCGCCAGTGCTGGTGGAGGCCGCCTTTTTTCACTCATGCCACCGCGTAGCTGAGATGCCTCGCCGCCCTGCCCGGCAGGTACCGGGGCCCTTAAAAGGCAATGAAGCCCACACAAAATGAGAGACAGGGGCCTTCCCTAAAAAAACTAAATGTGTGTTTTAATGAGAATACACCATCCCATAGATGAACGCAGAAGAAGAAATAAATGAGGGGTACCGTGCCTGGGAGGAGTATTCATGATGCCACCAAACTAGAAATACCACGAAACCACCCTGCATCGTCTTATGTTTTGGCTTTTTAGACACGCATCACTGAGGCTTTGTTTTTGGCCGAGACGCAGCCATTCCGTTGCAAGACGTTGACAAAATGTTCACTGTGTGATACTCTATAGGTCCCTGTATTAACGTCGAACCTATAGGAACATAACTAAAGATGCCATAATAATTAGGTTCGGGGTTAACAAAAAGGTGCGTGGTAGGTTTGGTAAGTGTTTAATATATTCGTGGAAAGTGGAATTGCAGAGTATGTGTACATGTATCAGACAGACGAAGTCAAGCTAAGCTATACAATCGCTTTCGCCATCCAGTGCACATCGCTGCTATGAACTTCCGGAGGGGGGGGGGGGAGGGGAAGGCGGCTGGCTGTGGCCAGGCTGTGGGCCACCAATGATGCCAATCTCATTTTAAATTTCATTCTTCACGGACTTTCAGGCATGCTCTTAACCAGTAGTACCCCATAACCACAGTAAGCCCGGGTCGGGTGAGGTCGTACATTGAATGGGGTGCAGTTTATTATGCCCAAACTTGGGTCCTGCTCTTGTTGCAGTAAAGGGCATTAGAAAGCCACACTATGGTGGATACGCTGCAGTCGGGTGTCTGTGTTTTGTGAACTGCTTTTAGTGCCACTGTTAACTAAATTATGTACGCATACAAAAGGGAGCAGAAGCACCACACTGTAAACACGTAGGCCAACCACGTAAGCCTGGCTAGCCATTGCCTGAAGTCCTATTCATTTGGGTAAATACGGTGCCGACAGTAGTGGACATACACTGTATGAGCTGTACGACGTTCTCAGAGAGACTTTGTGCTGTATAAGCAAGAGTGTGCCATGTTACTGCATGCGGAGGCTAAAATATCGACCCTGAAGTGACATGGGTCTCTGACCATAGTCAGTGTCCACTGTCCCTCTTCCTATCTGTGTTACGCGCTGTCAGTAGAACTGAAACACTACTTGTACCTGCAGTTTGTTATGTGACATCGGTGAGCCTCTTTTCGCACGGTCATTCAAATGAACAATAAGCAAAACATTTACTGCAAGCTTCAAACTAGAGCCTATCCGGGTGAAAGTGTCATATCACAAAAATATCATTAATACAAATGACCAGCTTCCACTAGCAAAAAACCTGGAATACGACGTGATTTAGCCAGAATTTTAATAATATGCCATCCATTAATCGTTGCTTGGGGCAAAATTAGTCTGATGACATTCACTGCATTTAAGCCTGGACAGGATGGAATTATTCTCTTAGATCACGTTGAATGAAAATCAATCACTTTATAGCCTATATAAAAGCTTATCACTATAGCCTATCACTATAACCTGCTCCTATGTGTTGATAACAAAAAGACATTACTTTTTACATTTTTCTTCAATTTGCATAGTACCAAACATTTGCAGCCTATTTACCACAATAATGTTCATACCTACTAGCATTTGCTAGTGTTGTTACCGCTAATACAGGGTATAGTTATTAATATGAAATTGGACCAACAGTTAAATTGTGGACCTTTGGCGCTAATGATCCAAACATCTTTCATAGAATAGATAAATACACTTGTATGTTTAGTAAATAGAGCCTAATCACAGTCTTTCATTCCATAACCATTAAAACCTGTCTGCAATAAATGTTAATTTCACACAGTATAGTTTCCAGCTGTGTGTCTGAGATACACATATTTTCTTTAATAACATCTCAAACTGACAATACGTTTTCTATATGGTTGAAACTCTCAATACATGTTTTTGTTTCATATGACCAACGCCTTACAAGATGTATTCTATGTATCTGCGAGATTCAGGACGTTTCTCATGTCAAAGTCTACCGCGATATATCATCGCTGACGTATCTGGCGGTAACATGACCTCTGCCTTGTCAAGGTCTCGGTGCGACATTTATCAAGGGTCGATTTGTTCGTGATATTCCATTATTAAATTTAGCCACAAGCAGCCTTTGACGGAGACCGTCTCACCGCAGCCGGTACGACTGTCTCTGCTCAGCCAACCGTGACGACTCTAACAGGGGTCTTCACTGTGATCATATGAGGTGAACCTTAAAGACGGGGGCCAATATTGACTTTATCGAGCCGCTTGAACAGCGCGAAAAGCCTGTGGTCCGCCACTGATATAAGCCCCCGGATATAAATCTCAGCATCATTATCCAATACTCGTAAAATACACTGCTGCAATTAGGACTACTGGCGAAATAGGCGACAGAGGTGACCCCCCTGTTGATTTGTGAGAGATGTGAGAGAAGATACTCCAAAAGTGCGGCCACTGGATAGCCTTTGCACTGCAACTTTAACTCATAAATTAAAGCAGGGCCTGTGATGATCTGACTCAAGCTGATAACCCCAATTATGCACAAAATATTCCATCCATGCTGTAGCTTGTTAACCCTGATAATTATTCGCAGAGTAGGGGTGTCCTGCGCGTATTCTTGTACATTTTAAGCCATTTTAGAACACTGGGAATTCTTTAAATAATAAATATAACTGAATACGTTAAGTCCATTTTTTTCTGGGCTGCTGCAGACTGCGACGGTGTGTCTATCCCACATAACGATATGTAAATGTATAATTATGCCGATTTATATTCAGTGCACTTTCTTTTCTTTTCTTTTTTTATTTTGTATATTTGTGCACGATCTAATATTTTAACTATTTTATTTGTCTAGAAGGCTTAAGTGTTCGTTTATCATAATGGCACTCTGGAGGATTGCACAGAGACAAATTCCAACAGATTACTGTATGTCTTTGTCACACCAAATTCAGACACCCACAAACATAAATCAGACGTAAGGCTGAAGAGAGGGTGGGGTGTAACCCGTAGGCATGTACACTTCAGTGCATGTATATTACCTACATCGACATCGACATGCGAGGTGACATAAGCTAAATGTCGTTAACGTCACCACGGATGATTTCCATTGACTGAGCCAGTAAGCAGTGGGACACCGAGCCAAAAGGCATGCTCTGTTCCATTCTTCAGATACTGCATAATAACTGTGATCTAATTAGAATGTAGGATCAGATGCATGTGTACAAAGCGTATGTAACTTGTGGCGGGCAATATCAATATTGAGTACTCCGGATGCTGCATTCCGTTTACATTGCTGAATGCACCAAGCAAGGCGACATCAGACAATATGCCGTTAAAGTCACCACGGATGGTTATTTTACAGTAACCAGCCAAACCAGACCCTCACCCAAAAAATCCATCTCCATTCCATTCTTTAGATGCTGTATAGAGATAACCGTGATCTAAATACGGCAGGATCTGTAGGATCTGAAGTAGTCGAGTATGTCTACAATGACTATGTAACTTGTGGCACGTTATTTGGACGTTGTACAGCCCTGGTGCTGCATTCTTTTTAGCAGAGATGGTATGCTGAATGTACCAATCGGGACTTGATGTGGCTAGAAGGGGGGGGGGGTAGCCTACACGTGCAGCTGACCTCAAGTGACGGGTCAAACACCCCTGGCCAGTCACTGCACCGACCAGCTCGTCTGTGGTATTCGGGTGACAGGGGGTGAAAAAAGGTAGAAGTAACTGAATATAACACATCACCCTATATTTTAGAAAACGGCTATAGTCGCCTGGTATCAAAGCTGAAGTGTCAGTAAATAGTGGGATTTGCAAATTTGAAGTCCGTGTAATACCACTGACCTGCCCACATCCAGAAATATACATGCAGTTTCTCTCCTAGAGCAGGAAATTCACCCCAAGGTTTGAAATCTGGGATAGTCCCTGTATTTGTGAGCGATGTCTTTTACTGCAGTGCCAAGCTCATTCTTTCCATTTATTTCTTTCCCTTTAGTTTCTCCTTGCATATCTTGAACTACATGTACATCCGCTTGTCTACATGTCTACATGTACATCCCCTTTACACTCATCTCAAAATCAAAGTCAAAGCCTTGCCACTAATGGCAAGGTTTAAAGTTTGAAGTTTGAGAACACAATGTAATTACGGTATGTCGAAAACCGACGTAACTACTCTTTGTCAGATATATCATACTGTGAGGAGCCCATTTATCGGCACATGTTATTTGGCATTGATGGGCAGCTGAAAAAAATGTCAGTGTCATAGCTCTCTAATTACAACGGGCAAGACTTACCTATGACCGAGTTGACCTATCGGAAACGAAAAAGCAATCCTAGGCTGACCCAACAGTGGCAATGTGGAGGTTTCCCCAGACTCACACCGTTCCCTGGTCCCGATAGATTTTTTTCGGGGACCCGTTGCTGCCTCCCGTCTTGGCCGTACCGTGAGGGCAAGGGTGCGAGTATGCTGGGCGCCCGGTTCGGATACAGGTTTGAAGGCTTGGGACGCAGAGCACGACCGGATTCACTTCAGTTCATGTCACGCCCGAACGCCCACGTATGCCGCGTGTATCTGTGCAAGGGGAGGGGGGTTACTGGGGCTTCTTAATTTAGTTTGAGGATCCTGCTTGAAGTGTAAGCAAAAAAAAAAACCTACATGTACATGTATGTTCTGGAACGTCACTGCTTAAAGAACACTTAACCAGCATATACCCTAATATTACCACAAGGCTGATCAAAAATCTGAATTTAAAATATGCGAGGAAGGCGTCTACAAAGTGAAAAGCTGATGAAAAGGCGATTGCCCCACGGCTGTTGGTTGAATGTGAAGAATATTCAAGGGAGCAAGACGGCCCCCTGTACCGGTGGAAACGAAGCGTTACATTGGCAGGTTTGCGCTGGCTGTTCCAGCCTCCGACATTTCAAGCATGCTGAACTGTCTTGTCGTCTAGGCACTTCACGGCCTTTGGGGAGCCGAGCCTAGAAAAGGAATTTCTGCCACCGTGCGCTGGGGAAAACAACTTTACACTGCTACAGCCACCCGCTAATATCTGTCGCCGTAGCATTATGTTTAGAACCTATTATCGCCCTCCCCCCTGGTGTTGTGGTCCCGACTCTGTGGCCAGCACGCTGGGTCAGCCTTCGTGGACGCCTCGTACAACGACGACGGCAGCTCCGTCAGTTGTCGCTTTGGTGTTCCCACGTAGAGAATAAATGCAACAGTGTTTATTAGAAATACTTCCCCAAAGCATGTTTAACACTTTAAACTTTTCAATGTTTCAAAGTTTAAAGTTTAAAAGCACCAGTCTTTAGCAGCAAAATACCTTTGTCATATAGTTATGCTTACTTAAGTTATACATGTACATGTACATGTACTGTGTGCATAAGTTTACTCTTCTTATTGTAAAACACATTTTGGTGTTGGTTTACACACCAGTGAAGGTGAAAAATACATATAGAGGTACATGTATATATGATTTACATGTAGCTACGTAATCCTTGGTGCTAAAATGCCTGACACTATTCAAGAAAGCTTACAATGGATTTGTGTATCACCACTATGTATATGTAACACAGTGGCTTAAAATTGTGTACGGGAGTTCCAAAGTTTCAAAACAACCTGAGTGTTTAGCAGAAAAACACCCTTGTCAAAATGCTCAAAGCATGAAGAGAATTGTTTGATGATGATGACGATGATGATGATGATGACGACGACGACAACAACAAAAACAACAACAACAACAATAATAATAATAACACATGCACATGAGTTCAATTTTGCCGGTTATGTTTACTTCCGATTCACGTGATCTGCCTGCCTGTGAGAATCGCCTCCTTCTCTGCGATTGGTTTCAATGTGCTTACTCGTCCGAAACCGAACGTACCTTACCGGTTTTTCCTTCGGGTGAGCGTAACAGGCTTTCACGCTTACACAGGTGAGGCCAAGGGGCTTTTAAAGCAGCCGGGACAGTAGTTTTGTTCCCTCGAGAGACCAGTTTATACCATATTTCACGCTGCCCTGGGTGATGCCTATCACTCAGCGTCTAAGGGGCACAGGCAGTGTTACACTGAAATCTGTCAAAGCTTTGACTTGAGATACGTGCGGCTGTAACGCTCTTCGGCTTTGAAGACAGTTCATTTGCATTTTGAAACGGCCAATGACACTTGCATACCAGTGTGGAGCAGGATTTTTATTTCTCTACTAGCGTTAAGGGATTTGGGTTACGGTGAACACACTGGCAATAAAAAAGCGATCTGGTATACTACATAATTTACACAAACTATTAGGGCGTTCAGTGAGTCACACAGTTTTTAGATATATCTTCCACAGGTTTTTAATGTTTCCATTTATATCCGAATTAAATTGTCCAACAGGACATTTGCCCTGCCTGTGGTCACGTTCAGGCGCCGCCAAATGTACGCATGTGCGTGCACCTAAGTTATCCAACACAATGGAGGATCGAGGGTCCGTAAGGGCAAATTTTGAAACCCAATCGTGGTGTGAGCATTCTTATGCGGGTAACGGGTACAGTTGACGCACATGTATAAAAAGGAAATGCTCATAGGGAGACATCAAATTGCACAAACCTAAGTGCTGAAATTGTGTACAGATCACCAAACAACGTCTAAACTACTCCATGCGTGATGAGGCACGTTGAGCCCCCAAACTGCGCCGCTGCCAATCCACATTAAACTGCTTTCCCCGTATCTGATATCCACGTGGAACTGCAGACGTCGCACTGATCACGTTAAATGAAACGTCGGGAGTTGTTCTATCCGAGTGGTCTCTGTAAACCATTCCTTCCCAGAACGACGACAGTTTGCCAGTAATGTGTCCCGATGCTGTCAGACGAAGCCACATTTTCACGTCCTGGAAAATATGAATCCAGAGAGCATATGACATATCCCTCTGTATTATAGCCGCGTATTCTATTTTGATAAATGAACAATATCGTCTTAACAATTCTTTACTGATTTAAATCTGTTGAAAACTTGTTTCTAAAGATATAAAACACCTACGCCCAGTTATATATTGCCATCAGTCAACCATTCAATCAATCAATCATGCCGTTTCCATGTTAAATATGCAACTGTATGCGCATATAAATTAAATATTTCGAGAGTAGTAAAACATTTTAACATGAAAATATTCAGGGAATCCGATGTAATAGAAATACAATGTAAGTTAATATGATAACGGCGATACGTGTAAAGAGATTGGTAATGAATTAAAATATGTTTACATATATAATATATGTTTACATATATGTATTATTACCGTAAATAATGAATGCTATTTAAATGTAACAACATAAGGCTTTTACATTTATGTTCCCAATTCGCAAGGGAATGCCTCTCTCAATAAAAACTAGCAAGGGGTTGAGGAGTTGGAGGGTTTATTACTCGGATGCATCAAGGACGCTTTCTTGTTATTCACAAGGTGAATGACTTGTGTCATCATATCTGCGAGAGATTTCCTTTTCGATATCAGGGCACTACGTGTCGTCGCGGCAAATGCCTGTGTCAATAAAAGCCTAAAATAAATCAGTTATTATGTGGCAAACCGCAACGTCTCAAGGGGGCAGACGCGAAAAAAAATGCTGACTCAATTCCACACTTCAGTGAGTATTGCATTCGCAGCACAGCCGACCGGCTGTCAATGGGTGACGTTTCCTATACCAGCAACAATCATGATTTCCCGTCTGCTAAGAAAAACGACGGAAGCACGTTTGTGGCTCAGGCATGCAGTGACTGCGTCGTGTACAAACTGTACATGTTCAGAAGCCCAAAATATCTGCCTCATGGTGCGGAAATTATGCACCAACAAATGTATCGTCGCAGAGATGGATCCATGCAGTAATCAATTGAGTCCACTGAACTTGGATCAAACATCGAGGCGAGGTTGGAGTGTCTCTGTAAAACTAAGGCAATCTTAATCAAACAGCAACGTTTATGCAGATCACTCTATTAATTACAGTCTGTCGGGGAATAGTTACATGATTACATGTAGGTAGGAAGCGTGTAGAGAGGTAACTCATTTGTCTGCACTTATGCACTGTCGCCATGTCTAGTGCATGTACCTGGCTAGGCAGACGGAGGCTCACGCATTTGGCGCGATTTCCGTCCATCTCTTACGTCAGGGCTTTATTGAATTTTGCCAAGCAATTCATCAGTGTAAAAATTAATCGGCAACCGTTTCTAGTACCAAGCAATCCGATGGAATGCAGCCACTTCAGAACCCGTAAAAAAACCCTGTTATTGCTGGAAAACAGCGGTCACAGAAGGAGACTGAAGTATTTTTTCTGTGAAAATCAACGCCGCGTTGAAGCGTGCCTATGCTTGAGAGGGCTAGGAGTCTGTCACTTTTTCAGCTCATGGCGCGCCTGTACTACATGTACCCCGCACCAGCCGTGGGTCCCTTGCCTTAGTTTGTTTGCCTTCAACACGGAGCCGACTGGACGGAGAGACCAGCATGTCTTCTCTTCACCTCCAGTCGTGGTACCTACCGCGTTGATGAATGTCAACAAAACAGCAGCATTGGCAGGTCATAAGCTGACACTCAGATTTAAAGGCCATTTAATGAAACTGCCACTGATATAATGTTGGTAGAAACAACAAACGTTCCACAGAAAACAGAATAATGCATAATATTGCAAAAGGATATCAAAAGATGAACGGTTCCCCATAGGACGAAAAGTGACTATGATTTACTTTTATACACATGTACATGTATCTAAATGTACATTGCATGATCAAGGGAGCTCTTCGCACATACACGCCAATACACCCCCACACACGAATCTGCTTTGCTGACGACTAGGTGATCTGGAGATGTCGTACGCCGACTAAACCCCACCCCACTCCACCAGCCCCCACCCCTGTTTTGAATCCAGTCGAGTTCGATGCTTGCAGCATGGCCTGCTGTTAGAACAGTTTATAGTCTAATACAGATCCTTAGGAAAGTTTAACCTATGATCGACTGCTACTTACTTAATTATCCATGTAGGCTACCTCTACCTCCACGGTTTAGACTCGCTCTCTAAATCTCGACATTTATTTATACACACTATACATGTAGTGCACATAATGACTCTCAGGCATCGTTTTCTTTTCGACACGGTGGGTACTACATACATACACAGGTAACATTCAATCTGTAAAATACAAATTTGCAGCTAGTCGTTCGGGTTCGTCCACCGTTGTTCTTATCTAACAAAATAAGCTGTCGAGACGTCAAAAAGTTGGAGTGGACCACACGCCTAGTGATTAATAATATGCTGCGACACACCCTATTGAAATTCAATAGACAACTACATAGTGATCTACGCCTAAACCCGCCTCTGGTATGATTGGTTACACAGATTTTGGATGTATCCTAGAGGTCCGAAGAACTTTGAATGCAACAATGCCAGGTCTATCAATTTTACATTTCACGATTTTGGAAAGCAAGCTTTAAGCTTTGATTTTTTCGATTTTTGATGAACACTTATTGGACGATAGACTGTCATTTAAACGAACGTCAAATCTATTCGCATGGATCCTGATTGTTGTCGCTTTCTCCACCCCCCCCCCCCCACCCCCTCGACATACACGCGCAAGGGCCGACGACGTAAACCGGATCATTTCCGGTTTATCTTCCATGTACGATTTCACAGAAATGGCGTCTTCTTCAAACATTCTGCGACGCGTAGCACAGAAGACAACCACATGCGGATTTCCCATCGAGAGAAAGTGCGATCAACCTATTCCATGATTAACCTCTTCCCATCGTCAGTCCTGGTAAAAGTCATGTACGTCGTGCCCCTGATGTACTAAGAAAGACGCAGTAGTGCGTAGCCTAAACATGCAAACCAGCAGACTTATATGTTATAAACTAGGCCTTGGCATATACTTTTGACAATATTCCTCCTAAAGGTAGTTATTTCCACACCAGGGGTCGAACGGGTTGGGATACGGCAGTGTCAACCTTCCGCTTGACAGGATTATGACCACGAAGGTTATTAACATCCCAGGTGTCCCTGACCTCAATTAACACCTGAATCCGTCTCCATACGTTAATGGACTTAAGACCAACATATTGCCTGGCCTTGAGAACACATGGGCGTGAAAAAGAGGAGTTTATGCCTCTGTGTCAACCAGATTTACATTTAGTACATTAACGACATCTTAGTATCGTCTGCAATGGTAGAAGTATCAGTGCTGTAAAGCGTGCTGCAAATGTGCTGTAAGCATGTCAAGAGGAAAACGTATAGATGCGCATGCTCTTGCTATAACGGAATTGTTATAAACATATATGAACATGTATGTACATGTATGTACATCCAGTTGTACGATATGTATACGTCACAGCACAGCCCTGGCCAATACGGCGACCGCAAAGGTCATCACCACAGGCCTTATTACATACATGTATACACAGGAAAGGGCGGGATTATGCTGCATCCTTGTAGAATCTACTTTATTATGAAATTAATAAGAAATCCGAACAATCACACGAGAATGTCAAGGATCCTACATCATGATGTAGGTTTCTCTGCCTTGGACTTCCAAACACGCTGACCCCAGGACGCTGACTCAGCAGAACCTGCATGGGCATCATGAGTGCTGGGATACGCCAATATATACTGACTGAGCTTTCGAGCTGGCTCAAGGCAAACCCCCTTTTACAAAAGTTCATTTATTACACTTAAATAGCGGTTTTGTTCATTTGAAAAAAGACCCCCCACCCTCTTAGCGTGTAGTCAATGTACATGTACACGTTCCTCAGAGATTAATCATGGTTTCGCTATTGTCAGTTAGTCTTTTTTCAGCTTAGTTCTACCATTTCTACCCTCTTCTCCTCCGAGGTAGTGACTACGGCTTCGCCAACACATGGCATTACTGTCTGAAAGATATAAGTATCCGTAAAGAATCCTGTCACTAATATATACATGTGTACACTATTCCTAAGATGACCCCTGCGGTGAGACCGACTTTTTCATAACAAACGCTGTTATTTATCTATGTTTTTTTAATCGGGCAGAAAGCTGTAGGGCAAAGCCCGAGCGCCAGAGACGGCCTTTGTTGGGGGCTGCGAGCTCATTACGTCCGAGGAAATATACGTAATGCAGCATGGCAATTAAAGAACAGAGAGGGGATTTTCTGCGGGATATATAGGGTGACCCACCTGCCCGTTCTTCGCACAGTACTGTGCGTGGTTAGAGCCCCTTCGTGGGCATATACATAAAACCAGGTGACATGTAGGAGAACTACCGTCTAGCAGGAATTCCTGACAGGGTGGAATGAGTACTGGCAGCACAACTACTGACTTGCAAGAGGAAATTTCGCCTATCTCGGAGGGAACTTGAGCACTGCGTAGAATATGTTTGCTTTAAACGCCCGTCATACGATTCGGAAGATATATGACATTGTACTGTACTACTAGCCTGTAAAAAGCAGCCTCATCTCAGATTTTAGTTAAGAGCTGAGCCACTTACAAGAACATTTGTTAAGCGACTTTCCCGGAAATCGTGATTATCCGGGGAAATCACTACGACTTACTAGGGAAAGTTGATTTCCCCGGAAAGTCGCGACTTATTTGGATACTGCAGTTAC
>JAAUYG010003708.1_pt1 | contig 18089 bp, 10 predicted proteins | sample 7278091 | NCBI WGS metagenome assembly JAAUYG01 (sample SAMN14350201, study PRJNA611818) | marine sediment metagenome | isolation source: surface marine sediment (0.6m) | place: French Polynesia: Moorea | collected 2018-08
CAATAGTAGTAGTAGTAGCAGTAGTAGTAGTAGTAGTAGTAGAAGTAGTAGTAGTAGTAGTAGTAGCAGTAGTAGTAGTAGTAGTAGTAGTAGTAGTAGTAGTAGTAGTAGTGGTAAGTACCGGTAGTAGTAGTCTAAAATTCAGTTTCCTTACATTAATTCCCTAATAGTTCCCACTGTTATGACACAGCTTGACTGACTTACGTGCCACATAGAGTTTTCCTTGCGTAGTTTTGCCTTGCACCACACACTTGTAAAGGCCTTCGTCCTTGCCAGTGACATTCTTAACTTCCAGAATACGTTTCGTACCGTCAAGCCGTGTGAAGTATTTCGGATCGTTGGGATCGATAGGCTGAAAAATGACCATTGGAAGAAGTTTCTTAAAAAATCTTAAATCTGTTAGTGTTGGTGCTCCTTGCGCAAGTAAAACACAATGGTTTCCATGGTGATTAGGGAGCTTAAGTCTGTTTCTAGACTTTGGATCCTTCTGGAAACTGGTAAATAAAGAATAATAACTTCATTTAATAATCATAATAAACATAAATTAATAAATAATAAGCCTTAAAGTTATGTTTTATTTTAGAGAGTTTCAATGATAAATAAATTGGACTGTATGAACAAAAGAACAGATGCATATGGCGGTAGTGTGATTCCCATATAATATAATCACTGTTTTCTGAAGTTCACGCAAATAGAACACATACTGGTGCCAGTAATGTTCTCAGAACATGTGATTACTGTGAATCTCCTTACTCCAAGGCTAACAGTACCCCAGCTGGCCACAAGCTTAATTGCCCTTGTGTATAACATAATTGCACACTGTGATGTCTAGGATCAGAAAATGGATAAGATTTTTCACATCTTCTGAGAACCACTGGTAGCAAACGTGATACAACAGTTAAATACATTTACCCCTACTCATAGCACTGAAAACAAAGTGAACACAGGTAGAAAAAACAAACTCAATGATGGTAGGCGAAGGTTCTGAAATTGCGCAGATTAAGCCTAAAAGCGACTCACATTAACAGCGCATATAACATGTATAAACACTTATTACAGGAAGCAAGGGCTCTTTCAACTTCAGCAATTTCGAGGACGCTATGGCCTAATCAAATTACAGTTCACCTGGACAATCATTAAGAAACAAGGACAAAAACTGGTCGAAGGACTTCACAAGAAGCAGCGGCTTTCACTTGGGGAAATTGGGTGGGATTTACATTTGACAATGACATATTATACATCAGTGTAGCGGCACAATGGTTATATGGTGGCTATACAGTGGTTATACATATAGACAGAGATGGGGCAATTCCACAACAGCAGGAGACTGTCAGTGTGCCTGTAGGTGTGCAAGAGGTCTCAAAATGTGCAAAAATTATTCCACAAGGGAAATACGCGTTTAAGTAGTGTAAACATGATACCGGTACGCCAGTGTCCCCTGGATTATCACAGGACATTATCTACATCATGTACATCTGGACTTGATTCAATGTCAATCTTATAAAGGCTAGGTAGGTAAGAGATTAACAGCCAGCTACAGTGGTTATATAGTGGTTATACCGTGGTTATAGATATAGACAGAAATGCTATATCGGGTACTTTCTTTCACATGAAAGATGTTTCCCTCACCGTAAAATTTTGTGACATGAACTCTGACATGAATCAGTTATGAAATAATTACTAGCGAGAGTAAATCTTCGATAATTTTTAGCTACTGGCGTTCAATTGGCTGGAGCGTACCAAGGTCATGACAGTAATGTGTGAAAGATATGATAAAATAGAAGTATAAATTTGCTAGGCCTGTCACATTATCAAACTGAAGGACACATCTAAAATATTTTACCTAAGGATTTTAATTATGTTCCCGCAACGAAACCCGAAGTTGACATCTTAGGTACGACACCCGGGACACTTGAGATCACAGGTAACAGATATTAAACATGGATATGGGTGTTAAGTACGAGTATGGGAGTATTTTGAGATCAAGTTTGCGCGCCACATATTACAGCAGCGATGACACATCGACAGGTGCTTTCTGGATCAGCAGATCCAGACAGACCCGCTCTGTCAGACCTGGAACTACAGACAATGGTATAGCAGTCGGAGAGAGAGATCCGGAGTAAGTTCTATCACCATCTGGCAGGCAGTGTGACGGTAAACAGAGAGGTATATAGTGGTCCCTCCATTACAGTGGCCACTCTCTAGATAAGCCACTGTTCTGATGATGGCCTGACATTCTGATAATACTCCCAGCACATATATACTACTATGGTTTTACTTTGAGGTGTCTCCCCGATCATCTCTCTCAGTCATAGTTTTTGTGCAAGGATGGAAGTCACATTTACAGGGAGAATGGCCCCCTGGGGGGTATCAATATATGTTTTTAGATAGGGGTGGGCTGTAACTCTATGTATTTAAGTTTTAATTTTTGTTTATGGTGTTTTATTTCTATACTTTATAAAATGAAGTTTTCTGCCATACATATATAACAGTGAAAAATGTTACCAGATACTAGCACTGAAGAATACCGCCAGATATTAACACTAGTAGTAAGTAGTAGTAGTAAGTTATTTTCATATTGCACAATTCAAATATTTCACCAAAAAGTATTTAAACTGTGAAGACTACTGCCAGATATTGACATTGAGATTGGCGTAACCTCAGTGGGGATCTCTCTCTCCTATCTGCAAACTGTATTTACATGATAACAATGGTAGCTAGCGCAGTGGCATCCCGTGCCTTGCACAGCCATTACATCACAGGGCTGGAGTGGTAACCACGGGCAACGGTGTAACATTAACACACTGTGGCCACCCTATACCAGGAAGGAGGTACAGAGACGGGGGGCTTGCTTACTATTGGATGATCCACCCCGTCCTGGTCAGAGAGAGAGCATACACAGCCATACATGATAACTCGGGGCACACACTCCACTCCGGGTTTTATACCACATTTGCCTACTGGTCCCTCTCTTAGAGGCCACTCTCAATGGAGCCCACCCTTTCCAATAAATCCTTGCAGCTACGAATATCAATGCATTTACTATTTACTTGTCCCCCTCACCAAAAGCCGCCTCTCTAATGTGTTCACAATTTCTTGGCAAAATTGGGTGGCCGTTATTAGAAAGATGCTACTGTATAGCAATTTGTATGAAAGACTATACTTCAACTTGTTGAATTATTTAATGTTCCTTGTGGTTTAAGCCTATAGCAGCTATGGGCTGGTACACTGCCGTACAGAAACCATACCCTGGCTGTTGATAACTGCTAGAGTATCATGAACATGTACAGAATAAATACCATATTTGTGCATTAAGGCACACCTAGGTTTACACTCGATTTGTTGCATATTTTTAGGGGGTCTGCTCTGCTGTCTGACTGTTACACTTAGAGAAGATCAGCAGATCCAGAACATGCATTTCACTGCTAACTTTGAGATATTCCCACAATTATTGTTTATCCAACAGCATATTTAATTACTTATGCTGTAATTCTCTTTAATGGGCTTTGAGTCAATGCCTTAATTAGTACCATGAAAGTGACATATCCATGTTTAACTTCCAAATTTAATCCATGGAATTTCACTGTCAGTCTACATGGGTCCTTGTCCCACATTGTATACAGGGAGTAAAATGATGGGATGCAATATTATCGGCATTTAGACTCCTAAACATTATCTAAACACATCTGAATGCATCGTTGCTCAAAAGAAACTACCTGAAAAGTTTCATTTCTTTTTTGGATGCTTGAACATTTTATTTGCTACAGTATTTGTCGAATGTTTTATCAGTCCAATTGTTCTCATTTTCTGTGTATCGCAGTTTCCAGCTGCTATTCCCTACTACTAACCACATTGTCTCCAGCTCACCTTATCTTCCCGGAACCACTTCACTGGAGCGTCTGGATCATTCACTTCACATACAAACTGCGCAGTCTCCTTCTCATAGGCGTCCGTGTCATCCAGATTCTTGGTAAATTCATATTCCGCTTCTGAAGGCAGAATAATCTGGATTGTGCGAGTGTGCCAGACATTGGTTGATAGCTCTCCGTTACTAGATATGATTACACAATGTACCCCAGGCATGTCTAATATACATTATGCTACTAAATTCTAAATTTTCACTACCAGTATTGTAACTATTATTACTGGTTCTGCTACTACTGCTACTACTCTATTACTACTACTACTACTACTACTACTACTACTACTACTACTACTACTACTACTACTACTACTACTACTGGAGCTACTACTACTACTACTACTGTTGCTGCTGCTACTGCTACTGTAGTTGCTATTACCACTGCATTTAGATAAGATCATTAAGACAGAATAAATGTTTGTTTTACCTTCGACTTTAACGTTGCACACCGTTTTATCGCCTTCCACCTCACAAGCAAACTCAGCCTCGTCTTCCGGCTTAGCGTTCTTGATTCTCAGAATGCAGCGGTTTTCCTTGCGTGAGATTTCATATCTGTTGGCAACATACTGAAATATAGTTGATAATCAAATATGAGCAACCAGCCGAAAATACAGTAAAAATTAGACCATATGTTAATGGACGCACTTTGGATACACAAATTTACCTAAATGTAGGGGGTGCCTCAAATGCCTGGAGTAAAGAATCATTCAATAATGTCACAAAAACAAGCTCATTGACGAGTTCCTTTAGCATTTGTTTTGGTTTAACAAACACTAGTGGCAAACACTATGAATTGGGCATTAAAATTTGAGGAGAATCCTAACTCTATAATTAACACGATTAATCCAGACACAAGTTGATATAGAAATTGCAGCCAGAACTAACTACATGTAACTTCATATATGTACCTAGAGTTGTACTAGTCATATCTTAGTGTTGTCGCTAAGCTGTCTCCATGAAAACATGCAATATGTCCGCCCCTACCTCTAAAGGTTCTCCGTTCTTTAACCATTTGACCTGCGGTCCCGGGTCAGACAGCATACATTCCAACACCAGGTCCTTCTTCTGTCTCACCATTGCGGTCTTCGGCAATTTTTGGGTGAAGAAGTAGGACTGTTTCTTCACTGGAATCACAAGGTCAAGGGTTAACGGCCAAGGTTTAAAGGTCAGGGGTCAGCTTCCAGAAAAATATAGGTCCAGTAACAACTTTAAGTTCAACTACAGTGTAGTCTGTCTCTAATAAGGCCACCCTATTTGCCAAGAAACTGTGGCCACATTAGAAAGGTGGGCTTTTAGTGAGAGGGAGCAGTGTCAATTCACTGGTAGTTGTATCGCGAAGAAGAATTACAGCCTTATTAGAGTGGGTGGTCTCTGTTGATAGTACAGTTGCTAAGAGAGGGACCACTGTAATTACCTTGGCAATTAACTACTGTCTTTTGCATTCTTAAAGATCACTAGAAGACTTCAGATTTTCTGAGGAAAACTTCCCCAGGACTTTCATTTCATTTGGTGTACAGCAAATAGTCTACTAAATTTTAAAAAAGAATTTACTAATAGGATCACTTCAGAACTGTAAACAACTTATTCTACACTTATGAGATGTGGAATCAGCTTGTAAACAGAAATGCTGCCTCAAGAACGTAGCATTGTGGTGAAGAACTATCGGCTGCATACTGTTGATATCCAGGTACGCCATTGTAGTCTTGTCGTCGGCTTCACACATGTAGCGACCGCCATCCTCCAGTCCAATACGGTGGATGATGAGCTTGAACTCGCCATCCTCCGCCGAGATGTTGTACTTGTGTCCATGGAACACCTCCAGCTTGTTCTTCAGCCAGCGCACCTTGGCATTGGGCTTGGAATACTTGCACCTGGATTAACACACAGAACTTGAATTGAGATGGAAGGAGGGATGGGAGCTAGGAAGAGGGGGGACGTAAACCTTGGATTCACATGTTTACCGAGGTTCCGTTTCTAGAACCCTATGTAGTGGAACCCTACCACTTTAGAGTGAGAGTGAATTGGTTTATTTAATGTCGCTTAATTCTTAACAGCCAGGGTCTTATGAACGATGGACCGGGCGCAGGGCAATGAGACGAAGGATGAAAGTGCCCCAGACATGAATACACCGGGTATATAGATCCCGGGACCCAGTGGTCTGAAGTTGAGTGTTCTACCACTCGACTAAGGGCACAGCGCCCCTAGCACTTTAAGACTACCCCAAAAATAAGACCACCTCCGAATTAAAGACCAGTAATTGCATCACCAAAGTCACACACTATATTATACTGTTTCAGAATTAAGATCACCTGAGACCACTTTGACCTTGAGTGTGAGTGATCCTAATTCTGGTTCTTCATATATACATGATTTACCTTACTGGTATGTAATTATATGATTTTTCAGTCATGTGACCAGACACCTTCTAGTATCTAGGTCATGTGACTGTGTGACTAAATTAAAGACTCGGGACCGAATGGTGTCGGGACGGATGCTTGATGCCTTTGTTTTATGTATTTAGGCATCATAAGTAAACGTGGCCAATATCATATATAATATGGATGCTATATATGCAAAAATTACTCTGCGTATTTCATCCATAGCACACTGCATGGTCATAATGTACTCTTCCCCAGCACAAGATTCCAGACAGGGTCCCTGCATGGTCATAATGGACTCATCTCTAGCACAAGATTCCAGACAAGCATGGTCATAATGGACTCAAGGAAATACTTTCATTCAGCAGACATTTAGGGGTTCAAGTGCACACTATTATATTTTTTCTTCCTTCTAGTGTCACATTTCGTATGATCTTTTTAAAAAAAAATGTCTATATTATTTTTTCAATGACAGAAATTTGACTTTGTGAATGTACTCTATAGATGACGCATCAAAAAATAAGTATATATTCACCACAAATATCACTACTTGAATTTAAAAGGCGGTTTCATCTGGAAGCCAAATCACCATTGGCCATAATGTGTCCTTAAGATAGCCGGTTTACCCAATCACATCATGGATACTATTGAAACGGTACTGAAACTATAAGAGGGGTGTCACTAATGGTCAGTCATAAAACTGAGGTACCGGTAATTCTTAAATTGAGGGGTCTTAAACTGCAGGGACTGTATTAGCTTTGATGAATCAAGAATAGACACAGATTCTTGGTGTTTTTGAGACTATTTGCTTTGTTTTGGGTATCTTTGTGACATAGTCCATCAAAGGGGTTTATCAGCTATTCACTATTAACCTATCAACCATAACTTTGGTGCCCAACGTGGGGCTTAAAAAGAAAGAACTGATTGCAATAATTACAGATTAATAACTATTTGTAATCCATAGCAGGGATTTGCACAAAGTATCCCAGAGGAAAGCGATGATAAATCTTGCATTACTTACGTGAAAGTAACCTGTGGGTCTTTCTCTGTGCATTCTTGGTCCTGCAGCTCCTCTATCCAATAGTCCTGAGGCTGAAACAGACGACTGACAGCCGTATAGACAGAAAACAACCCCTGACACTACCACCCATCACCTAGCTGGCCATTTCTTACATCTAGGTCTTCAAACAGGATGTAGTTCAGAGCTGACAGAAGATTTTATTGGTATTATCCTGGCACTGTTGTGCCTTATTGGTATATTTTCTCATGGACTACATGTACTCATATGTAGCTGAATGGAACCTTTGAATGCAATTTAAACCCACTCACTAAAAAGACTTTTTGAAGCAATTAAAAATTGTTCTAACATTGAACAGATAACAATGAATAAATGAGGTAGTAGTATTCTTACAGTATTTGGTGATTGTAGCTGTACTTAGAGCTAATGAAGCTAGTTCCAATGACTACTGAAACTGTCTCCATTTCTCACTCATATATGCCTTTCTATTTAAACATTGCTCAATCACACCAAAGTATTGTGGAACTGAACATATCATTATCATGATTACCAGCGCTAATGTAGGAAATAAACAATTCCACGTAATACTGATACAATTGTGAGGCTAGTAATTTACTGCTATGTTGAACTCACAATGTTTAGCCCTTGCACTGATTTTTTACACAAGCCAGAGAAGTAGGGGGGAACATGAGTAGCAGAGAGAGTTGTGACCTTGAGATAGAATTTGTGGGATAGTACACTGAAGGCCACACTACTTCAATGCAAAGTGAGAGATTTTATCTCCACATGCTCAATACGATTTGGAAATTTTAACACTACACTGTGATCATGCTGATTGTTGTCAACCTCACCATTATAAATTGGATCCCCCCCCCCAAAAAAACCCCATGATAAATTGGACCCCCCCCCCCCCCCCAAGAAAAAAAAAGATTTTAATTAATATTTTAGATTTCATGTTTGTACATCTTATCATTTCAATTTGTTGTATTTATTGGTAGTAGAAGTTGCATCTACATGTATATGCAACAAGAAAACTTCAGAAGTGGCCAGACTAACCTGCAAGTTATGGCACTGCATGCAACCCAAAGAACACCACCATTTTTAGGACAGTTACATAATGTGAAACCGATATTGTTTATGGGAAATACTCGTCTACTAATGTGTATGTAGGCAAACATGTATTGATTTTATACAACGGATATCATATAATTTAAAGATATTTTATATGAAGAACTGGAAAAAAAAAGAGTACCGGTATAAAATAACCTTTTACAGCTTTATGATAATTAAAAAAAAAATAAAATAAAATACCAGTAAAAATCACATTGTTATTGCTCATTTCAACATTAAAACAGGTATCTATAGCATTCATCATAAACATCAGATAGTCTCCCACTGTTTTGCACCAAAGTTTCAGCCTTCAGTGTACACATATACATCAAAATATACCCGAGGCGGCCCACAGGGGCCCGGGAGGTATATTTTGTTTCATTACAGTAACTGCACACTCTGACATGAAGACCAGGATACGACTTATAGACCACACAGAGTATAAAGATCGAGATATCGGTGACAGACTGGACACGTATATGGAAACTTCAGATAGATGGTACAACGACTCTCTTTTCTTGGCCAGGACATTTCGAAGAGCAATAAAATGTCCCGGCGTTACATAAAATATCACAATCAACTGTGATAGGTATAACAAACAGGTTGCACACATACCCTTCCATAGCTCATGTAGCTATATATATATAACCTCATACAATTCCGTATGTTTTCTTGCACTTCAGGAATAATTCTTTTTTATACCCAGGTTTTTTTTTATTTTCCCTTCCATTTGTGTAAAACCAACATCAATGTTTTAAATTATAGACCAATATTATATAACCAGATATCTTTGCATGTCAGGCTTCCAATTGTGACATGGTGTAATTCAAATATATACAAACGACATGGAATTAGGAAACATCTAGAAGTTATGAAACATGCCATGCACATGTACATGAACATTTCCTAGGTTGCTGGTAATGAGAAAAGACTACAGTAACCCAAGCAAATATTATGTTAATAAGGATATGATATATATAATGTAATAGAGGTATGCACTTAGTATTTAAATACATATGAACATACATGTGAATTCAAAACTATATCACCATAGTGACTGGATGAAATCACTATAGTGACAGTATAAATCACCATAGTGACAGGATGAATTCACCATAGCGATGGGGTGAAATCAACAGTTACAAGGTGAAATCACCATAGTGACAGGATGAAATCACCATAGTAACAGGGTGAAATCACCATAGTGACAGGATGAAAGAGGTACTCTGGAGCTCCTGGAACCAAAAATATCTAATCACTCATGACAAGGTAAATAATTAGTCAAAAGTCATGATCTATTATACTGTGTAGTCAGTCACCTGGTCTCTGTAAAGGTAAAAAGAAGGCAGGGATGGTTTCTGATGTTATTTACAAAAGTGATCCACAGCATAAGATTCCACAGACTGCTACAAAATACTTTATATAACATACCACAGTGCCTTAATAAATTGTCCTTGGTTATGCTTTTCAGAGTTGTTTAGAAACCATCCCTGGAATATACATAGCATATGTCCTGATTTGGGCACAAGACTGTTGGGATTGGTATATTGTGAAGCATACTGCCAGTCTGGGTATTTCACACACAGAGCTATAGATAAATTACTTCAGTACACAAAGCGATATTCCTGGAAAAGAACATGAGTTAATGATCGATTATTACACACTGGGCAAGGATCTGGAAAAGCCTTCTAGATCAAGGTTGCTGGTTGTATGGATTAAGCTTCGTTTTGGCGGGAATTACTGTTAATAAAATGAGCATAAAATGGAAGAGGCAATGTAAACATACCACAAAAGGCGACATACTATTTAGCAATGTTTCAATACCTAGGCTGTTGTTTTTATTTAAAACAAAGGTGTGAAGAAAATAGTAGGATGTAGATTTATAAATACATGTACAGTCATGCAATATAGAAATATATATGTGAAAGGTCCAGTTGTATGAAAGCTTTTGTATCTCCAGTATATTTGTTCAATTTCCATTGTTTTTTGTAAAAGACATTGTTATACTGATATATACAAGTAACACTACATGTATCTAACAATATGCTAGGTTTAATACATTGAGACATAAATAAATGGTTATCAACAACAGGCCTATTGTCCTGTAGTAAAATAATGTCATCAAGGCAGGTAAGTGATTTACAGTTACCGGGGAGACGTTGTGTCAATTGTAAGCAAATGTGTACATGAAGATATTAATGAAAATCAATACATGTATATACATTAGTGCCATCAGGTATTCACCGACAGCTGAACATGTAACATACAAAACAATGTATATGACAGTTCAACACTATCTGTCACATGTCTATGTGTGACCATGTGACACGCTTTGACAAGGTTAAGAACATAACATATGGTAGGTTGCAATGCAACGCAATGCGCAGCAAACCAGGGTCTCGCATCAGTGCATGTGTACTCACCAGATTGAGAAGAGCAATGGCGCTGTAACTTCACTGAAACTCAGCAAGGCATCAATTGGCTCTCGACTTTTTACCATCTTGTTTTTATTGAACTTTACCATGTTATGTATAATGTTACTTAATTCATGCAAGGCAGCTAGCCTAGCTTTTAAAATTTGCAAAAAGGCCGCTTGAACATGTTGAAATGACATTTGTATACTGATAAAAAAGCTAGTGTGCAATAACGCAGTCTTGACAAAAAGTTTCATTTCCTTTGGCCTTAAGGTATGGGTTTGATTGGCCGTCTGTGGAATATCAATCTCAGGGGAACATGGGCAACAAAGGTATACAGTTGTAAGTCTGAGACGGGCAAGGCCAAAGGAATGAAATGTTTTGTCAGCTTTGCTAAACTAGCAGAATTGATCGCACAAGAACAAACATGGAAACATATGTTGCATTTGTCCTTACAATATTTTTTACATAAATGTGGATTTGCGGGATGAGTGTTGGCAACTAAGTAAGTATCTGCTTTAGACAACTCGCACATCATTTTGTAACCTGCACCAATATTGTACTTCGAGTACGAAATAAATAAATAAATAAAGTTAATTGCTTACTGAATAAGTCAGTCAGGATTCAGTACAGTATGTATTTCTAGTGTTGCAGTGTTGAACCAATGTCTTAACAGGGATGAGTTGGACCGATTAACTGATGCTTCCAAACTCTAAACAATTTTGAAGATTTATAAAAGATTCAAAACTGTTCCAATTTCTGGGTTTTATCTATTACTTGCTAGATACTGGAAAGATATTGTACAGTTCAAGTTACTTGCTAATGTGTGAATGAAAATGTAAATGTAAATTTACATTTGCATGTAAATTTATCCTGAAATCAATATATTACGTATTAACATTACTATTAACATATTCACAAAATTAGGCCACAAAGCAGACATATTTCTATGTTGGACAGTTTCAAGATCAATGTACCACAGGGAATTCACCCAGAATATTTTGTTGCATAATCAGAACATGTGTTTCTATAAGCAATGATTTGAAAACTACATTGTATCAAAAGGCAAAAGAATAAAATCATTTGGACTTAGTGACCTGGGGCCAATTTCTTAAAAACTCTATAAAGTGCACTAGTGATCTTAAGCATGGAAACGGCAATGGTCGCCAAGGTGATTAGTTAACTTAAGTTTGTTTGTGGACTTCTGGACTTCATATTTTTTTTCAGTAAAAGTCTGGGATGATCTGGGATGGACTTTAGTTCACTAATCACCTTGGCAACCAGTCTTTTCCATGCTTAAAATCACTACTGGACTTTAGATCTTTAAAGAAAACCGGCCCCTGTGATCACTTTACTTTCACTTCACACCATATTCTCAGAAATTTGTCATATATAACTTAATGTAAACATCAACAAGTTTGGATCAATCGAAGCTGGGGGTCAGGCACCTTCAAAAAGCAGTTTCTCCATGTGTACATGGGAACAGTTTAGATTGAAACCCAAAGGCATGGGTGGGTTTTCATTTAGCACTTGGTTGGACTTTGTGTAACTGTCCAACATGGACACTGTACCCAGCACTGGCAGTACGCTCACGTTTCTATAGATTGCGGTGGGATCCATTTTCTCCAGGTGTTGCATCTTTTCCTTAATCTCTGCTGCCGCGGCTGCTAAAATCTCGTCCTCCACCGACTGAAAGACCAACTCTCTCACTATAATAACACAGGACTATAGATCAGCTGGAAGAAAGGTCAAAGCAGATTAGCTGGTTTCGCAATATCAAGGACCTGAAAATGAGAGCCGTTTTATTAACGCGTACAAATGCAATTTTGGAAGTGTTATATACACCAATAAAAAATGCAGCTAATTCCTACAGCGCTATAGTGGAGTGCAGGCCTGAGGCTGCATTGTGCGTTATGATTACCCACAATGCAGCGCTAGTAATCGCAAATGCAGGGGAGGGGAGAATAAATCGCAACAGCGCGAGCATTGGTACACACACATGCATGTTCCCCTAGAAGACAAGGGTGGGGGGGTATTGTCAGAAGTCGATATGGTTTGCTTAGTAAAGGCTGACAGAGGTATATATACATAGAGGTTTTATCTTCTAATTAAAATAACTGATAAGTATATCATCAATGTAATAACTTAACCAAGAGACTCAGAAATAATTTTGGTGGTTCAACAGTACACAACGTATGGACATCGATCACACTAACACACAGCGAGGCATCATGCCAGTTTCTGGGTCCACCTCAACATAAATGTAACCGAGGCCCCAAAATTCTGTGGCCAATATGCACACACTAATAGGCTACACTGGCTACATGTATATTACCAGTCTATAGCTACGACAGTCACAGGGACTACATCACTACCTGACTACACAACAACTCTGAAAACCGCTGGTGGATAAATCTGATATGAGGTTAGTTTCAGGCTTTTTTTTTTTTTTGCATTTTTTTAATCACCTCAGCATCGCCGGATATGAAGACAAAATGAGGTCTATTGGTAACAGATGACCGGTTTAATGCCCGAAGTTGCCTAGCATGTACATGTATAAAATCTATGAAGGATTTATAGCTTTCATAAAACAGCTAGTTCAAAGTCCTCCTACTTGTAGCATTTACAGCAAAAAGCCACTGCCAGTTGAAAATTTTCTGCAGCATTTGCAGAATTTCCAACCCTAATACTACGTACAGCTCAAACAATGATCGCTACGGAAACAGACACACAGAACACGATTCAGAATTAGCTCTACAATATGCACTGGCCAATGGGAATGATTTTTGATTTTGGTTTGTGAAAGCTGTGAAATGGACAGGAAGTGACTTGAGACTTCCTGTTTGTGACATCACAAGCAAGGTGGTTGACATATATGACACACACACAGCCTGGCGACAAAGACCAGCTAACAGAGAATCCAGCAGCTGGCTCTACATACAACACGTACACTCAGGTAGCCAGTGAATAACACATGATATGCTATCCACAGAGTAACACATTCGTCAGGTTACAAATATAAGATACAGCGTCATTTATCAGAAGGTTGCTGTCGTGAACAAGCAACGAGGGCCTATGTAGCATGTGTATAGTGGTGATAGGAGCGCGAGCGTCTACAGAGGAGATATGAGGGGCTGTGGAGTGTTTACAGGGGGCGGGGAAGCAGCGTTCTGTGTGTGTGTACCTTCTCGGGCGCTTTGCGCTTCTGCAAAAGAGGCCAATCGGGAATGACATCTGCAAGGGAAGTCCTGCGCGTCTGCAGCGAACAGCGTCGCTGCTTCTGCTGGAGTTCCAACTCCTCTACATCCAATTTTTTGACAAGGGGTATGAGCTCGGGGAAATCCCCGGAGCCCCGACGGTCCATAGACCCCCGTCGCTCTGGGACCTGCGGGCAGAGGCAGAGAAAGAATGCAGAGTCAGCATTTTAGTCTCTGCGGCCAAAATAGGACTAGCGCTGACTGCAGATTGAAACTTTAGCCAAACAGAACCGAAAAAGTCACTGAATGTTTTAGGACATAAAATAATTTTTTTTCACCAAATTTAGATCAAAACTTATGAGTTCTACATTCAGATTGATGATAACATAGGAGTTTTAAATATGGAAAAAATTATTCTAAGTGATCAATTACGGTAAGGTAAATATCTCGAGATGGTGAAGATGAGAGACACTGTTGCTGGGCATGGAGCTAAGTGGACATAACGAAGGCTGTCTCTATGGACGTGACAGTCATGTGTTTGAGAATAAACACTGGACACCTGCTCTTTAAATAACCTGTTCTTAATCATAACCTCTTCCTAGTGGCAATAAATTCAAACTCTTAAACATGACCTAATCCTAGTGGTTATAAATTCAAAATCTTAAACATAACCTTATCCAGGGTGGTCATAAATTCAAAATCTTAAACACAACCTCTTCCTAATGGTCATAAATTCAAAATCTTAAAGATGACCTAATCCTTATATAGTGGTCATAAATCCAAATCTTAACCACAAAGTTATCCTTGTGGTCATAAATTGAAATCTTAACACAACCTAAAGCTACATGTATATAGTGGACATAATTCAAATCTTAATCATGACAATAATCCTGATGATTATAAATTCAAAGTAAAAAACATTACAAATACTAGTCAATCAGCTTTACGGATATACTTAGCAGTTTTCCTGCATTAATTTATGTAGAAATAGTTACTTGTGTAGAACAATTGACACAGTAGTAATCCATTTACTTAGTGTCACTGATAATTATACAATCATGAATATTCATATTTTACACTTCTTTAGTATACATGTATCACTACATTTTTACCTTCACCTAAACTTTTACTTAATGATATCTGTTAATTCTGTCTCCATTTCTCCTGTTTCATGAAACTGCTTCGGTGTCTGCCACCATTAGGAAGGGTAGTAGTTAGTCGAGAAAAGTAACAAACAGAATTGAATTCACTTAACATAAAATATATAAATATAAAGAAAGAGGGTACTGTAGGGCATGAAAGGGTTATTGATACAGAAACCATAGCAGCTTCATGTAATGTCTTTTTACCCAAGCCAACAACCATGCTTCAATTTTTTTTTAAATTTTACAGTTTTTTTAAATGCAAAAAAAAAAAAAAATAATAATAATTTCCAGGAAGCCTTTTTTTTCTTTCACATGAAAACTGTATCAATCTTGATCTCAATTGCTTACGTAACAGATCTTGGCTGGGTAAATGTTGGTGAAGTGATCAAATTCCTGCAAACCGCAAATTAAAGAAAGCAAAGGTCAAAGGTCAGCCAACGCTGAGGTTTTGGGGGCCGTGTCAATGTCATGTTAAGTCAGCAGGAATACGCGCGCCACTTGCAGCGCTGACAATTATTTCGCAACAGAAAAAAGAACACTACTGCAACAACAACAAAACCACAAACATTAGCTGGAATAAATATTAAAACATATTAGGTGCACATCTTGGGTCTGGAACATATATACATACAGTGTTAAGTCCTATGGATGGTTTTGCCCAAGCCAGAACACCCATTAATACACCATAACCGTCACCCTCTGAGGTCATGTGGTATGTTGCCACAATAACCATATGACACATCGTCATAGCAACACACATTTGAAAATTATGAGTACATCAAGAACACTCTTCATCACGTCATTATTAGGTAGATGTATCACTGAAGACCTTGAAGTTGTGGCAGCTAATTGGCTCTGTATTCTACAAAGTATAAGTTCTATTAGAACTGTAAGAATAGTATCGTATGAATTTACTATTGCAAATATGTATACATCAACATCAACAAATGCTCATAACACCACTCATTGTTTTAAAGTAATTTTGAAGTAGGTACAGTGAGACATGCTCTAAAAGACCACCTGTATATAAAGAACACATTTCACAGATCCCTAGTGTTATGCTTTCCATGTTACTGAACCTGTATATAAAGAGCACCTGTCTATAATTTGTTGGTCCCTAGTGTGGTCTTTATATACAAGATTCAGTAACTGGCCATCACCAACACAGGATCCAATCATTCGACTAACAATATGATTATATTTGACACACTAACTAGCCCACTGCAGTCAATCTCATGATCCACAGTGTAGCTGGCTTAAATACACTTAACGCAACACTTTCTTGTTGAAAAAATGTATGAATTCTACATGAGATACAACACATCTACTATATGCAATAATACATAAGTTGTCCACACCAGAGTAATAATCTGCACATTTTAACTGGTCACAGGTATAAACTCATTAGATCTGGAGGTGACACAATTCATACACATGTACATGTATATCCACCTTCAACCAAAGAATTGCACGGTAATTAAAAACTTAAATTTTGCTTCAAATGCTCATGCACGAGAGTGTACATGTGCAAGGTAGGTATAAAGGTGCAATCATGGACTATTTTTATCAGCATAACTGTTGGTAGGCCTATGGTTCAAACATCCCACTTTATTTTTTACATTACACCAACAGTGATGATTTACAATTTTATTACTGCTGGAGCGATGTTAAGGCAAGTCCCTTTACTTTAAGAACTAACCCTGGCACATACAGGTACATATACATGTAGCTTTTATGAACACTCAGCTTTAAGTGATATCGTGGTACGCATCCTTGGTACAATGATCCCTCTGATAATTCATAACTTGCATATCTTTCCATTGTATGTTCATAAAAATAATTGCATATATTTTATATTTTTTATTATATCTTCATCTAATAACATCTCATGAATTAAAATATACGATCCCCCGCCCAGTGATAATAAAAGCAAGTCTTTATTTTTACAATCACACTTTTCCTTGCAATATTTTTTTTTTTTCCAAAACTGAGATATATGGTACCTGCATAATTCTGGGGCATGCAAATAACTATTTTAGCACAATAAAAATTAATGCAAATTTTAGTAAGGACAGGTAATAATTAAATGTCTTCTATCACCGTTTATCTCAGGTAATAATTTGAATAGCATCAAACAAAAATTGGCTCCCTAGGAGCTTCCAATGGCGAGTTTAATCATGTTAATGCGAACAATATATGTACCTGGGTCCAGTTTCTCGAAAAATCTTAAGTCTAGAAATGGACTTAAGTTCATTAATCACCATGGTAACCATTGTCTTTTCCATGCTTAAGAACACTAGAGGATTTAAGATTATTTGAGAAACCAGCCCCTGGTCTGGAAGAAACTTCACATCATAGTTTGTGTTTACACATATGGTGCCTCAAAAACCCTAAACAACCAAGCTCCTTATAAGTGAAATCCGATCGACTTATAAAATTTAAATAATAAGAATTTGGAGGAAATAAAAAAGTGAAATACTGGTGTACATGGCTTATATATGCCTTTTATATTTACGCCGAATCTTAAGGTCGAGGGATCATTGACCTTTATCCTAAAATACTGTAGCTATGTCGATATACAATAACGCAAAAAAAATATATATCCATGTACAACATGTACAATGTACAATTACAGGTAATGTAATATGAAATATCCAGCAAACTTTAAGTTCAGCATTTAATTATCACAGAAATTATGAAAAGCACGAGGAAATGGGTGAAATTGCTTCAATTCAAAAAGAGAACATGAACTGAAATAAAAACATTGTGGGATTATCGAAAGTATTTAAAATTTGATGATAAAACAAGAGGTCCAAGGACCTTGGCGCTCTGCTTGACAGCTGCAGTTAGGATGACAGGTAATTTTCTGCAGACTTGTATCAAAAACTCACTGCTGCAGACTAAA
>JAAUYG010041228.1_pt1 | contig 18085 bp, 10 predicted proteins | sample 7278091 | NCBI WGS metagenome assembly JAAUYG01 (sample SAMN14350201, study PRJNA611818) | marine sediment metagenome | isolation source: surface marine sediment (0.6m) | place: French Polynesia: Moorea | collected 2018-08
ATTTCATTTGGGCGATGCTTATTTAGATGCAGAAATATCTGATCAAAGAGCAGATGAGAACTTATTGCGTATTTGGTTGGGAAAGTATGGTGTTGTCTTGGTCACTTTGGTTTGTAAAACCGATCAGTCTTTCCTGGAAGCCAAATTCGAAACCATATTACCATACAGTGCACGAAGGGTTTAATGACTCGAGCGATTTCTCTGTGATGATGAAATGTTTTCATCTTCTTTCAAGCTACATAACAAGTTTCTGCTTTGATCTTTTGGTGAAAAAAATCTCCAATGACCAAATAGATTTAGCATGATTGTGCAGGGAAATGATTTTTGCAAAATCTCGACTGGACAAAGCCAAATGAGCAAATCTTTTCACGGATTCCCTTTTCTGGTGTTCATTATGATAGATTGAATTTGGCCTGTCTGTTATGGTACAAAATGACATTGGCCGCTTGTATCTGTCACTTATGACAGAACGTTATAAATTCTGGATTATGTTACTTTGCACCACAAGGAGGCGCTGACTGGAATATTCTGGGAATTACATTTACCAAGAACAGCCCAGCAAGCCGTTTGCACCCGCCTCCTGGGCTTCAGCCCCAATGTTCAAGCTCTAGACTGGATCAAAAGCTGTGAGGCGGAAGACCCCAGTAGTCTCTCATGCTTGGGAGAAGACAATTATTCTTCCATTACATTGGCAAGTGGCATGTTCAGTTATGAAGTATAGGCAGATAGCCAAGTCATCTGTTGTTAGGTTGGATGGGGCCTAATTGACATTCATGTCCAAGGCAGTTTTCTGTGCTGAAAGAATATGCTCATTATAGGCAAAACTTTGGTTTAGTTCAAATCGCACTGGATGTTTCCTGCTTTATAAAATATGGGGAAAGCCTTTCTTCTGAAATCCATAAGCCAATACGGCCTGCTGGATGCTGGAGCATCACCGTCCAGGGCCTTCCCTCCTAAACGCTCTGGAAATCCTCCCTCACACCTTGACTGACAACCAGTCAGATATGAACCCTATCATAAGCAAATAGCCCCTAGAACTTCCTAGAAATAAGTCTCTACAAAGCTACCTGGAGTGGAAACTTTATCAGCTATGCCATGCCCTTCCAATTCCTACCAAACTGACAATCATCTCAGAGAGAGAAAGAGAAGTCATGTGGAAGTTGGTAGGGAAGCCTTGTAGTGATTGAAGAAACTAGGAGCTTGATTGAATTTTGATGGATCATATTTCTCTCTGGTTGAGGAAACCCTGCAGTGCAGTTAGGCCGGAGCTTCAAGCTGAAAGTGATGGTTGGACTAGCAGTAAGAAGAAAGAAATTCCAGGAGTCTTCCTGCCCAATTAGAAATGTAGCTAAGGATGAGGGGCGGTCACTGGCGATGGTTGGCAATAATTCCCAGTGAATTACTGGCAGCTGCCACCAATACAAAACTAAAACATCTAAAATCTGCATTGACTTCAAATTACTTAAGATCACTGACTGTTTACTGGGTAAGTGGAATTTCTTGTATGACTCTCTCTGGAAATGCCAAACTTTTGCCAACATTGAAAGATAATTCAGATTTTGTATCAGGTTTGTTTACATGCGCCTACTAGCTCAATTCTAAACACATGCTAAATTTATGGCAAGAGATATGGGGTCCAGTTGGAGTTGTATATATGTGTTTATAAGCTGCAGACATGATATGAATACATGCATGCAGCTGATCTTGGGATTGAACATTTGCTGCAGTAAAATGTGGCGCCCATTAAGATGAACATTATTTTAAACAAAGGAAACCAAAAGTCCTAAAGACAACAAGATGTTACCAATCACATTAGTTTCTGTTTGCAGTTTATAGGGACTTCTGGGCAAAGATATGAACAAGATCTCACACTGACTAGAGTAGCAGGCTCAACATAGGAAATGTGCCAAATTATTTATCTTATGATCATGGCGTGTTACAGGTTAAGTCCAACTGGCATTTGTCTGTTTTCTAGCTAAGCCAGCAAAAATCAAACCAGAACAAAATCATTCCAGATATAATATGATCCATAGCACTTTTGACAGCTGCCTTCGCTTGGTATCTCACTTCTATCTGGAAACATTGCAGTAAACTGCCAGAAAAGGGTGGTTTGTTGCCTGGAGAGGGAGGTGTTCTTATCACACTCATTTTACTTTCCACTGGATGTGGTTTTAATCTTGAGCTTCTGGCCAGGTTTCATGCCACGCCTTCCTTTCTGTTGATAAAGTGGAACTAAACAGAGATTCTATAGCCGTAAATATCATTTTTAATATTCTTTCAAGTGCCGTACTTTTTCTACTTGGTGTTTCTGTTTCATTTCGGTGCCAGTGCCTTCTAACCCGCAGGCCATTTACAAGGAGGTGTAATTCCGACTCTCCGGAATTGCCAAAGGTGTGCGTCTTATCTTATGGAAGGAGGAATGGAAGAGGCGGAAGAAGCAAAAAGCCTTTCTGTTTTGACCCACAGTACGAATGGTCGATCTTATTCAGCCAGTGTCAAGCATAAGCACAGGGCAATAAACATAATTCTCTTCCCTGTCAGATAAAGCTGCTTTAAAGTGACAGGGAGGTGCAGGGATACTGCCTTCCCAATTAGATAAACATTCCTTTAATATGTCTTCATACTTCTGTGCTGACAAGCTAGAATGCAGCAGAGGCTCCTGTCTCAGAAGGTTTTTTCCTTGCTGGGCTGCCACAGTTGGGAAGCTCAGCCCTTCACTGGAGCACTTTACAGCACCAAGGCTTGACCAGAGCATCTCCCTTCTGACTGGCCCTCTCTCCGAATCAGCGGCAGTGTACCCTCCCCTCCCCCCCCCCTCCACAAGCTACCAGGACTCTTTGATTTACACAGACCCCCCTCTAGGTAAGTTGCCTTGAAAAGATTTCACAAACAGCTATTTTCCAGCAGCATTATCTTCATAACTGCTACATTTGTGATAAAGAACAAGCGGCCTCTGGACACATACTGCACTAGCACTTGAAAAATGGTTTCAGGTTTGAGCTTCCAGTGAGCTGGGTGTCAGACCACCAAAGATTCTCCTTTTTTGAAGGGAGACTGGGAGCTGGTCTCCTGGTCGTCTTCAGCTCCAAGTGCAACACTTTGTAAGAAATGACCAGAGATCCTTTTTCCAAGGTCTGGTGCAAAGGAGAGTAATATATAATGCATGGCCGACAAGAGACAAGCGGCTTTGTTCTGAAAGCCGATATGGCTACATGTATCTGTCCCTAATACTCTCCCAAACGATTTTTATTTGTTCACTTTCTAAATGTGAAAGCGCCTGTAGACAGTGTTGCCACAATGTAAGACCCTCCACTTAAGATCTTCGTCAATGTGAAGACCGGCTATCGGTAGCACCAGTCCTGCATTTTTCAATATATATATGCCTTCATAATGAGACCACCTTCAATTTTCGGCCATATTTTTTCTGGCTAAACGGGTCTTTGAAATGAAGGGACTTCTGCATTTTCAAAATATAATGCTGAATGCAAATTTTACATGTGCTTCAACAGATTTTTATCCACCATGAAGATGATCAAAGATAGAATGACATCCTGTCACTGTATGACATCTTAATCACGCCGTGTCTGTTTGAGTTGATGCAAATTTTAATCCACGTCCCATTACTTGACTGATTTAATGGCTTACTCTGGAACCATTATTCATCCATTAGGTTTTTGTATCGTTTCTACCCCTTCAAAGACGAGTATTCCTGGCACCTATGCCAATAAGACGTCTCTAAATTAATCGTTTTGTTTACAAGTTTGCCAGGTTTGACAGAATAAATTGTTCTTTGCTGTGCAACTATCTGTAGAATGTCTGGTCAACCATCAATAACATAGCAAATTTCAAAAATTTTATTATGACAGTTCGCATATATTTTAGGGCTAGGTTAATGTCCGGCAGCACCATGTTTATATGCGTCTCTACAAGCAATAACCGGGCTGGGATATAGGATTATAGAGGGAGGCCTACCAGATCTATAGGCACCCAAGGCCGGAGCTATAGATCAAAGCTCTCATTATGATATTGATACATAAAATACCACCGGTGAATCCATGTAAATATTGAATAAATATCAGCATACTCTCCGGGCCGAGTCTCCTGGGGATATCCCACCAGAGCTATCAGAGGAGATAAATCATTGTAAACACAGGGTCTGCTGTGGTCATTGCTGCCGGCATATAGCATGTTATACAAATAGCCAGACATGATATTACCGTGGGCCAGTGCCCGGGCCAACAGTCTATGACGACCATCCTCCCAATGATCCCTCCACAGTCCATACCTCATATTTCTTGCAAACAAACAGGGATATGAAGAGAAAAAGCTTCCCATCTCTGTAATTGTTGGGCAAAGGGCATGGAAACCAGCTATCATTTCCATTGAGGCTTAGCATGCTAATAGGTGTTTGGCCTGGCGGCTGGAGCCACAGCGAGGGGGAGGGTAAAGGACTTATGCCATGCATGGTGGTGTTGGTGGGGCCAGAGGGGGAACCAACAATCCCAGCCTGTCTCTCTACTACAAGAAACTGCTCCAAAGTGGTACTAAATCTTCCAATTGTGGTAAAAGGGATGTTAGGACCACAACAAGACCAGCATGACCACTACAAAAGGTTCACCACCAGAATCCCTCAACCTGGATTCAGCTCCATTTAGAGCTATTAAGTAATAGTCTCAGGAACAGAAGGGAACTTTCCAGATAGATTATCTCTGTTGTTTGTGAAGCATGAGTATCATCTGCCTGGCATCACTTCCTCTTTCTGGAGAGATTGTTATGGATATGGATGACTTCTGGCCAGAGCCCCAGAAAGCACTGGGGTCCATCATGCAATCTAAATAGCCAACATGGAAGGCACATCAGTTGAGACAACAGCATACCACTGCCATGTGTCAATCATGTCCACAGGCACTTGGAGCCAGAATTTTACTCCCAGTCTTTGCCCATTGGATCTGTTGCAGCTTCCCACTATTACCTTGCCAAAACATGACACAAATCATATTTTGGCTGACTTTCTCCCTCTAAAGGCTAGCAGAGTCCCAGACTTTTTGTTTTGCCAGCTGGGAGGAAACCCAAGGAGACACATCAGCAAGCCTTGAATACTTGAACTCAGCTGTCTTAGCCAGTCATGTAGGGTTCACAAGAGATCAGCAACCCCAAATTCCACTTCCAGAGCTACATGTAACACCATTGTGTACACTTCCTAACATTTTGTATCCTTATTCTTCGCCTTTCTTTTACCTCGGCCCTACAGCAGTACTGAATTCTTATCACTGTACATGTGATAAGCAGATTAATTTTAGAAGCAGGGATATTTTGGGGTTCTGAGGTGTATATGTATACATGTATATGTTTTTGACCTGGGTTTCTTGTTCCCCTGTTTCCTGTATCAGATCTTTGGTTGCCTGTAAACTGTCCTCCGTTCCCAACTCCCATATATCCTTCGCCCTGGTTTATGTCAAAACAATGGCACAGTGCCTGTCAAGTACTCATACACTTTCCCCCATCCTGCCTGCCAGTCAAGACTTTTATGATATTTGGTCTGGCCACAGCTATATCAAATGGATCATAGTCTAAGACTTTTCAGTGCTTCACATACACCATCACACACACCAAAACTACATTCCCAGGCAGTCACAAACCCACTTGAGATACAATTTATGAAAGTCTTTAGCACAGATCTCAAGAAAAGTTTAGCAATAAACCTTATCATGTTACAAAAGGTAGCAATAACATTTCAGGCCTTTTTTTTTTCAGCCCCACCCCTATACTTCTCCGTTTTCCATTTTGTTTGTCTATGATATCCATATGATACCTTTCCATATACCATTTAAACCTACCCTCCATAGCTGCTCCGACATGGCCAAAATTTCCAGATTTGTGTTGCGATGATCCAGATGTGCAAGCATATGCATGTAGATGTCACATTGGTGAGTATTTCAGCTGTTGATTGTCTTTTACAGTGCTGTGGAAGCCATTCAGACATTCCAGATTAGATAAAAGCCACACCTCTGGCCTCCCTGGCACCAGTCTGGCAATGACCAGACCTACTGGCCCCTCTGACAAACACAGCTGGACAAAGCTTGATAAATTTTTACTCTTTATGTCAGCATACACCACAAATACATGGGGCAAGTTCTTTTTCTGAGTTTCAGTTTGAGCAATGTCTTAGTAGAATCTCAAAACATGTTCCTCAGTATGGAAAGAAAGCAAGAGCGTTATTCTAATAGGGATTTCATTTGCCATTGTAGTTAAGTCTTGGTACAATAATATCTCACTAATGTTGTCAAGGAGAGAATGCTTGCATGCTCTGTCTGGTCCATGTATGATCTCTGCTGTCCACTTTTAGCCCATGAATAAGCCTTTTTGTAATTGATATATAAACTAATTACTCCTATTTTTATGAAAACATAATACCCATATATGCATTGTTGGAGACAGCTGTGTTTCAAGCAAAATTCATTGTACAGTATTATTGTGAGTAAGAAAATGTGACTTTTTATTATGCAGTTGCCATTATTGAAAAAGCAAACTGGATTTCCTTGATTTCTTACTGAAGTCTTCTCCAATGACAGTATTTTAGGTTATTCAAACATAAACTACATTCTGTCAATTATATAACATATCTTTCCCCCATCATCCCTCTTGTATTGTCATACCAGTCATCCTTTGTGTAATCCAATATCCCTTAATTGTGATGGAATAAATGGTGTCTAATAATATATTCTTTTGAGAATGAAGTTTCGGTAGCATGTTTGACTAAACGCATTTCATGTCTTTGCTGTTGCATTCCAACACAAAAATAGCCTTGCCTACTATTTGCCATTTCTTTATTCATAACCACCCTTCCAGTTGGTGTTGAACAGGGTAAGTTGTAAGCACAACAAGATGGAAAAACTGGCAGCCTTTTTATGATTACCCCAAGGTATTACCTCTTTCATCCTATCTTTTTCCCATTGACATCCATGTCTTGTCACTGTATAAGTAATGACGGCTTCCATATTACCTGACACGCATAAACTACATGAGTCAACAGGGCTTGACAGAGCAACTTAACCTTTCCATATAAGAAGCCAATTATCAGCTTTCCCCGCTCTTGTGTCCCCTTCTTATATTCTGAGTAATGCCACCTCAGAATGCAGCTTCCGCTGCCGAGGGAAAAAATGATGGAATAATTTTCCCTCGACCCCTGAATACGACATTGGCTTTCTCCGGGTGTGAAGTGTTTTCAGGAGGGCGTGAACTGCAATATGAGGTCCTCCAACCCGTCATTTGGGAGTCGAGGACAATCACTTTTCCCCCTGTGAAAGGCCACTCCTGGAGACCGGGAAATATGACTGAGTGATGAGGAAGAGACGTCGGGCGCTTGCCCGCTTGGTGGGGGGAAAATGTCTGGCCAGTCCAAGCCACAAGCAGAACGCGAGAGGTGTGAAGGAAAAGACGTGGCAACCAGCAGCATGAAGAAAAATTCTTCAGAAAATTGATAATCAGAGAAGCCCCGATGCTTCTGTGAGCTGCGACCAAATTATCAGATGTGACTTGAGTACAGAGAGACATGAGGGCAGTCCAGGGACGAGCTGGAACCATCGGCTGAATGCACACCAGATATGAGACAGCATGCAGCGCTAAGACGTCCAATCATTTCCGACAGCTTAACCTGTAGAAACATAACCCGGCACCAGAATGTCATTTTCTGCTGCACCAGCACTTACTAGGGCCTCCTCAGTCCCTGACCATATTTCTCCATGCATTTCTCCAAACCGATGACAGAAACAAGAGTTGCCCCCAAGTTCACGACTCCCTTGCCAGTTCAATAAACTCGGTCGAATATTTGATTGGCCATGCACAAAGGAAGAGGTTAGGGTGGCCGGTGTTAATATGCTAACTTGACCCCAAGGGAGGGAGGCCAGAAGATGGGTCAAGACAAGACATCTCTGGCAAAAATGAAGATTTATATTGCTTCATACAACAGAATAATGCACAAACACTGTTCCTGTCTGCTTGGGTTACAGTGGCTCCTGACAGTGGTTGGTTCTGGACATTCCTTGGTGGTCCGCTGGGACATACCCAACTGTCCATGTTGCTTATGGAAAACGGCCTTGCCACAAAACTCATCCATTTTTATCCATTTAGATCTCACTGCAGACCCGGCAGGCCCAGGCACACACCAGGGAGCTGAGATTTTTTTTCATGACAACTACAGTGACCAACAAGCGCGATGACAACACACCGATGACAACACACCGGACCCAGCTTAGGTCAGTCTTGAGGTCGAATGCTTACAGATTCTGAAACTTCCAAGGGCTGTCTAAAATTACCGCACTGTTTTAGTGATGGGTAACTGCTGCAAATTCTGGTGCCACATTTGTTTTACATTGACTGTTATGACCACATTCCTTATATGGGGAATGGTAACAAAGCAACAAAGCAGTCTTGTGGACAGTTGTTATCAGCATCGAATTTCCATAATGATTTTTGATTCATTATGACAACCAACTCCCACTAGGCACAATTTTCCTGCCATCGTTTTATCCCATGGCCTTCAACTTACAACAAAGGAAGGCATTGCTCTCTATAAGGATAATCTTTCTGGAGTAAAGGTCATTTTAAGTCACAGATTTTTGAAAAACTAACCCCTCGATTGCAGCCACAGGAAGATGGTGCTGTTAGAGTGTCCCCGAAACAAAGCTGTAGACCAATTATCTCCCTAGTCCCATACTCCCCACGCATGCTAAAGACATGAGACATGATCTGGCTGGAATATTGATAGCATTTAAATATCACTTTTCTCGTTACATATGCGGTGTGCATATACATCATGGTATGGGTGCTTGTTTCTCTCAAAACCTTACTCTGCTCACTCTGCGCTTTCACAATGGTTAGGTCTTTATGTCAATTTGCATTTTCACAGCCTTTTGTTTGTGTAATATTCAGCATGCAAAATTGTAAATACATCATGCAATGTAGCCTGTTATGCAAAGGGTGTTTGTCTTTGCATTTCTGAAGTGTGAAATATGAATTATGTATTCTCCGTCAGTGCCATGCGTTCACACTAGACAGGTCTGGCTGGCGTGGTTAATGTGTATGTCACTGTACCAGTCTGCAGCGATATACTTTCTATAAAGGTGTGATTTCAGTTCAAATTTTAATGACAGCCATATACTTGCTTCATATATTTGCTTATTCATCAGCTGGAATGCATGCAATCTTGTTTAAAACTGATGAGAGAAGCATTTTATTTAGATTGCGCAAAAAAAAACAAATGTGTGTACTGAAATACAAGGCGAATTTCAGGATTGACATAACAGTTCTTATGAAAACTTTTGTTAAAAAGTTATAACTTATTAGTATGTGTAGATTCATTTGCAAAGTAGTAAATTTTTAATGCATTTCAGCAGTGGACTCTATGCCTGGAAATTATGAAAAATTTAGTGTTCTGGGGCAGCACTGATCTTATGCACTGAAGTGGCATAGGTAAACTAATACATTCAAAAATAAGTTTATGATAAGTTATTAACCTCAATACAAGTATTCGAGAATCGGACTGTCTGCACTTACCATTTGACAGCATGGAGAACTGGTTAAGCTCTGGTACAACCGTACTGAGTGGGGTGGTGGGAGGAAGCTGCAATGATGACAAGGAGGAAGGAAAATGGCTCACTGGGGTACTAATACTGCCACTGCCACAACTGCTGCTTGTGTTCTTCACTGGCTTCATGGAACCTTCATCACCACTAGTGGAAGTGGACTTAGGACCAGATGAATTGTCCGCTGTGGTTTGAGGTGGCTCTGAGGGGACAGGCTTTGACAGAATGCTGCTCACTGGGGCAGGTAAGGAGGAGCTGGGCGGAACATCTCGTGGGATCCCTGGAAGGTGATCACCGTCGTGGGTCTCCACGCCAGGTTTGGAAGTGGCCAGAGCTCCGAATTTAGCCGCTAGGCTTTCCAGATTCGGCAGGCCTACCGTCGCCGCCATGTGGGGTGGTACCATGCTGCTGAGAGCAGCTAGCGCCGACAGACCTCCTGCAGCGGCGGCTGCAGAGTTGGGACCGCCTTTAGAAGCTTGTCCTGCAGCTGTCATGATCTGCTGCTGGATCTGCTGCAGCAGCTGCAGCTGGAAGAGCTGCTGTTGTTGCAAGCTGTAGAGGGTAGTCTGGAGCATGGCAAGGTCTGATGGAGACATGTCATTGTTTTCCACAAACTGAGCCACGGCCACCTTAGTGTTCTCTAGGGATTCTATTGTCACATTATTGTCTCTCATGGCCATGAATGGGTTCAGAGGGTTGGTCATACCCAGCATCCCAGGAAGCTGGGGGAGGTTCGAATTTAGTCCAGGTGGAAGCTGCTTCTCCTCTTCCTCGCCTTCTTCCTCAAAATCCTCCTCCATGTCATCTCCGTACTCAACATAGTCTGCTTCATCGTCATCATACAGATCTTCTGACAGATCCGCATGCTTCTCTGGGAAGCCTTGCTGAGATAGTATGTCCATGGGCTTCTTGCTGCTGTCATAATCATGTTGTGCCAGTTCAGAATGCTCAGACTCCTGGTCCTCCAGGTCTTCCGGCAAAATATCTGGACTCTCTCGTTCCTCGATTCCATGGGAGGAGGAGGCGGCGGGGATGGGGAGTGTCGTGGAGGATGGGGTCATGCTGTCTTGGTGGGGTCCGGACTGTTCTCCCACCCCAGCCACAACACAAACTTCCTTATGTAACACCAGATCGGAGGGCTGAGAAAAGCCGCTGTCACACACCGCACCGTTGTTACCACTGCTGCCTGCCTGACTCATGGCCTGGACACCGTCAGCTCCACTGCCTGAAACCAACAGACATCAAAACATTAACATCTAAATCATACATTCATCATTTAACATTGAAGCATTCCAAACAATCAGGAACAATTGTAGATTTCTTCAGTTTTACAGTGAGTGTTGCCAACTGATGAATTAAATACGTGCATACAAAATACCAGTACATGTAAGCCATTCTAATAACTTCTAAAGACAGTAAGTGTTGGTGTGTGAAGTAGAAAAGTTCCCGTTGTTCACCATGATGGTGCACGCTTGGCTTTGCATATTTCATGCTTGTATGTATTCGAGGCATGCAGGCAATAATATTAGGCTCATTTCTGAAAGCTACGATGAATATGCTAAGCAAATGGAAACAATAGTCATAAACAAACTCCCGTGGTTCTCTTTTGACAAATATAATCACTCCAGGATGATATGTCATGTTTATAAATGCGCAGACACGTGTCCACAATAGGGACTGGAGCCGTCTGGCTGCCGATATTTTCCCTGGTTAGCAATCCCTCCCACTGTTGGGGTCTTTTTCTTCCAAATCCCACTTAACAACAACTCCTGCTGCTAAGCAGCAGACTCTGATGCGGTTCAGATATGAACATTGCCGTTTATTATCCGAAGCAATTGCAGCGATTCCTGACACAATTTGCTGGCTACGACCTCACTGTCAGCTTCCGCATTCATGTCAGCAACAGCCACTCCAAATATTATTCATACGGGGGACGTTTTGGAGCAAATTTGATCTGGTTGATATGCCCAGTCTCCGTGTAAAGCCAAGATCTCATATCATAATCTGAATAGCAAAATTGGTCGTTGATCGAGTTGGGTTGCGTGGCAGGTCGCGGACACTGGGCTGCCCCAGAAATGAATTTCATTTACGTTCGCCTGAACCCTGTATTATTGCTCACTTAGCATTCAAACGCCGGGTCCTTGCTCTCCGACTACTCGATATGAAATTCATAACACTTGCACATGGCCGGGATGAGGTCTCAAATCAAATTACAAGACGTTCCGGGGGACAACGCTAATGCAGAATTATACCCATTGGATTCTGACAGTGCACAGTATTTTTTCTACTGGACGGCTTTTATTAATTTCAAATTTTCTTATCAATTTCATATCCTGTCGGTAGTAAGGCCAGCCAACAACGGCAAGTCCCAGTGGTCAGAAGGAGGCAAGCAGCATGTCCTTGCCTACCAAGTGGCTGTTATCCAACTGGCTGCCCAGAAAGCAGAAACAGTAGAGCTCCACAGGAAATGGAACTGCCACAGACCCTTCCATAGCAAAGGTTGTACCTCCTGGCAAATTGCAGGGCTAGAGGTTATGACAACTGGAATTAACCGCAATAACCCTTGGATTTGTCTGACTAATAATGCCACCTCCCCACATTGCCTAGGTTTGTCATCTTGGCATTCTGAACCCAAATCATAAAGCTTGGAAGTACCTACAGATGAATGGAATGAAGGTTTCCAGGAACTAGACAGACTGAATGGAGTGAAAGAGAAACAGTAGCAGACAGTAGTAGCAGCAGGCACTATCTGTCAATACAGCTAGCCCTAATGCTCTCTGACTTCATGCCACTTTAATTGGCCACTGGAGCATGGGAAATAACATCCTATACACGATCACCATCAGGAAACACTGCATTAATCAGAATAAAAAAAAGTTATTTTCATTATCAAATGCCATCCTGAGCAACCATAAACCCATGAAAGCAAACAGTTTCAATTTTCCCATGATCTGTTTTCAAAACTCATAAAGTGGAACAAAAGACGCACTTTGTTTTAACGATCGCGAGTGACCATCCAAGTCATCAGGTAAGCTATGGCGTTTACATGTAAGTGTCAAGATATCATGTACATTTGAACATTTCCTTGCGTCATTTACTAACAAAGAATTACACTAAAATGGTTGTCATTGTGAAATCGTTAGTATTTACCAGTAACTATTAGGCAAAGTTGTTGCATATATAATGCCAGACAGCTTTACAACTGCCTACATGCCAATTTGTAAGCACACCAATATATAATCATAATGTTTATACATGTACATGTATGTATGTATATATATGCATCGGGAGCATCGGATTCAAATTACCAGAGTTTCTAATTGTGACAGTAACAAAGTGCAATTACTGCCTAGCAGAAGAATTCCAAGTGGTTTGGTATTCATCACATAGAGCTGCCTCGACTGTAGTCACAAAGGGAATTTTATATTCAAGATCAGGCACAACAATGTGTGACCAACACTAACCAATGCCTGTAATTTTAAAGGGGCCAAACTAGTAGTTAAATCCACTGTCCCAAGGAGGCTCAAATGACACCCATGCATGAATAAGGTATTCAATTTATCTTCAATCATTCGTATCTCATTATCTATTATGCATTTAATTCCGCAGTGATTTTGCTGTCAAAATTCAGGGTTTATTTTACCCATATGAAACACAGGAAGTCTTGGCAATTTTCAATTACGAGGGTTGAATTATTAGTGTTCAGTTACTGACTTCAATTTACAGTTACCAGTATAGTATTTACATAGTTGTATAGAAACTGGTTTCTTCCTAAAAGATGGTCACCTCTAACCCCATCCCGACCGCATTATTGATTTTGTGGAATATCGCATGATCAGAATGAGCCTTAATTGTATAATATATCATGCTAACAAAGTACTGAAACAGTTTTACAGACACAATGTATTAGGACTTGGTAAGACCGTATTGTTTTAGGCAATACATGTAAACTTTTGATTTAATTTTGATCGTATATAGAAAATTGTGATATACATGTATTAGGTTACAACAGCAGTCAATTACATTTGTATATATACATACATGTATAGATCAGTATTCTGGTTAATTTCTGCCTTACCAATTGATGTACAATACACCGGAAGAGAGATCAGTAAAAAAAACTTATTGCTGTATGATGAATCTAATCACCCTCTGTGTACTGACAATCTTCACCCTGATATCCCCCAGTTTCCAACATTTCCAAGTTTCATACATTATTCTGCCTATTTCTGACCACAATCCCATCATGCCCATTGACCCATTGAAACAAGCTAACACCTCTAACTGTGACTCAGTAAAATGACCACCAGAAATCTTGGCCCTAAGGTAGCCTAAAAGTTATAATGACAAGTAGTACTGCATTAGATGTGAAAGCCATAAAAGGAAGGAAGATTTACAATTCAAACCATTTTAGTACATACCAGTGTGCCACCTTAAAGAAACCACTGTTTAAAATGGTCTTCTCATTTGGGGGAAGGGGAAATGGTGAAATTTGCATAATTCAAAAACACATGTGATAAATGTGTCCAAAGGCAATAAAAAGTAAATAAAACTTCTAGCAGTTGACCCCGGCATGCATAGGTTTCCAAACTGAATGGCCCAACAAAAGTTGTTCTGCTTAATAATGATGGCAACATCATAAACTCATTTCTCATGCCATTTAGGACCAACTTGCCAATCTTTTCAAAGGTGAAATATCTTTTGAATATGGTTGGTTTCCTTTGACCCCATATCAGGTATGGCTGTACTGGACTTGAATAATGAATAAGTACTAAAAGCTGAAATATATTTGCTCCTTAAACCAATGCCCATATCTTCTGCCATAAATTCATGCTTGGGAAGTCTGTAATTATATGACAGTAACCTTTGTTGTGAATATTCTCAGTACCACATCAACATTTATTGGTATTGGTGGGGTTTGTGGTAGTCTGAAGGCTGAAAACTTTTATTAAATAACCCTATTATGAGTGTGCACATGAAGATGTCACAAAAACATTGCATTTACTCCACTTATAAGTCAGTGAAATTCGGTGAAAAAACATTCCATTCATCTAGCAAGGTAACTAAGTTCAATGTTAACATTCAAAGCATTTTTCTTTATGGATGTTTTTTTTAAGCTTACAGAAACAAATGTATCGTTTGTCTTCACTTTGGAGTTATATAAAGTACATGCATAAATGTTGTTCTTGGTCTCAGTCATGGTAAATGATATGAAGTTTTACCATTGCTGAGACTAGATATTTGTAGCTCATCTGCAGCATTCGGCCATCACTAGTCAGTTCTTCAGGGGTGCCACCTATATAAAAGTACATATTTTCCAATTTTATAATAGACACAGGGATTGGTTTATGAATGTCCCGGATTTATGCAGTTACTCACGTTGGGTGGCCTAAAAATAGTCACGGTTTCCCTTGCTGACAAAAGTCAGCATTACTTTCAAAAATATAGTTTTTGAGAAAATATTTGTGTCATCTGCTGCGCCATGCTGTTGGTTATGCCTACAGGGAGTTTGTGACTGAGAATAATCACTGGCAGATTATCACTACGTCCCCGTCCGCGAAAAATATGTCACAGTCCTGCCCAAATAATTCAAAAGAAATGAATAATATACAAATACTGACTGTTATACCTGCCTGTCAACCAATGTTGTAGATGTGAAATTCACGAAACTCAGTGTGGCTGTTTTCACAAAGGTGGCTTTTCTTCTCCTACTGGTGTCACTTTTCATGGTTAGATGGCTTTGCCCGTGTCCTTTGTTTGTGACACTCCTCCTGAGAATGTACGTCATAGAGCATTCTTTTTGGGTGATGATATATCATACGTTCATATCATCTGCTCCCGGCTGTAATTTCAGCAGAAAAAGATAAATGATCCGATCTGCCAAGGTGCAGCAAATGTTTGGAAATGGCAAATTGAATTTTCTTTTTATCATGGAAAATGATGAGCAAAGATGGAAGGGAATAAAAAATATGTGGCATCTATCTGCTTCAGTTCGCCTTGGACGAACAACCTGGGTATTGTCGAAGAAAAGGCGAAATGGCCAAATAAACACTTAGATGGCTACTGTGATGTGAACAAGTGCAAAGTTGGAGTTGGAGTTGGATGTAACTGTAATATTGTACGATCTGGCACAGATAATATGTACAGCAGATACTTGCATTGACAGATCAGAACACGGTGAAAAGAAAGAAAACAGGTCTTTGAGGATATGAGGTATCTGATGATTCCAACAATGACCAAAACACAAAAATTTTCACACACTACAAATAACTCGGCACCACTTTAGAGAAACTTTATTGTCATGAGTCTACCAAAATGGACCCACAATTTAAATAGCTTATGTTATCTGAATACTCCAAATATTGATCAAATCAGGCTTTATGCTGCATGAACCATCATGCCACTTTACTTTAAATTACATGTTAGTTAAGAGTTTTCTTAGCTTTTTAGAAAATTTCAACATTAATTTTTTTCAAATTTTGATACACACGCAGGAGATCTCCAGCATTATTTTTAAAAACACCACCAGCTTCGAAGGCAAATGTTTTTCCTCAGTTTTCTCACCAACAGTTGTGAATGGTACAAGCACATGTAATATTTATTAATAACCCTCTACAAACAGCTCCCATTAGGGCCACATCACAACAGCTGAGCCAATACTGGGAGGCCATTTTCCATATTTCCCAGGTACATTGTAACAGATGAGTCAGTCATGACAGTAACTGGACCCGACAAATCTGATCATTTGCCAGTGGAGACCTCACTTGACTGTTCCTCTCCTGCTCCATTCAACCATCTGTTCCTGACTTTATCACTTGGCTATATTATCCTTCAGTTACCATACTGCTTTTCACAGTCCAATATGACAAGGTAATGAGGTTGTCACTTCTCTGATTCTTGTAAATCAGAAGTCTCTTTCAAACAGTACAGCCACTGTTAGTGGCAGGAACCCATCTTCATCCTTTAATGTATGTAACCCATAATTCTACCAGTCTAATATTTTATTTTTCACTTTACCAGTTTAGGTTCTGAAATACTTTAATTAATTAACAGACTGCTTCTTGTATAAATGTCCTTGGTGAATAAAATATCAAATAGATTTTCAAGGTATGTAATCTTAATAAATTAATTTGTATGTACACCCACACTATTATAAAGTTAATGTTTCTATTGCACCTTAAACACAATTGTGCAACAAAGTAGAAACTGTAGTTTATAATTGCCTTTAATTGGACATTATTCACCAAAACAAAAAAAAATTGCATAATACTGCATTTCAACAGACAAATGTTGCTTGCAACGTTTCATTAATGCAACAGTCTGGTAGAACAGAATGAAACGTGAGTGATCCAGTGAAAACTAAACAAACAGACTTTTGTGTTGGGTTAGAAACAAGAGCCACTCCCTGGTTACATAGCTAACGCAGACCTCACAGAAACCCAACAGCAATAATCGGCCCTCATCTGTTTTGTCCTGGCCAGGAAAGCTAAAAGTTAAACATGGGCTAAAAATTGGCTTCCAAAAAAAAAATCTCCCCAAGTTTTTGCCCAAATATTTTGTGAGATATGATTGTATTTGCTTTTGCGAAATTAGGCGTTTTGAAAGCGGAAGCCACAAGTATGTAGAGCTGAGGGGTCTGAAGACGAGCGGAGGACAGTGGAAGGTTTATGCTGGCTCCTTCAGGTGTGTAAGGCCACTAGGAGGTTCCATCCAGGTGGTCTGCCTAACACGCACATGTCATTTATGATATCATAGCTATATGAGAGATTCGTCTCGTACTACCCATCCTTATTCATACAGTCACTCAAACAAAGTTCTCCATTGTCAAATAACGCATGTCCAATTTGAGTCAACAAAGACGCTGCCCATGTGAAGTGCGTGACCCTCGTATAATACATATATAGCGGGCGAAACCAAATAGCATTTCAAAATTCCATTTTTGAGGACAATCCCTGTCCTCTTTTGAAGCTGCACAAAGGCGAGCCTCAAGCCTAGCTACACTTTCTGTTCCTCGTTTATATTTCATTTCCAATCTAAACTGTGACTTTCCCTGTTTCAGTTTGTGTACACATGTAGTGGTCCCCGACAATAGGTCGCGAGGACATGCACCCGGGAGTCAAACCCTACACCCCCCTTGGGACCCTTTATATGGCATCATAAATACCATATATGTATATATATAGATATAGATATACTACACAGCAACTGTTCATGTAGGTAGACCAGTGATTCATTGCCAAACAGGTTGAGACTTATAATCTGCCCCTGTGTGTCAGGCAAATATATAATTACCGACTCCATACCGAGACATCCTGTACCAGAAATCTGGTCCTTTCAACACGATGTCTGTAGCCTGAGACGTGCTACCAGAAACTAAGAGTTAGGGTGGTTGAATTTTAATTCATACTGTCTCATTTCAAATACATCATGACAAGTCATAAAGGGCCACACATATTCAGACAAGTGAACATGACTGCCACTTTCCCTTTGACGCTATGCAA
>JAAUYG010242956.1_pt1 | contig 18082 bp, 16 predicted proteins | sample 7278091 | NCBI WGS metagenome assembly JAAUYG01 (sample SAMN14350201, study PRJNA611818) | marine sediment metagenome | isolation source: surface marine sediment (0.6m) | place: French Polynesia: Moorea | collected 2018-08
CCCACCCTTACCCCGGGGCGATTGTTTTCAAAATCGAATCACTTCATCCCTGGGTCCAAGGGAAGCTTCCCATGAAAAATGAAGTTGATCGGTTCTATACTTTTTTCGCTATGTTGTTAACAGACGCATGCACACACACATACACACACAAAGCGATTGCAAGAAACCCCTGGCGGGGTTTAATAATAAGTTATCTTGTGTAGCACAAAGCTATGTTATTGGGGATACCCCACCCGGAGATGCGAGTGCCCATTGAGGTACCCCTTTTGTGTGTTTTTTTTTCAGTATAAATGGTCCAAAAGTGAATTGTAGGAGGCTAAGCATAAAAAGGAATCACTGTGATGGGCTGGTATTTCAGGAAAACTTTCTTATAGGTAGTCTTTAAACAATATATGATTGACTGTGTTTTTGAATAAAATTGCTCCGAAATGCATTCCACATAAAAAAGGAAACATGACATTCATGTTCAAACCTGGCTTGAATTTGTTCTGGTATGATAATTTGCTATGCATTTAGTTGGGGTTTTTTTTTACCAAAGTAGTGGCACAAATATATATTTCAATGGAATAAGATCAATAATACTCCACATTATTGATCTAATATCCCGTAATGGGGATGTTTGTACCAAATTTTACATATACATGGAACTACAATATAAATGTAACTGTATGCACTATCTACAGTAAATCTTTAAAGGTTCTCTGAAAGTAAAACTTTTTCCAAACATTCCTAACATGGGTATGTTTTCCAACCGGGATGCCCCCTCATGTTGTACTGCGACTGACTGTCTAGTTATGCACATTGCAGCAAGTGATACCGAAGGCTTCCTGAAACCGGTTGCGGTAATTGCTGCATGACAAAAACGAGACATTGCATAGAACCAACCTAACCCTGTATCCTGTATTTAATGAAATTGGTAAAACATATTTGCTGCTTAACTCAGTAGTGAATAGATACATTTATTATTCAGCAGGTTATGTATTATCCGTTTTATCTTAACAAATATTCATCTTATTTTACTGATTTCCAGGAGGTAGTGACCTTGCTGAGGATGTCATACGAAGTGACGTTGCTGGTGTGTCGACCAGCTGATGGGGTACTTCCCGCAATGGCGGACTTGATACTGCATGTAGGTCCCAGATAGCTTGATGGTTAAATGTTTTGTGAAAGTTTCTTGTTGGAATGTGTTTAGGAAGAGCGACATGACCCTGATTAAGAGTACAGTTGGGATAGACTAAGCCTGTTGTTAGTGCAGTCTTCAATAATTCCATATGATTCTTGAGCGCTTGAGAATCTTATCACAAACTGAATAAAACATGGAACCAATGATTGTTGTGGGTGGGACATACTGTACGTTATGGGACACACTGAACGTTATGTACATTTCAGGAATTTAGATAAGATGCCTCGTGGTGCATAAAATACACCATACACACCGTAACATCAATTGTAATAAGAACTGGTAATCATTGATTGAAGTTTTCATGTGTATGTGATTTTAGATTTAATATCAATCCTTCTGTGTGTACTGCAGCAAGGCACCTTGAGCCCAGTCCATGGTATGGCATCCCCGGAGACTGTTGCACCCCCTTCCCGCTTGCCAGAATCCAGTGTTGACGGCCCATCTTCGCACCCCGCCGTTATCCGATCTAGGGCAGTGCTGCCCCAGACCGACACCAGACAGGATTTCTATATCGGTGCCAGCGATACGGAGGATAGTGGGAGTGAGGAGGAGGAGGAAGAGGATAACAACTCGGTGAGACAGTCAGACACTGAGGAAGGGTATAAGCCGGTGTACATACGTGGCTCAGACTTGGAGAGAGCAAACCACTCGGATCTTGAAGGTTCTGATGAGGAGGTCGCATCTGCATCCAGAAGAATGTTAAGGCGGCAATCTCGGAGCAAGGGTGAGCAGACTCCCAGTCCTGTGCGATCATTTCTGGAGGAGGCTGGCTTGGGAGAGGAGGGGGATACTGCTACACCAACGCCACTCACCAAGCACCATGGCAACGAGGTATAAAGGCCAAAGGAACTTAATTACTTGTCTCTGAGGCTGTGTTTGAAATACCAACAATCTAAAGCCTCGACGGTTTTTCTGAATTTTTTCAGATCAGAAAAAAACTTCCAGAAAAAGTAGTTTCCATCTTGAGTAAGCGTCTGTTTTTCACTGTTACAACAAAATGATACACAATTAAGCATTATTATGGGCAATCTAAACAGCAAGAATACATAATGTACAGCCGAGTTATTGCAGAGGGCTATGTGAAAAAAATGCATTGTAGGTTGTACTAGATAGGACTAACATTGACAACATTTCATGTTCGACTATTTGGTGTTTGTGTATATTTGAACGAAATTCAGTATAAACTACAGATTACCAGGGTATTAATTATCGGGGTATATCATATTTAATGTAGACTTTCTGGCATATTCCATCGTGTACGTGTAGAGTGTGGCATGTGTAATAACATTAAAAAGATGTACGGTTATGAAACCTTATACTAGCTTCCTTCAGCATAGTCAACTTTTGATTTGAAGAGGGCTTATTGTCGACCTTATTGTGCCATTAAATTTTGCAGACGTACCAGATAAGCCTTACCAAGGGAGACAAGGGTCTGGGATTTACAGTGGCTGGCGGTCATGCCACCACAGGCTATTTCTACATCAAGGACATCCTGTATGACCCAGCGCAGTCCTGCCCTCTGCTCCAGCCGGGGGATAGACTCATGGTGGTAAGGGGATGATGCAATGTCCTGGCTGTTTTAGTGACAACAGATAACGACAGATTCTGTTTCGTTATCATTATCCTTCAGTCAATTAACATCACTTCTGAGCCATTGCAGTCCTAGTCTGTCTATTGGTCACTTTCAGTTAGATTGCCAGTGAAGTCATAAAATTGGTCACTTTTAGTTAGAGAGCCAGTAAAGTTATAAATTAAATTGGTTATTTTCAGACTAGCGATCATCGTTGTTATGCTTTCGTCACTAAGTAAATTGTGTTGAAAGGGATCTAAGACTTATCCCTTTGAATTTGAAGTACATGTACATGCATCTGAGGATAAAATATATAGAAGAAGGAAATCGACTCTCTGGCAAGCTTGCAATAATACATAGGCTGACCCACAGACAATCAGAGAGCAATTATACCATCTCTGCCTGCGTCTGTGGCTTAGCATTGATCTGCATTCAGGAACCAATTGAGATCCAGGAATCACTTTCCAGAATAAATAACCTTCAGTCTGAAACTGATCTTAGGCATTTAGAAGACTGTGGTTGCCAAGATGATTAATGAACTTTAAATACGTTTCCAGACTTCAAACGTTTTCTGTAGACTGGCCCTTGTTGCTTTGTTTCCAGGTGAACTCGCAGGACATGACGGGGCTGACCCACAGAGAGGCTGTGGCGTACCTGAGACAGACCCCACAGACTGTCACGCTGCAGATGTACAGACCCACCACGGAGGAGAGACGGCTGCAGGAAACCAAACCAGTGAGGAAACTTAATATATAAACATTTTGAAAACTTTAACCCAGTTGAAGTAGTAGGAGATTTTCTATGGCAGCAGTACAGATTGGTGAAATGCATCCTCTCTTCAGAAATTTATTCAATGGTTGCTAAGCTGGTACATTCCGACAAACGTTACACCATTTGTATATCGAAGGTTCATGCCAATGCAAAAAATAACCGAAGTTCATTTGTGTTCAGTAGATTAAATATGGTAGAGAGAGAGAGCGAGAGAGAGAGAGAGAGAGAGACAAGACTAGTGTCTTTGTTGCCAGAAAGCAAAAAAAATGTGCATATCTGCGTGGTCTTTGCATTTGTCGTGCATGGGATCAAATATGATTATGATTTCAGGACAAAAGACAAAGAACAAAACAAAGGAAGCCAGTTTTAAAACGATGGAATAACATTAGAAGAAGAAGGGTAAAATGTGATATCGAGCATGCTAGTTCAGAAGTCTCATTTGTTATCGATGATGTCTGTGTGAACCTTAGGAATCAGTGCATGCCATGGATAACCAGATAAAAAAAATCTTTGTGATATATCAGTGAAATCTACTGTACTCAGCCTCTTTAAGAAAATCAAATTTTGCCCCTTTTGCATATTATGTTGAATCTAGTAATCTATACATGTACATAAAATGTAATTGAAAAATGTTTAACCATACTTAAGTATATTACATAATATGCATGCTTCTTGTCAACATAGACCTCAAATTTTGTAGTATCTTTGAAAAAAAAATCTGCATGATATGTTCCTCCGATCCCAGTTGTTATATAAGTGAAAGCCAATGAAGTGTGTGATGTATTGATGGTATTAGATGCATGCATCATGTGTATCAGTGATTCTGTTGTTATTGAATACATTACTGGTATTTTGATATTGCATTCAAGCCATAGTCTATCAATATTACATGTGACATTTATTTGCATCATATTTTCCCTTGTCTAAGATACTTCTGTCAAAAACTTACATCTTATGAGAAAGAACTACTGCTTTGAAAATGAATTTTATGAAACAAACTTTGAACTTAAAAAAAAGAATAACATTCCACTCTTGTACTCTCAGTATAAGACATTTATTTCAGTAAAGGTTCAGTTATAAATTTCGAGACTACAGAATGTCGCCTATTACCAAAGTCAACCATGTCAACACTAGGCTTCAAAAAGCCAAGTACACAGCTCCATTTATTTTAAGACTGCCCATGAAACGACAAAAATGTGGTTATATATGGCTGGTGGTCCTAAAATAAAGGTACGATAGTAAACCAAGCTGGGACCAAATTAAGTGGTCATATACCGGTAGGTTGCTTTATCTTAAGGTTGTAAAGTAGAGCGCCTAATGTCTAATGACATATATTGTCACTACCGGTAGGTGGATTTGGAGTCTGTTATTTATTGATTATTTTTGCTGTATCTGCCTATGTACAGGGTAGCGAGGAGGAGAAAAAACAGTCTGTGAGAAACCTGATACAGGCCAGAGAGGGTACCGGCGGTCTACAAGTACAGGCAACGGACGTAGGTGCCAGGACACAAGTACAGGATGCTGATAGTCGGGCAGGACCAACAACCGGACAGGTCCAACCAGCAACCATAAAAGGTACAACAGATTATGGCTGAAAATCACCTGGAAAATTGCCTGGAAATCGCCCCAAAAGGGCTTGATTTGATTGTCTTTCTGTTAGGGGCACCTAAACTTTGCCTGCTTCCTTGGTGTTTTCCAAGGGGCAGTGACCGAGTTTCAGCCTGAACTGGCTTAGCTTTCTCTATGGAAGTCATGTGTTGTATTTCTAGAAAGTATTGCACTTCTTGTCAGGGAATTTTACTGTAGTTTCCTGTGAATTTTGAGTAACCTATAACTTATTAAATGCAATAAAATTGCACTTAATAAATGCAATCTTCGGGTATGCTGTTCACATGCTATGAAAGTGGCCTTAGCTTGTCCATGATCAAATGGGGTCCACATAATTTATGCAAGTATTGATTTCTTACGAAATTAGTAGAATACTGATAACCATCTGTCATCTTCACATTTACTAAGGAGGCACAGAATCTGGCCATGTTAGTGCGAGACCTTCCCTGAGTTCCGTGTCATCGTTCAGCAATGTCACAGAGGAGGAGGACAGGGTCACTCCACTGTCAACAACCACCGGGGACAGCTCCACTCCCATCTCCGAGGTTTGTTCCACCAACTAGAAGGTCATTTGGAGCTCAGTAGGTTCTGGAAAGATTCAATCACCTGTCTGCCCCGCTGTTTACCATTGCTTTGTCGTTGCCAACTTTAGTCAGAGTTGTGCTGTTTTGTGTAAAGATTGCTTTAGTGAATGGGAAGACTGGCATGAATTAGATATTTTTGTTGGCATGATTTCCTACAGAGTGCCTCATGATTTTAGGATGGACTCAAAGATCAACGTGTGATCTGTATATTCCTTGTAGCTTATCAGAATTCAAGCATTCCTGTGTTGTTACAAAAATTTGACTTTCTGACATTTTGTCCCAGCGTGGAGTGATCAAGGTCAATCTGGGTCGGGGATCAGATGGTAGCTTCGGCTTCAGCCTCATCCAAGGAGAACAAGGGCTATCGTCTGCACTCTTCATACATCAACTCACGCCAGATGGCGTGGCCGCCAAGGATGGCAGAATGCAGATCGGAGACAGACTCTTACAGGTTGGAAAATTCTCCTGCTGAATCTTAATCTGATGTAACCTCTCAATTTCGTTATCACATATTGTACAACGTATATGTATCCTGGACAAGACACCTGGTCTATTCAAAAATGTTGAAAATCAACTGTTGAATATTGAAATTAGATGTTGAAATTGTTAGCCCGCAGTGATACATTAATATATAATTATAGAAGGGTTAAACTTAACGACAATAAATATTACGACTAACATCACTTTGTTAAACATTTACCGGTATTTTAATTAATGTGATTTCTTTGTGAAGAGAATTTTAAAGTAGGAGAACAGAGAACTCGCTAAACGAAGGCCAAAATTTGCTTGCCACAGGCTTGTAGGATTATTATGGGTTAAGAGATTTGATTCACGTTACCAGTGTTTTAACGCGACATATATTCCTCCTCTCCAGATCAATGGGGAGTCTGTGATAGGAATGCCACATAACAAGGTGGTGGCCGTCATCAAGAGGTGTCAGGAGGCCATACAACTCACCCTCACCAGGTAAAGCATTTCTTTGGTATTCTACTATGATGTAAATCTCTCTCGCAGGGGATGACAGACTCAATATGTGTCCAGTAAAAAAAAAAAGCCAAAGTCAAGGCGCAAAGGGTCTTAATTCTGAGGTGGCCTTAATTCTACAACAATATAGCGCTGCGGTATGATGTTTGGTCATCCAGTAATCTTAATTCTGGGGTGGTCTTATATTAGAGGTGGTTTTAAGGCAGAGTTTTTACTGTATGTCAACTTCTGTCTTTGTTCTTTTCAAAGCTAGAACTACAATATAAATGTGTGGCCATCATGTCATCAGATCCATGGCAGATTGTTCTTATTAGCAGCCTAATTATATTCTAAAGGTATATATAACTGGTGTCAAGATATTGATCCAAAAATTACAATGACTTATAAACCACACAAAACCTCAGTCTTTTGCTTCAATTTTTTCCCAGGGCAACAACTATTGGTAACAGCTCCAGTAGGAATACCCCTAAGAAGGAGCTTGACACTGTGGACACGCCTGGTGGCACAGCTACTGTCACAGACACAGCGACAGACGGTCACACAGCAGTGGTGTCCCCCAGAACTCAGGAGCCACAGCCATCGCAGGCATCAGATGACATCCCTCAAGGCAGGGCCGAGCCACCTGTAAAACCACCGCGTATGTAGTAGCAGTAAAATACAGTGAAACCTGTATATAAAGACCACCCTATGGACCAACAAAATATGGTCCTTATACACAAGTGGTCTTTGTATGCAGGTTCAACAACATTGAAAGTGTATCTCTGGGGACCTGTGCAGTGTGGTCTTTATAAGCAGGTGGTCTTCATATACAGGTTAGAATAGGTTTGACTGTTTTATATTGTAAGTTTGACCGTATTATGTTATAAGATATCATTTAGTGTAAAGGTTTTTGTGCCTTTTAGATGACAAAGCCGGTTTACCATTACCTATAAAGCAGTACAGAAAACCTGCAAACTATACTTCACACGCTAAACACGAGAAACTTGGCTAAAGTGATGTCCTATAAATATGTGCCAGCTGACCACCATTCAGGCCAGCATCAGCATGAGTAATAATGTTTGCTAACTTCCACCCACCCCCACCTATCTTTGCAGGTAACAAGCCCCCCATGGCCCGCCTGCCCCCTCATGTAGACGACTCCTGGTTGGCATCCGTATCTCTAGTACAGCTGCCTGATGGCAGTGTACACTACCGCGATAAACAACTGGCCTCCACTATCAAGCAGCTGAGGAAACGGCTGGAACAGGATGACCCTATGGATGAGTACAAGGTAACACAGAGATATTACAGTAGTTCCCCTCTAATGAGGCCGCCCTATTTGCCTGGAAATTGTAGAGAATTAGAGAGGTGGCTTGCGCTCGAGGGGGAGAACTCTCTTTGTGTCTACCTGCACACAATGGTATGTTTAGATGTAAGAATTCCATTTACTTTAACCAAGTGCTAACATGTTTAAGTTACAGTAGTCCCTCCCTATTTAAGACCACCCTATTTGCCTGGAGAAATTGTGGCCACATTAGAGAGGGTGGCCTCTGGTGAGAGTGGCCACTAAGAGAGGGACCCCACTGTATACAAAGACATGATGGTGCATAGTCCAATCGTGGATGGGTCTTTTGCAAGATGGAAATTCCTCTTTCCTTATTATAAGAAACTCAAGTTTGTGATTGTTCGTTTGACATGAAAATGTTTTTATGCATTTTCAGCACTTGCGTCATGCCAAACTGACTGATAACTGTCTGGAGGCTCGCAAGGCGGAAAATAAGGCCAAGAATCGTTACCGTAATGTTTTGCCATGTAAGTTAACAGTCCTAAAATATAGCTTAAGATTATGTGCCTTAGAACAGAATTTTGAGAGAATAGTTTTGAACTGCACCAGTTTATGCAGTTCAGCTGATATAACCGATTATATTTACCTTCGAGTTAAATATTCAGAGGTTTTTCAGAACCCTGTAACAAATTGCTTTCACAATTTTAAAAGTCTACAGGTTGTTCAGTTTGAGAGGAAAGCTGCGACAGCTACCTTAATCAGTGAAAATTATGAGTGAATTATCCAGTAAATTAATGACACTTTTTCTTCAGTCAAACACCAATAATCTTTGTCGGTTTCTCTGTGCTTATCGCTGCTTTTAACCTGTTTTCTCAGACGATACGAACCGTGTGGTTCTGGCCGGGGATGAAGATTACATCAACGCCAGCCACGTCCACTGTACCGTGGGAACAGACAGCCGACACTACATCGCGTGTCAGGGACCGCTACCGAACACAGCCATGGACTTCTGGAGGATGATCTGGGAGCAGAAGGTCGAGGTCATCGCCATGGTGACCAGAGACATGGAGGACAACAAGGTCAAGTGTCACCGATACTGGCCTGACACCATGACAACGCCGTTTACCGTGGCTAACAGGTGGGCACATTGACACCATGCAATGTAGCATTTTGTCAGTATTTAAGTCAGATTGCCAGACAGTAGTAATGTAATACTGATATGTTCATAAAAAGTTAATATGTTCTAGTTGATTATGAAACGGTTCGGTTCGGGGCTGGAGTTCTCGAAAATACTAAAGTTGAATTAAATCAATCTTAGCAGTGCGATTGGGTGAGAATCTAACTTAAGTCAAAATCTAGAGTTTTTTCAAAAACTCTAACCCAGTTCTTTCCACTCTGCCGTTTTGCTTGCATGGCTACGTATTAGGTAGCTAGAGGGTGCAATGGGCCCTGGTGTGCTCAGTATTACCACATCAGTGGCCAGTTTCTCGAAAGAATATTAAGTCTAGAAATGGACTTAAGTTCACTAATCACTGTGGCAACCATTGTCTTTTCCATGCTTAAGATAACTAGTGGACTTAAGTCCAGAACACAAAAAGCCTTAAAATCTACAAATGTAAAAGCTCATATGGATTGTTTATGGTTTGTGTTGCCAGGTACGAAGTGACCTTGTCCCAGGTTCACAGGTTGGAGCATTTCGTCGTCCACTACATCAAGATGGAGGATCTGCATAGCGGTCACACCCATCATGTCAGCCATCTTAACTTTACCACCTGGCCTGACCACGGCACCCCCCACACAGGGTTACCTCTGCTCAGGGTAAGCACCTACACACCGACACCTCCACATACATGTCCTTGGTCACAGATCAAGCCATTGAGCTTGATAACCAGTTCTATTCACTAAGACTGAAATAATGTTGACGTTAAGCCAATATTACTCATTCTTCATGACCACTTCTCCACACCCAAACTCGAGTATATATCAGGTCCTCTTCTGAAATACAGTAGTCCCCTTCTAATAAGGACACCCCTTCTGCCAAGGAATTCTGTTCCCATTAAAGAGGTGTCCTTTGTTAAGAGGGAGCATCACATGCATTCATGGGACCTGTTCCCAGTAGTTTGTGTCCTTTCTAAGAGGTGTGTCCCCCCAGAGAGTGTCCTTTAAGAGAGGGACCACTGTACTCAGAAACTCTAGTCGCGTTTACTAAAACCGATTGGCTGGTTTTTGCTTTATAACAGAGAAGCAAAGACTTTTGCATAAATCAGAATATCTTCCAAGTTTCTGTTTACTGACAGCATAAATGTGTGTTGGAAAATATTATATTCAGTATTGGATTTTGAGTTAACTAATCTGGAATTCTTTGCTTCATTTCCATAGTATATTCGCTTTATGCACCTGGTGCACAGCGCCGGTCCTATCTGCGTTCACTGCAGTGCAGGGATTGGCCGCACTGGGGCACTCATCACCGTGGATATCATCCTTGCCTTGATTGAGAAAGACCTTAAGGTAAGTAACCAGCATAGACATATTTGTGTCCATTCTCTGGTGGCTCAGGTCGGCTACATAGACTAAGTGTTACCCTATCAGATGCGTAAGTGCAGATGTGTGAGCGCACGTATATTAACTTCAAGAATGATGTCAGCCGGATGCTACCTACAACCCAGTGCTTAATAACACGTAAATACTGTATGAGAACCATGCGGACACAGAGGTGGACAGTTTGTGTATGCGTTGCCACTCTACTCAGTTTACTGTTTCTGAATTATCTTTTGATACTTTGTCCGGCATTTTGTATGAATTTACCATTTTAAATAGCTTGTGTGGTAGTTTTTTGTTTTTTGCCAGAGGGGGATGCTCTTCTACTATGGATGACATGGCAATAGTAGGAAAGTAAATCGCATGCAAGTAGCTGCTCTCGTTGATGAATAACTAACATAACCAAGTTTATAAAGATAGTTTTCCATACCTTGTTTAAGCTGTTTAAGTGTTGCAAGTAATTACTAATGGCAATGGTATCTCATCTCTGTTCCTCTGTCAGTTTGATGTCCAGAAAGTGGTCCAGGATCTGAGAAGGCAGAGGCAGGGCATGATCCAGACTAAGGTAAGGTGTAAATACTGCACACAGTCATACAGCTACTCACCTGGCTGGCTTTACTCCTAGTCTAATAGGCTCATACACATATCCAGGCATTATGTATGTATACATGTACTGGTCTCTATGATTTAAGACTCCCTCCATTTAATAATTCCCTCCAATTTAACACCAGCCGTAAGTGACACACCTGTTATATTTTTAATATAAACATCCCTCCATTTTAAAAAATGTCTTCAATTTCAGACCACACTTTTCTAGCTGAATGGGTGGTCTCAACATGCACGGACCACTGTATTAACATTTTCTAAAATTGGCCACTAAACGCGGAAGCTCTATTTCTTGACTCGCTGAATGATAATATTTTTCTATTACATTTTCAGGACCAGTACAACTTCTGTTACAAGACTGTGCTACAGGCTCTGGAAACTTTACAACAGTGAGCCCAGACGTTCTTCCTCTGTACGACACAATGCTGGCGACTGGAGGTGCAGTGAAGCTGTATTAACACTGAGATGTCCAAGGATTAGCAGGTGTTTTTGACTGATATTGACAGCATGCCTTTACCCACCGCACTGGGAGGCACAGATAACATTGAACACTTTCTCCTGGTTGTGGCATATCAGATAATGCACTGGGACATACCTTGTGTGTTTGCAGGCACCATGAATTTGCAGTAATCAGGATACGTATTTTACCAGTTTTGTTGTCTAAATGCAGATGTGAAACTGCTAGTACCGTGCAGGTGTTAAGGTGGTAAGACCCTTTTTTTCCAAAGGAAAAATTGTAAAATTGTTTTGTCCAAACCCAGATATCATGTGCATAGTACTTTCTGCATAGTACATAGTACTCTGTGGGTGAAGACACCAAAGGTATTTGTGCTGTCTATGCATGCGTTTTGTGTTTCTGTACATAATTTTAAACCCCAACACATCAATATCCAAAGTTGCAGAATATCTAGCCTTGCCCTTGAGCATCCAAGGTATATTATAAAATGTCATAATATCACTTGTCAATCCTTTCAATGCAAAATAGAGATCATTTAGTGTCCTTTAGAGGTAACATATTGAACAAAATTACCTTGATATTACTACTAACACTATCAAAGGAGCTAACGTAAATGTTGTTGATGGTGCTACTGATGGCATATGCCATTGTAGAAAACATTTCAATGCTATGATGCATTGTTAGCAAACAAGTATCATTCTATGTTATTGGTTCCGCTAATTGATGAAGTGAAAAGGGGGTGATTGTGCCTTGTTCAATTGGGGATCAAAGGTGACAATTTGTTCTGAGTTTACTGGTGATGGCATGAAGCTAGCCTTCTTTTTATGTATGGTATTTGATTAATTATTACCTTAGCTTCCCTTTGCCTTTTAGTGTTCTGTTTCCCGTTATTGATTCTTTTGCTGTATTATTGCATACCTTCTTAATGCAGGTAACACCAAGGTCTTTTTCTTGACTTTCAAGCCTGCCTGCCCTCTTCTGTTGGTAGAAACCGTATCATCAGTAATTATCTGTTGCTAAACTCAGTCATTCTTAAAGCTTTTAAGCTTTTTTTTCTACATCTAACATTGTGGTTTAAGCTCTTAGAAATGTTTGAAATGAAAACTGAAAATTAAGCAAGTTTGCAACTGTGCAAAGCGAAAATTAAAATTGCATGGTGGAATTGTGTCCTATGTTGTACCAATACTATTAAATTTGACTTGCTTAGTTCCAGTATTATTATATAATAGTTTAATACTGGTTTTGTATTACCAAAAACCAATTTATTTTGTTCCAGAGTGTGTTACTATAACCGTATAATTTATTTAAATCATGTAGAACTTACGTTGTTTTTTTTTTGTGTGTTTTTTTTTAAATAACTATTTGTTGATTTGTTTTTCTTCTGTATGTACAATGTTTTATTTTAAGTCCCTGGGATTAAGTCAGGCACAAGTCCCTACTTGTACAGATTTATACATATCCCTTTTTCAGTCGATTGGTATTTATTATTTGTTAGATATATATATCTTCTACATGTGTGAAGTGTTGATGCTATATATACGCCAATTGTTTCAATTTGCTATGTGGAAAGATTGCAAAGTTACATATGGTCCTGGCAACGTAGTCTCTTATTATAATTAATTAAAGTAGTATTATGCATGTCATGAATTAAACTAGAATGAATTCAACTTTATTGCCATTATCAATTATTATGCAGGTCATAATGATATAGGTTGGTTCCATCACTGACCAGTTGAAAGTGTGTTTGAAAATAGTCACTCTATGGTCGCTATTTCTGTATAATCGAGACGTATATTAAAAGAAGTTGAGTTCTTGATAATTTTTGAGCAGTTTGCCTAGGAGAACTATGCATTGCACGCATCATCTCTGTTGTTGAATCACTTGATGATATAAGGTTTGGGGTACAAGAATCTGAGTCATTATACCGTCCAACATAGTAACCTACATGTAATAGTAAGGCTAGGCAAGCTATGATATGTTCAGTCATTATCGCTTATAGCACTTTTCTTAGCTACATCAGTATTTTTGCAGTGTTTTAATGGTGATTACTTTTGTAATGCCAACTATAAAGGGTGAGATCTTAAATGTTAGATCTTTCAATTTTATACATTTGGGAAGGCCTTATATAATAGCAATATTTTGTAACATTGTAGACTGTATGAAAGAAATAAATAAATCCTGTGAATATGATTTTTGTTTTGGCTTGATATTGTGGATACATTGTGTACATACAGGAAAACCTTTATATAAAGACCACCATAGGGACCAACAATATATGGTCCATATGCACAGGTGGTGTTTATGTAGGTGGAATATGGATACATGTGGTCCTTATAAACAGATGGCCTTATGTGCAGGTTGCTCTTTAGAGCGTGTTTGTTCTACACAGGAAACTACCATAAAAAACCTTGGGAAGTACCAGTACGCATGCTATCAACTTTCTGAAGTTGCTGATGGTTAATAGCACTATTCATCACCTAAATTGGTGTCAAACCGTAACTCTTATGCCGTGACACCTGGCCACGGAGGACTAGCAGTTTGCAAGTAAAATGACCCAATCCCCCAGTCTTGACTCCCCCCGAACAGACTTCCAGTGGGACCTCAAAAAGGTGTCCAGTAACAGAAAACTGCATGGCACGTTTGAGCTACCGTAGGTGAGGAGAGTCCCCACTGAGAGCCTCCCAGTATTATGAGTCGACAAGGGTATCACCAGACTCGCGCTCCAGTTGGGCTCCATTGTCCAGGCACATCGGTGCCAAATGAAATTTGACCTATCTGGAATGCAGAGCCTCATGTCTACCCGTGTCGACTACCCCTTCACCACAGGTTACTATAGTTCACTGGCTATTTCATTGACTTGGTTGGGTTCACTGCCTCAGGTGACTGGCTCACCCCGAGTAATGTCCCGTCAGACTCCTGGGCCGGTTTTACCAGTTTTTGAGGAGTCTGCCGAGTCAATCAGTCATCAGATTCCTCGATTACATGGAGTGTCCAGGAGATGTCTGCTGACTCAGCTGCCTCCAGTCTCGACTTTGTCGACTTGCCAGGAGACGGCTGAGCCCCTCCACTTGATCCATCGACTGTTGTTGTATCAGTGGAGGATGCCGACTTGGCCATGCTAGATCACAAGGTTCTGGTAGCTAATTTTCCCTCTAATGGCTCTGAACTGTTGGCAGTTTCCGGTCATCATGAGCAATTAGTTACTACTCAGGACCCTGTCGAGACCCACTTTTATTCGGGGTCTTTTCTCAGGACTCTTTTGTCCTTTCTGGGAATATTTCAGACTGATCATGGCATGACCGGTCAGATGGGGGCAGCCGCCCTTCCATTTTTTAATTAGATGTCTTTTTCTTTACCCTATTCTGTGGGTTTTTTCTTTTGCCAGGTCTGGGACCTCGGTTCCCTCTGGCCCCCCAGGCTTTCTCTGATATCCCTGGGGTCCCTATGAGTGGGTTTGTTCCCCCATTTTTAACGACTTTACCTGCACTGGCTTTTAAGGAACCTTTGACAACATTGAAAGTTACAGATGCCGCTTCACTCTACAAGGGTCAGCAGATTTGTAATCGGCATAGTTTAAGACTCAGAAAGTGGAGGAGAAGATGGCCAAGCAGGTCGGTAATATCCACCCCTTGGCTATCAACCCTGATATACGCAGGGCCTTGGAGACATTATATGAGGCATCAATGGCGTCTTGGATAGCATATGACGGTATTGATCAATTACCTGTACAATCATTGTCAAGATGATGTCTAAAAGGCAGTTTGTAACAGTCTGCATGGGGCCATCCGACAGTAGGGCCTGACCGGCCCAAGCGGCATCTGTGGCTATTCTGGCTCAATGCATGGTCTTAGATGCTTTTGCATTTCCTGACTGCAGGCCCTTTAGGGCCATGCTCCTGTCTACCCTCTTTGTTGGCACCTCGCTCTTTGGAGGACAATTCAATCCTCAGGCAAGGAAGCCACTTGTAGCCAGGAGCATTTGAGCCAGGTGAGGCGTTTGGACTCAGGTGGTTCAAGGGCTGCACACGGTAACTCGGGTCCCAGAGCCAGCCAGCAGTCTCAAAAACGTAATGCTGCTCTGGACATTCCGTGTCTGGTGTGAGACTCTCAGCTCAGAATAACACAGAAAGATCTCTTCCCTGTGGGCAAGAGGCTGTTGTTTTTCCTGGCAGCAAATAACCTGACACCAGTTTGTCCTCGAGGTAGTCAGTCAGGATTATTCCCTCTATTTTGTGAGGCACCTCGACTGACATTTTCTCTCATGGAGAGCCTTTTGCCCAGGTTGCAGTGCAAACAACAAGCGCTGTGGGAAGAGGTTTCGTCCCTCCTGACCAAGGTAGGCATGGAGACAGTGGATTTGTTGGGGGCCAGTTCACTCCCATTATTTCCCAGCTACCATGCATACTGATGGGTTCTGCCCCATTGTCAACCTGCATGGACTCAACACATTTATTCAATTTGCTAAGTTACACATAGAGACCCTCACCTCTATTCTGCAAAGTCTTCATGAAGGTTGATGGATGGTGTCGCTGGATCTCAAGGACACCTATTTGCATGTGCTGATACACCCCAGTCACTGGTGATATCTTTGGTTTGCTCTCAGTAACCGGGCAGGGGAGCTCGTTGTTTATCAACGCAAAGTTCTCCCTTTGGCTTAGCCACTGCACCCAGAGTTTTTACCAAACTCCTAGCTCCTGTAGCAGTACATCTGCACCTACAGGGATGTCTGATGTATCCGTACATCAACGGCATCTTCCATGCTCATGCATCCGGCAACCAGGTGGCCCGCACCCGCGACCCCAGTCTCCATTGTTACTTGAGGCTTGGTTTCATCATAAACCTCCAGAAGTCGGCCCTCCTCCTGTCTCAGGTCATACTCCATCTTTGGGCTCTGATCGACACTGCCAGAGGTTTGGTCTTTCCGTCCTCAGTTCAAACGGAAATGATAATACATGCAGCTCAAGGCATGTTGGGCCTATCTGAGGTCTTTGCTCTATGCCATCGTCAGGTAACAGGGTTGTTGGCATCTTGCCATGCCCTTGTTCCCCTGTGCATGTTTCATCTTCGTCCTTGTCAACTCTCACTCTGATCACTTCGACATGAGGGTGGATCACTCCTCGAAGCTGATCCCCTTGCCATCTCCAGTGATCCGGTCAATCCTGGAATTTTGGTCTGGCTGGGAACTAGTGTCCCAGGGCGTCCCTCTTCACGCCCCTCCCCCACTCACGTCCTCACCATGGACGAATCCACTTATGGATGGGGAGGAGGGTGGCTTGCAGTCCTTTGACTGCAAGTGGGGTGTCGTTGAGCTACCGGTCTTCTCTCCATATAAACTTTCTTGAGCTGGAGACTATTTTCCTTACCTTGCAGACATTCCAGAGGTGGCTGTGTGGCACATGCGTCCTGGTGCAGACGGACAGCACCACAGTGATGCACTGTCTGAACAGGGTGGGACAGATCAGGTCCAGGTGCTTGGACTGGAAGGTTCGGGAGATTAGTCAGTGGTGTCTGAGCTCAAGGATCATATTGTCAGGAGTTTACATTTCGGGACAGGACAATGTCGAGGTGGATCACCTGTCTTGATTTCAGATTGACAATCCTCGCCGCTTGGAGCGCTCCACAGAATGGCCTCTCGACCACAGGATGACCAAATTTTCTTCAATATTTGGGGCCTACTTACAGTAGATCTGTTCACCACTCAGCTGAACAACACGGTCAAGGCGTTTTTTCTCACCTCCCAGACGCTCTGGCCTTGCAGGGCAATTCCACGAAGGCGGATTGGTCGAAGGTACATGTACCCCCCGGTGTCCATCCTGTCTCTTGCTCTTCACAAGGTGATCAGGGAGGAGGCTCGGGTGATCGTGATTCTACCTGGGTGGCCGCGAAGAGGGTGGTTCCCCTTAGTGCTGTAGCTCCTAGTGGACCTGCCAGAGTTGTTGCCAGGGCATGACGGTCTTCTACTCACCCCAGATTGGACAGAGTTCCCCGATCTCAGGGAACTGTGCCTAGCTGCCTGGAGATTCGGGGGATCTCTCTGCAGGTGAGGCATTTCGAGAGAGGCTGCTGCCACCATATGTGGAGCTCACAGACCGTCGACATGAGCTCTGTACCACGCCAAGTGGCAGTACTTTTGTTGCTGGTGTTCTCGATGGGAGAAGGATCCCCTTCGCCCTTCTATCAGGACAGTGCTAAGTTATCTGCAGCATTTGCGGCATAGGGACTTGAAGCATACCACTACTCTTAGGGGGCAGAAGCCTGAGTTCCGAACCTTTAGGACTCCTAGTGAAAGTAGCAATAATAGTACTAGTAGTTGTACTACTACTACTACTACTACTACTACTACTACTACTACTACTACTGCTACTACTACTACTACTACTACTACTACTACTACTACTACTACTACTACTACTACTCGGGTAAGCTACTACTACTACTACTATTTCTACTACTAATAGTAGTAGTAGTAATAATAATAATAGTAGTAGTAGTAGTAGTAGTAGTAGTAGTAGTAGTAG
>JAAUYG010297346.1_pt1 | contig 18073 bp, 21 predicted proteins | sample 7278091 | NCBI WGS metagenome assembly JAAUYG01 (sample SAMN14350201, study PRJNA611818) | marine sediment metagenome | isolation source: surface marine sediment (0.6m) | place: French Polynesia: Moorea | collected 2018-08
CATTTTTTCTTCCCTTTTTTCTCAGTTTTTGCCTTCCCATGTTCTTCTGAGAACGCCATTTCAAACCTTTGTTTCCGATTTGCAGGAAGAAGAGCCGAAGCGGATTCACACTAAACACGAATTGGCAATTTGGGGACGAATTGAAAAACGAACTATTGTGTTAAAATGAATGGAAAATACTTTCATGAATTCATTTCGAATTCCTTTTTGAGCTTGGCGGAAAGCACTGAAGGTCTTGTTGGGCCTGAAGCGCTTTGGGCGCCAAACACAATCACTGCTCCTCGAGGGCTTGACCTGTGATGATGGTTTGTGCCCAAACCAACAAATTCTGGCCGTCACACGGAAGCAGTTGTTTTTCTTTTCTGTTATGGCGCGAGTTTCCATAGAATAACAGAAGACCACACGATTTGTGGAGCAATTTTCTTGCGGTCAAAAAGGGGAAGGAAATGGAATAAGTGCAATGCGCTGAATCTCTGTATGTACGAAACTCTTTGTTTGTCAGACGCAAGCTCCGTCTCTATTTCTGTCCATCAGAATCCTTTTGCAGAAGACAAAACTCTTCGGGTCAGTTTGTGTCACGGCTCTCCTGCATTAGTGACAATTCCTAAGTGCATTAGACGTGACAAATATTATGTTGATAGATATGTGGGTTTAGTGGATGTAATAATGGTTTACGATGGGAGGAAATGTTGTCTCCCAATTACTAACGTTACAAATCCATAATGGAAAGAGAAATCCGTGCGGAGTCTCCCATGAACCTTTCTCCATTAGGAGACAAGAAAATATCTTGATCTGCGTCAGCAGTGAATCTCTTCACTTCGGCGCAAACGTATCTGCCCTTTGGCTGAAGATATGTAATCAAGATGCCTTGTTTTTGTTTCATTTCAAATTTGTTTGTCTTGCTTGAATATTGCAGCAAAAGCCTCCCAATTGACACATTTTTGAGGAAGGAGAGGTACCTTTTTTGTACGACGCGCGTAAGTGGCGTTTTGAACGAAGTCAGTGGTCATGGTGTCAGGACTCAGAATCAAAGAGTTTTGGTCGTGTGTCCCTTTCTGTGTGCTGGGAAAAATGAATTTTGCAGTGACGTCTTGACCAGAAGAAACATCGTCTTTTTTACTTGCCAACAAAAGACTGCCTGCCACTCAATGTTTCCGACGACTTTTCACCAAACAGAAAGCAAGTAACTCGTGTTCCTTGGGGAGACTTGCGTTTCGTTTGGTGCCAGTGACGCCCAACATCCGCATCATCAAAGGCAGCAGGGACATGTAGCACAGAAACGTGCATTGTGAGGATTCCCAGGTTGAGCAATCCTCTCTGACAAAGACGTCCTTTACGTTCTGACAGAGATCTCTCCTGACCTTTTATCCTGTATACAGGAAACCATACAGCTGTCGATGTTGTTCTTTGCTTTGCCCGCTTCTGTGAACGCTGACGTGAATGAAGTCCTTTCCTCCAAAAAACTCCCGACATCAGCTTTCCCGTCCTGAGCCTACACCACAAGATACATCTCCTAACGCCACAAGATATATTCTCCAGTGTTTATTGTGTAGAAATTGTGACAATTTAGGATTCTAAAAGACAGAAAATGTGCTTCGTGATTACACATGGGCAGCCGAGAGAACCAGTTCATGAGCACTGTGAAGCGAATATTCAACCAGAGTGTAGCAATGAAAATTTTCAAAATGAAAATTAAGGCACCTCCCATCAAGAACTTCAGTAGTGGAACAAACAAAAGCTGTTCATCTAAATTTAATATCCTGTAGGCGTATTCTTCTCGAACAAAGTCCTTTTTCCAGAATGTCGAATCTAATTACCTGCCTGATTCTTTCATTTCCGTCTCATCGCCCAACTTTGATCTATTTTCCTTCAACTTCCGAACCAGGAGAAGTTCTCAAAAAGATTTGTTCTTGATGGCCAACGGAAGGATGAATTCTCAAAGCACAAATGGTTTGAGGAATCACGGCAGAAATTTTTCCTTATCATTGCCAACACAGTTGCGTTTGACGGACTCTACAAGGCACACCCAGCTTTGTCTTGAAGGCAAACTTTTTTTTTTTTTTTTTGCAATTTCCGTTTTGTCAACCTTAAATCCAATCTATTCGTCACCACGACCCGCGTCAATGTCAACATTTTCATTTTTAAGTGGGAAGAAAATGTGAACGTAATTTGCGCGGTCTCCGCTTTCTGCATCTTGTTTTTCACTGTCTTTTGGTGGTCATTTTCCTTCCTTTACACACAATAAAATTTTGGTCAGGTAACTTGAAGCTGGTGAAGTTATGGGAGAGCCAAAACACCTGTGTCTTGCAGTTTGTCCCCATGCAATATAACAAGACTGATATCAAGACTGGAGCTTTGCGTGCTGCATATTTGACACGCCAAATGACATCAAAACTGCAACTGTCTGAGACAATATGATTTGCAAATTGAAGGGAAGCAAGGGTGAAAACTGCAGAAATTTCCTGCCGTACCACATATATAGGGAGCACCTATACAGCTCAAAAGGAAAATTGTTTACAACTCTTTTTCCTTTCGCCTTTGTGAGTGTATATGGCACGCACTGAAATTGCTGTCCAGAAACCAGAAGTTCATTATGAACACGAAATGGAAAAGTAATGTCGCTCTTTTAGTCTGCAAGATGAGAATTTTGTCTGCAGCACAAGAACTTTCTCTGGTTCTTGGACACAGGGTTAAATCAAAACAAAACGATCCAGGTGCTCCAGAAAAGGCACGGAAATTACAAAGTGAGAAAAGGAAACTCTTTGGGGATACACAAAGTACGACCATTTCCAATGTTTCACCGTTTCAGCAAGTTCGGACAAAAACCTACTGCTGCAAACACTCAAAGCTGTGTTTGTTGACATCTTTCCGCAGAAAAAAAAGGCAAATTAAATTATCTTCAAGGACATTTCTGGCACGAATTTTCGTGTCCTGCAAAAGCGTTGACTGCCCAATGAGCATGACTTGCCGTGAAGTGAGCGAGCACTCAGTTGTTCATTTCGCAGAATTGTTTTTTTTTCATCGTTGCCAACAAAAAGGACTGAAAAACACAACAGATCGTGTCTGTGAACCAGATACGTCGTGTTTGTGAACCAGATATAGGAAAACTCGTTCCAGGAAGGTGTTGGGACTGTCTGGGTGGCAGATGGCCACTTCACTTGTCGGAAACGCAGCGTCTTTCACCCGTAAATTGAGCTGGCAAAGACGGAAAATGTCGTAACAAACACGACCATTAATGAAAACATTGTCTGTTTCACATTCCCAAGTAACAGTGGACGCTCGTGACAGACTCCAGACAGCAAGATAAGCCACGTGTGCAGAAAACAATCAAGAAACAAATGCCAAGCAGAAACAAAATGCATTTCTTTCCAAAATGTTCACACCTCTGGAAACACCCGGGGGGATAATCATGCCCTGAGAAGAAACACGGGGGCATTACGAAGGAATCCAGGTTTGAATCCAGGACAACAGCCCCAGCCATTGGCCCTTTGTCTCTATTCAGTGCTTGTCACACAAAAAATGCTGGAAAACTTTTTCGGCTCTGTTCAGTCGTGATATGTTGCCTGTGATTTTTGCCTGGAGCACTGCAGACAGTGACAGTCAGGAAGGTTGCTGTCCAGACAACCAACAAAGTTACTTTTTCTCATGGTCGACGTGATGATGCAATGATTCCACCGAAGCAACCAGACCCGGGACAGCTTCATCTCCATTAAGGTGTGAAAATCTAAAATAACGCAACTACGATTGCAACACTTTCTGAAGCAGACAACCATTACATGCGACAGTGATTTGACAACATGTGATTTTCACATCAGTGCTCTCCTCGCCCTCTCATTCCACATTCTCATTGCCACAGCGTAGGCCAAAGAAGTAAAGAAGCCAGCAGAGTGAATTTGAACGGCTTCAGATTTGGGACAGCAATGCCTGAAAAGACGTTGTTGACGCTTGAATGGGCCAAAGGTTTCAACAATGGCGAAATCCGTCAGTTTCGTGGGTCTTGCTTTTGGAGAAAAGGAAATAAACACTAAAGCCATTGCTTTTTATCAAGCGCCGATCCGCAATCTGCCCGGGCTGGAAGGAGAGACAACCCAAGATAGAACAGTTTCAAAATAAGGCCAGCAGTTTGTTTCACAGGTGGAGAGGTTTATTCATGGGTTCGAAAAAGGTGTCTGTGGGTGAATTTTTTTCATGAATAAATCTTGTAGAATTTCCCTTTGAGTGGCCTTCAAAGTATTTCTTCATCAACGTTCGCGTTTTTGCTGAGATGGAAAAGAGCTAAAAGAACAGCAACAGTGTGCTCACTTTTTCACGACAACGCAGCAGCCCCTCTAAATCAGTTGGTTTTGCTTGGAACTTCCTGTCCCTTTCACGAAATCTCAACTCTAGTTGAAAAAAAGAATGATTCAACAATGAACTGACCTTAACAAAAGACACGTGTGGACATTTCTGTGCGCCCTAAAGGCTTTCACGTCGCCAAGGAACTTCCGCAAATGGAATTCCAGTCACAAACCACCAGGCAGTAACTCAACAGGTGGGGTTATCTCTTCACGCGTGGATGTTGAAACCTTAAAGACTTTGCCAATGACGTAGCGCCATTTCCTGCAATCTATGGGGTTTGTCTCTCTTTGAAGAAACGACATTACGATATTTCGAGCAGAGCTACTTCTTGACAGTGGAACAAAACTTCATTGTTCACAATTTTGATTCACACGTATGCAAAGCTTTGTTCGCGAAATCAAGCTGTAAGTTGCAGACTGTGACGCACTTTTTACGAAGAGCTCATGAATATTTCTTTGTAAAATGTGCTTTTGAAGAGTTCTGATGTGTTTTCCCCTGAAACTTCAACACAACATTCACCAGTTCAAAAAAGGCAAAGACATTTTGAGTAATTGCTCCAATGTTCGTGCCTGTTAGGCCGACGTCAGTGGGCGAACTCCAAAATGTATGGCTGAGTGCCTGTTACACGTTCGTGCAGACCAGTTCGTGGTGATGCTTTCAAAGGACATCCTGTCGAAGCAGGTACAGCAGCAACAACAGAACTCGAAAGGAGATTAATGGCCAATTAGACGCAGAAGACATGCAAATCCGGTCCGTCTGTCACAGTCCCCGCGTCTGGAGTTCTTTTGTGAGTTTCCTTCGATTGCAAGGTTGCTCCGTCAGAAACAGAACAGATTTATGAGACGCTTTTGCGCAAACGTCATTTGTAACGCTGGACTTGCTGCAAAAATGCAGTGGTTGTGAAATAAAGGAAACATCATCCTTTTCAGATTATTAGTCGTGGCATGAGCGTCCAAGAAAACATGTTCAAAAAGAAACAAACTCATCTTGTTTGTGGCAAATAGTCAGATTCATCCAGAACCGTAAAGACGCATGTCAAAAAAAATCTACTGTTGCATGAGTGTCAAGACGCAAGTGTTTGTGAGCAGTCTTGATAAGGCAAGACACTTCGCTGATGTGCTGACGCGATGCGTTGTTCTCTCGGGAACCTAACCGCCTGTCATCCGGCATGTGTTGCACTTACAATGCAGCTCTTTCAAAACTTTGTTCTGCAATGAAACCCACCCTGTTAACAGCTTACAAACGAGTCCCTCCGGCTCAATAGCCCCTGTGAGCGACATAAATGGTTTCTCTGAATTCAGCAAAAGCAGCTTGGGAGCACAGAACTGCGATACACACTTTTTCTCTTGTCACTGAAACCACTGCTGACTGTTTCCCAAATGAAAACATGGTTTTGCAATTGCGTCCATCAGCTGGTTTCAAAAGATTTATGATCTGCAGGGTCTGTGAATTGCCGTCCCGATTGCCCAGACTGCGTGTGTACGTTCCAACGAATCCACCCACGAGATTCACGACCACAGTACCATCACCAAAAACGGACAAGGACAGAACGGACAGAAATAGCAATTGGATCTGGAAAAATCGCAAGACTCCGCTTACAAGTCACTGGAGGACAGAATCTTCCAAACATTCTGCAGCAAGACACGCACGGTGTTAGCTGCACACTGGTGGAAGAGGGCAATCACACTAATGTAACGCACACAATCAGATTTGGCATGCACTTCTCTGCTATATTTGTGTGATTTTACTGCGGATATGTTCATCTGCAGAGATGATAAGGAACGTAAGAAGCTTTTGCTTCCGTCCTTTACGGATGAGCTCCATTTTAAGAAATTGTTTACGCAACTGGGTTTCATATTTCTTGTCACAAACACCCAAGACAGGACACCCTTTGGGGAATCCACACCACGATTACACAGTCAATAACCGATGTCGGTCTGTTCCTGCATCGAACGTGTTGTTTCCTTTTGAAAAATATCACAATAGATTCGATTTTTCTTCAGACTTGCAAATTTCTTCAGGTAAGCCATGGTTACGGCCACCAAGTCTCTCATTCCAGGAAGTTACAGATTGACGCAAACAATGAATAGGGAAACGACCCAAAACAAACATCCCCAATACATTTTTATTTCCGACCAAACTGGCAGCAAGGCTTCTGAAACACTCCCGACGGCATCATGCGCTTCAGACATTTGGCTCGGGGACAACCAGCCAAAGGGCAGTTTCCTCCTGACTCTCCAGACAAACGACCCTGCATGCCAATTGGCCAAATCAACAAAAGCTGTGGGCATGACGCTTTCGTGTTGACAGCCATTTTTGACTTTCAGTGGTCCGTAGATGTCAGCAACAAAGGTAAAGTGAAAGGCTTAATGGCCATTGGTCGTTTATCTACAAGAAGGAGATGTTATCCTGGATTCGCAGAGACTCCCTGATGAATTTCATTTCCTGTGCAGCCCACGATGCGGCGTGACATTAATGCCAAACTACGATGATTTACAGGCGAAGGACTTTAGGCAATACAATTCCTTCAGTGAAAGACAATTCCTGACATTTCATTTGTTTATTGCTTCAACATACGTGATCAACGCACAACACGAGCTGGAATAATTTGTGTCACGATAAAGATTTTTCGCGTGGACAGTAGTGGAAACTTCTGACAGAGTGAAACATCAGAAAAGCTCTTTTTCTTCATTAATTATTCTAAGTATCCATCCATCAATTAGAACCAGGATTCTAATATCCTGCAAAGCCGACTGGGCATCTCCCGTGGCCTACCGTTACTTCGAGAAAACAGTGACAATTTTAAAGAAAACGGATTTACAAGTGTAGGTTGAAATTCATTCAGTTGCTTGGGAAGTTTAAGACCTCCCTGAAAAAGTATTCACTGTGCGTAATTGAGGGAGAGTCCTTTCCACTAAGACATGGCAGTTCAATCCAGTTCCTTGGTGGGAATGTTCCCGCAGTTGGGCTTAGTACAAATCAAAACTTTGCTGTTTGGTAATTCCAATGTCAACCAGTCAAGAAGTAATCGCACTTACATAAAAGACTGAGCCAACTTCTTTTGGCGGAAAAGTCTTGTGCCCATGCGTGCACGAAAGTGAAGAACTGAAACGATTTTGCGCCCTTACCAATTCAACACACACGAATAAGGAGAAACTTTCTGCAAACGTCCAATTCTGCAATGATTCATAGAAGAAGACTGAAAGCATTTCAGAAGCTGCAACATCTTTTGGTGGGAAACACTGAAAACAAACATAACATAGCGTGCAAAGACAATCACTTTGGTCCAAACGTCAAGTGATTTACTGACAGAGATGAGACAGGGCAAGACTTTGATGGACTTCACTTCAGGAGTGGTAACAGAGCTCACCCAGCGGACAATGAACAAGCAGTTGTGAGAACCAGTCGCATTCTGCAGAACTTGTCGGCGTCTCCCCACAGACCTAGTCATGAACCCCGGGATAACTGGACGCACAAAATTACTTCACTTTCTTGCTTTATCTTCCGCGGGGAAGTTTCTTCACGAGATTACGAGCTTACAAATCAGGTCGAATCTCTTCTGAACACTGACGGAACCTTACGATGCTCAGGACAATGAGGATAGTTTCTTTGCCTAATTTGATTTTCAAACATAACAAAGATTGGATGGGGTACTTCTTCCTAGTTAGGGAACGATTTTGCAAGGAGATGGTGTCCACTACTTGAGTTGTCGTCATTTCAACAATTTCTTTCCATAGATTCTTTCTCTTTCTCTTTCTGTGACTCTTCTTTCGCAATAAACTAAACAGGACTCCAATGTAATTGGTAACTGCAAGTCTGAACAGCTTTAGGTTTGATGGCAACACAATTGGAGGGCAGGGAAAATTGTTGCAACAAGGTACTTTGGGATGCATGTGTGTACTTCCAATTTGGGACTTATTCCTCCTCAGTTAAATAGGCCTTTTCCGAGAAGCTGGTTGAGGAGCTGACAGTCCTGATGGGACTTCCCAAGCAAAAGCCAAATTCTGATCAAACATATGCTGGCCCATTCGTGCAACTGAATTGGAGAAACTGGACTGTTTGCCATGAATAAGCACAATGCAGGATGTTCAGTCCAATTGGTTGTGTTCCAAACATATTCATTGGACCTAGCCATTTCAAGTGAATGCCTTTTGCGGTGACACGTCTCTGCGAGTCCCTTGTGCCAATCTTTTCCTGACATTGACATCCTCAGCATCTCTGTCAATTGCATTGTGGGTCAAATTTATCTTTGACGTCAGTTCGTTTGCTCCCACCACCGTCAAACCTAGCTGTCAAGTGGATTTTTCACCAATAGGAAAGTCAGAGGTGCACTTGTCACAACAAAAGAAACTAAACCATCTTGATTTGCGCAAAACAACATCTATATAAAGGCTCTCTTGGGTTGCCAGACACCTTCTTCTCAATTGCACACAACTCGCCAGGATAATGAAATAGAACATTTAATCTCCTGATTGGTCCCTTCATTGTGCTTGTGAATTCCCAGCATGTCGATCACAAGCAGCTGACCAATGCACCGTGCTGTGGAGTTTTCCTTTACCCTGCCTGAGACAGGACTGACTTTCTGGTGACGCTACCTTCAGATTCCACCCACAACACGTGACATGACTCCGGATAATAATTTTTCTGTTGGTGACAGAAAATTCAGAAACGCAGCCTTCGAGTGACGGTACGTACATGTGTGGGTTTCAGATGAGTTTGCCGGATGTGCAATGTAGAAGTATGAAGAAATCAAAATTGCGCTCTCAGACTTGTCTCTTGACTCCTGACCATTGAATATACTACTTTTTCAACTTTTCTTGGCTCTCTGTACCTGCTGACAATTTGCGTCTTTCCAGCTTTCAGAAGAACAATTCGGAGACACACAAGACCAGCCAGCATCATTGCATTGCGCAAAAGGCTCTTTTCATGCGTCGTATCAGTTCAAAGAATGTTTCGCGCAGCGAAAATCATTCTCACACCAAAAAAGCCATTTACAAAACCATCTGAAAGTCAGAGGATGTCGACCATCAGGAGACGGCGTGGGTGTTTGCAAGAGATAGCGGCTTTCTAGCACATTACACCTGCACATGTGGATTTCCGTGTGTTCACAATTGGTCGACAGGGACGACAAACTAATTTTCTCTCGTCTGCGAACACAGGACGAATGAGCCCAAAGGTTCTGTGTTCTGTGCAACATAAGGAAAAAGATTCAGTGTTTCATTTTGTGTTCTGTTTGAACAAACGAAACAATGCCATTCAAAGAACTTCCCTGGGCGGTTGAACTCTTAAATTCAGCTGCAGAGCGGTTGCAGGATTCAAAAACAACAAACCGCTTACTGAGATATACGTAAGCTCTGACGTCGCAACTTACACAGCAGCAGAATTGCACCTGAGAACCAGTTTCCCGAACTGCAGGGAAAACTGCGCAACAATAAAGCAAATCCTGACATCTTCGAACGAAGTGGCTTCATGATCTTTAACTAATCGACCACTTTCTGTTTCCAAAAAAAGGTAAAATGGGAACGCGTTTGATGTTTGTCACGGATGCAGAAAACGAAGTGACGAAGTGACCCACGTGTCGGCAAAACCTCGGGATGAAACAGACTAATGGAATTGATATCATCGAGAGATAGACGTGCGCTTGGCTGGATGTGATCTCGCATAGCACGGATTAATCCAGATTTACATAGTGCAGGGCAAAGAGGCCAGAGAACTTCGGAGCTTTGATTCCCTGTTTCCATTTTCTGCGCAACTTATTGATGCATCTGCCAGAAAATCAGGGTCAATCTTTGGAACCAACAGAGATTAATACAAATCTATGAGAAGTTTTCCCAGAGGGCCGTCTCTTCAAATAAAACTCCATCTTCGACTCGCACCTCTGGCTGTTGTGGGCACCACGACCTCGGTGGATCTCAGCTTCAGTGCAAACTTCTTTCGCCACACAAGCGCTCTGTCTCAAGCTACTTTGTACCAGCTTAATGCGTACATGTATTTTTGCAAGGGAAAGTGCATTGACGAAATCTGCTTTTTATCGAAAAGCAGATTGAACGAAAGTCATGTGACATGAAGATAAGAAGATGAGAACAATGTCTGGCTTCAATAATTCAACGTTTACACCACTGTTCATGTATTTTTTCTGAACAATTTGGTACGAGTTCCTCGGGTTGATGTCTGCAAGGAACAACGAATCGAAGAACAACACTGAGACAGACTCAATGTGTGCGATGGTTTCCTTCCTCTTCCAGATGTTCTGCCTTCAAATCACGCGGGGAATAACCTGACTGCAGGTGCCCAGATTAAATGGGAGTCATTTGGGAAAAGCAAGTGGCCAACTTCTTTTTTAAGTGGTCACACTACACATGTGGTTTTCCATGTTGGGTTCCTGGGAGATCCCGCAGGCTGTCCATGTTTCTCACTCAGCGAATCTTTTTGAGGTGTTGCCAAAAGCAGATCGCGTCCATGCATCACAATCCATATCAACGACATTTTTCTGTTGTTAATCCAAATTCTTCTTGCTGGGACCCCTCGTCGGCCTTCAAATCTTGTGCTCATATCCACTAATTTCGCTGCAAGGCGTCGTGTTCAACCATCAAATGTTGCGACAGAGATGAAAGCAAAGGTTTCTCTTCATTCCGCTCTTTGCTTCATCTATGAGGCAACATTGGACGGAGCAATATCTTTTGCTTGTTTTGTCCTTGTGGTCCATCTTGAGTACTTCCGGATTCATCCATTGATTCCAGCTCGGATCGCTCAGAAGCATTGCCGTCAGGTATCACAGGCATTCAATTCCACGCTCGCCATCCCTTTTCCCTTTTCCACTGCAGCCAGAAACAATTTCTATTCTCTTCCAATGTTTAGTTATCTCACTACTTTTTGTTTCAAAACGCCAAAAAATGAACACGTACACGTCAATCCAATTTAATTCTTTTGCTGAAAAGGAAGCCGTGCGTGAGGCAGTAAATTGTTTTGTGAACAAACAATACAACCTCGTACTTGAAATTTTCTTTTCTTTTTTGCAGCTTTAAATCAGAAGCTCTCAACAGGAAACTTAATAAGGCTGACTTTCGTGAAGCTACATTGTGTCTCATTGTAGTTTATTGCTGTCTTTTTTTTTTTTTTTCAAAATAAACCGTTTTTGCAATAACACAGTTGTAAACTTGCCACCCTGCAAGGCCGCGTTGGAATCTATCGCTTCTAATTCCAAGATGACGCATTTGAAGTCCACTCTTTAGCAAAAGCCAGAAGGCATTTGGTGTCGTAAATCTCGAATGAGAATTTGCTGATGCATCTCTTGGGGGAACATCTTGCCCGGAGCATGACTTCAAAATTCTCAGCCGTCTGAACAGATAATTCATTGTGGAGAACGACTTGAGAACACGCTGTGTTCTTATCTTCCGGGAAGCTCTCCCGAGTATCTTCTTTTCGTGACAGAATGCACATCTTTCCAATGACTTCTTGAAAGGATTGTCCTCATCACTCTTTTCTCAGCCACTTGGCAAGTGGTATCTTTGTCTCGAAAGTAGTCACTTTGGTAAAGATTTAAACACGGTTCAAAAAGAACAGACCGTGAAACTATGTAACAGGTTGAATGCGTAACGCACATTCAGAACGTCTGCCTGTTTTGCCGGAATCATCCCAAATGAAACTTGAGGTCGTTTTTTTGCGGTACAGGCTGCTGGATGAACGCAATGATGCTAATTCCCCTACACATAGGCCTTCTCAAGTTTAACTCTCTTCGTGTTAGCCTTTCACGCACACAAACATCAGAACAAATGTGCGCCCAGAACACAGGTGGCTTGAAGCCTTACAAAAAGCCATGACATTGCTATGTTTGTAACAGGAAGCTGGATAAAAATCCAGATTAATTCCCTGTTGTTGCAAATACCAGCCGCAGAGCAGCTTACGCCGTACTCCATGGCAGTGAATGCATGTGGTTGCCCAACTATGTAAATGTCATTACATTACGTTTTTGCAGCCTTCTGATTTGGTCTGATTTTGCTGTTTTCCTTGTTGACAAATCCGGCTTGATTCACGAGGAAACTTATGTTGTATCCGCCACAACTTTTGACCCATTCAAAATAGAAAAGACTTGAAGCAGGTTGCTGCTTTGAAAGGTTGGATAAAAATGTGACAGAAAATGTTTTGAGGGATGTACCCTCCGAGATAACATTTTGCTGTGGTCTCGTTAATTTTTGCTGAAAAGGACGTGGAAAATGACATGTCACATTACGTGCAGCACAACCTGAAGGCCTGATTGACCACTTTGGTGTGGCGCCCTCGACACTGATGCAATTGGTCGAGTTTTTTCTTTCAACATATAATTGAGAATTTAGACTTCTCCGCCCACTGTTTGCAATGTTAAACCGTTCCCACTTAACGAACATCTGGAATTCCGTGTCACGTTGCAAGCGGCTTCAGAACACAAGTAGAAAGAATCCCCAGAAGTTAAAGCTCAGACCACGAGAAATTGGTAAAGTGTCCGATGGAAACGTGACTGAATTTATTTTATTGATCCACCGTTTTCTTCAGCTCACGGAGAGATTGTTTTCCGTGCCTCCGACTGAAACCCGTGAAAAGGTCAAATCTCCATCCTTGAGGAGAGATGACTTTTTGTTCTCTGAAAAAGGAAAGTGAATCCGGGGAGCGATACCTAAATAAGCTCAATGTAGTCACTGAAAGGCTTTGTAAGCTCCACGGTCTCTTGTCTTCTGCCTGCCCTTTTCTCTCATGTGAAAGTAAAAAAAAACGTTCAGATTTCCATGAAGGGTGAGTTTTGCCACGTCAAAGGGCAAAGGAATGCAGTATGTGCGTCCAGACGAACATGAGGTTGATCAAAAATACGAGAGTTCCGCTGAAACATGCATGTGTGTACATGCAGTTCGTGGCCATTCGCGCCCAGGCCCAAGCTGAACGATTCTTAAATTGTCAAGGGCCAACTCCGTCCGTGCAACAAACTACGACGGTGCAACGAACATACATTCAAACGTGCTTGGGCAAGAGGAGATTTCAATGTTTGCCTTTTTTTGGGGGGGGGGAACAGGCTTTTGTGAAGAAAGTGGCAATTTCCTCAGCTTTCATCTTTGGGGATAACACCAGTGAAGCAATTGCATGGCGGCTTGCAGTATGTTGGCCCACGTTCCAATGTGTTTCTTGAAACCTATTTCAGTTCCAGGACAGCAGTGCCAGAATTTACTGCTTTGTTGCACGTGGCAAGTTTATTTCGAAGCACAGAACAAAAGCAACAGAGATATTCTCCTTTCACTGTGTCAGCTCTTTGTCATCTCTTGGGTCATCTCAATCAACCTCAGCAACACCTCTTGTCCCTGCGATATCAAACAACTTCATTTGTAGTGAAGCTGTGTTCAGTGGCTTGACTCCAAAAGCATGACAATTGCAAACAAGGTCATTCCAAGTAATTGTTGGTTTTGGATAACCTCCTGCCTGACATTAATCCTTCCTTAATCCTTGAAGATTGCTGTTCCAATTTCCACCAACTGACAAAGTTTTTTTTTTTTTTTTTGCATCTGGCCACACATGAGACATGCTTTGAATGTCTTATTGGTACTGAAAGAATTTTGCTTGAAGAAATAGTGGAGGAATTGCCTTTTCATCTCAGCCACGGCAAAACAACCGCGCCAAGCTTGCAGTCCATTCAGAACATCCCATCTGCATCAGTAAAAGGTTTGTTGAGTGTAAGTGGATTCAGACTTTGCAAGCTTGCATATTTTATGAGCTCTATCTAAGAACTATTGGTCAAAAATGCTTCACGACATTTACTACTTTAGCCTTGCTCTGTCATTTTGAGCGTCAGATCTTCGAGCTCTCAAGAATAAAACCCTTTTCTGCCTCCTTCAAGTGCTGTCTGCGATTGTCTGAGGGCCTCAGGGGGCGAAGCTGCAAGTTCGGTTGGTTGCAGAGGCCTCAAAGTGTGGGGTTAAGGGGTGCACCATGGTGGTCATTTCACACTGACGTATCCGCCAGAGTGCCCCTTCAGTGACGCTGGAGGAAACCAAAGAGAGTCATGTTGGAACGCCGTATTCTTTGAGGAGACTGAAAAGGCAACTTCACAGATGAGGCTGTTTCTGTTTCCCCAAAGCATTTCTTTTGGCTTCGACGCAACACTGAAGAGACGATTCAGCTTTTTTCATTCCCCAGCGACAAATCTTCTCTCATCCAGGAAACACTTCGTGCACATGGAAATCCAATAAATTTCACAGTTCAAACGTTGGAAAGCAATTGCATGGCAAGCAAACGCTGGAACAATCAGACTTTTCTTGTGTCTCATCCAGATCACTGATGTCAGGAAAAGATTGATCAAGTCAAATGCGCGGAGATTAACTTCTATCTGGTCAGTATCCTGGTGTACCTGTCTGGAATGGTTCAAATTGCCAAAATTTTGCACGTTTTTTAGGGATTTGTCTTCTTTTTGAAAGCGTCTCTGCCTCCAGATGCGATTAGTTTTCAGCAGACGAAATATGTAACAAGAACCCACTGGAACAGCACGAAAAGTATAAAACTCAAAACAGGCCAAAAAGCGGCTTTCGTCGACACAAATGTGCCTGGGGAGGATTCATTGTCATACGTTTATCGTTACAGAGACAGCCAATTTGTCGGGAGTTAACCAAAATGACAGGCCCAAATGGATCAGAGAAGAAGAAATGGCAAAACCACAAAATTTTGCATTTTTTAGTCGCGCCTTGCCGCTGCAAGGAGCGACTGTATTTGTCACTCTGCGATGTAGTCTAGTTGTCTGTCCATAGCAGGATCCCCCAAACATGATTTCTGGGCAACTTAGGCGATTTTAAGCAACTTTCATTTTTAGAAAGACATTTTTTTCTTTTTTTTTTATTTTTATTTTTTTTCAACTGTTGGTGAAGCAAGGTGCAACACAATGCTACCAAGCATTCTAGTTTTTGTTTCAGGACGTTGTGAAATTCGTGTCCATGAACTTGATGGCCTCACAACTGGCGCTTTCCTGTGATCCCCTTTTCTTCTAAAAGAAGAGTGCTGATAACTTTGTTCGTTGGATCATCCATCCAAGAGAACAAAGTTATCAGCGCTCTTCTTTTAGGAGAAAAGGCCATCAAGTTCATCCAAAAAAATGCAGAGATTTTCTTTTCAATTCACACCTGAAGTTTCAACGAAATATTTGTGTGCTCTCTTCGAACAGAAAAGTACCAATCCCTTTTCTCTTCGGACTTTATGGACTTCCGTCTTCATTCATTCTAAATCCCCCACACTAAATTGCCTGTCACGAAAACTGTTGTTTTATGTTTGGAACAGATTGAATTTCATCGCATTTGTACAATTTCGTGAGATTCCATGGCACTTTTATTCAGGATCTTGGAGTCCAGGAAATTTTGTTCTCGTTCTTTTGTTGCTTGTTGCAGCGGGGCAGAGCCTCCCCCTGAAGGTCACCAAATCAGAAGCTGACTTACCTCAAACTTGACTTGATTTTCTTTCCACCTGAAAGCATAAAATACATGTAACTTGTGGGAACATTTCAACCAAAAGAAGACAAGAAATAACAAATTGGCCACAGAATTTGTAATGAATTTGCGTCTCTTGTTTGAGGCACACAAAAATTCCTGCTTTCTAACATCACAAGTTGTGGCGAAGTTGTGTTTTCAGTCAATTCTTGCCTCTCAAAAAGAACAGACGACCAAAAAGTTGTTTTGTTTTGCGTTTCAGGTTGCACAAAAACGAAAAACCTGACACAAAGTTCATTTGTCAGAAAGTTCTTCTGCAAGAACAATACTCAACGTACATGAACAACAGCGATCTCTGAAACAAAGTGAAACCAACAACCTCAAAAAATGATAGTTTTCAATCATCAAAAAAGAATGCGTTTCTGCTCCCTTTGAAAATTGAATATTCTGCTGCGAAATTTCTTGTGAAATTTTGACACCATTGCAAGACTGCCGCCGTTCTCTCAACACTTAAGTTCTGTGGCTTCAGCGTTGGCCAATCTGTTTTCAGACTCAGGATGTTTGCTGTTCCGGTTACAGCTCTTCTATCATAGTTACATCCTGATAAAAGTTGCACGCTCGTCATACAAACGATCCTGTCAACATCAGAAGCTGATGAAAACCCTGCATAATCTACGACATGCTTCCTCGAATATCTCCTTGAACACATCGTTCCACAACCGGTGCCAAGAAAAGATGACAACAATTTGAACCGTCTTGCGTAACATAGCCTGCCAATTGCCCCAATCGTTTTCTCTGAGTAAGAAACACAAAGAAGTCTCAGTGCTTCCAAAAAAAGGAAAATGCGTTCCGTTTCAGTTGGAACAAGCGAAATGCGGCAAAGAAATAATTGCTCGATAAAACAGAAATTAGTCACTTATTTTTCAACCCACCTGAATTTTTTCCGTTTGTGGCAAAATTGCGGAGTGTCCTCCCTGATACTTTGTCTGCGCCAACAAGAGTCAAACACCGAAAACGACAAGGATGTGATGTTGTGTGCAGATCTATCTTCGAAGAGACAGAAGCTGTTTTTCAACTTGCTTCTCAACTCCCGAGCAGTTATTCGCGTAAAGCTGTTCAGGCCCCACTTCATCTAAGACTTCAGTTCTTTTTTTTTTTGTTTTGTTTTGAATCAACAACACAATTGTTCTGAATGACACTGAAATGAGTTTCCATCCATACGTACGTTTCTGCAGTCTTCCTATTCAACTGCAACACCAAACACAAAGTCTGCCAATGGAAGGTGCAGAGGTGTGTATCGGGCAGGTTTTAATTTTTTCGTCATTCAGTCCCAAAAAGAAATCTGGTTCCGCGTCTGATGGATCAAAGGTTTATTTCTGTCAGAAAGGAAGAGAACAGGCATTTGGCACGACTGTTGTGTCAAAACGCGAGGTGAGAGCGAAAGCACAAGTGGAAAGGCTTCTAACAAGGGTATTGTGAAGCTGCTGGTGTGCGAAGGTTGTGCTTGAATGAAGTGCAGTCAGCAGGTCTTGGTGTGAGTTGTCAACATCGATCAACAAAGGAACAAAAGAGGAACTTTTCAGTTAATGATCTTGCAGTGTTCCAAGAAACATTCCAAAAACATTTTGACCCCAAAATTTTGCCCCAGTGTGCTGTTCTCACTTCGAACAAATGTACTGTTGATTTGGAGATGTGACAATGAGATTGATTTCTGCATCAGTTACCGCCAGACCATTCAGTCTTTTCTGGTCAATGATGAGGCATAAATGTTCTTTTTTGCATCATCCTCAGGGCAAGAACAAAACGGCACTCACTGTGTCCCTTCAACCTGCAGTCGATTCAAATAATTCTATCTCTTTTCAGCATTTCTCCTGAGACAGTGCTCAGACCTTGGCTCAAATTGTCCATTGGGTGGATGTGGCATTGCCGTGGAGCGTTCTCCACCAGTACTTTGTGGTGACTCTCACACTGATACACCCTTTTGTTTTTTTGCATATATATACACAAAGTACATGTATTCAGATCTCAGTCCTTCAGGAGCTGCAAAAACGGTTGTTCACTCTTTTGCTCCCACCGCCCAATTGCCAAAACTTTGTCTGAATCTTTAACAAGAAAGAACTAAACAGGAAAGGAAATCCTATCCCAGGAAAATGTGCCACTTTGTCTTTGATAAAACCCTTGTTACTTGCCAGAATTTGTGAGACAACGAACTGACTTTCATTTTGAGACTTGGCGTTGTGATTTGAATGGATCCACACACATTATTTTCTGAATGAGAAAAGAAATTTCTTCCCAAAACGCCTCCA
>JAAUYG010028320.1_pt1 | contig 18064 bp, 12 predicted proteins | sample 7278091 | NCBI WGS metagenome assembly JAAUYG01 (sample SAMN14350201, study PRJNA611818) | marine sediment metagenome | isolation source: surface marine sediment (0.6m) | place: French Polynesia: Moorea | collected 2018-08
CCCCCCCCCCCCCCCCCCCCCCCCCCCCCCCCCCCCCCCCCCCCCGCGTTGAGGCCGTATGTCATAACTGAAAAATAATTACAAAATTGGAAATGTTTAAGACAAAGTTGTAAGATAAAACGTGTTTTGCTGGTGGTATTTATATACACTGACAGAGGGTGCACATCACACCCTGGGTTTTACTATGCCAGCCCGCCTATCCCAGTAACAATTACTGTTGATAATTTCAAAAGCATACTGTCACAATTTGAAAACTTCCTGGAGTTTCCAGTTGCCACTACAACCATCGTCATCCATACATCCTGTGGCTTTGTACCAAAGGCGTGTAAAATGTAGTTCAGTTGCCTGTTGGTAAGGAGTGACCCTTTTTCTTCCACAGTGTTACATTCTTTTGTATTTAATAACCACGGGATGATACCTCTGTATGTTTTGTTAAGAATGTCATAAAGATAAAAGTACATGTTTGCTGGTAAATATTAAATAAGATTCTACACCCCTGCTGCTGTTCCAGTCAAGCTTCCTTCGGCAACGTCGAGTACTGAGAGCCCAGACCTGGCAGATGTCGTGGTCACTGAGGAAGAAGATCGAACTGCGTTGGATGCCTTCCTACAGTCAGATGAACATGGTAATCTGTCAGATGTAAATACGTTCAACATAGGTGTGAAGGAGGGATTAAAGATTATCGAAAAGAAAATGAGCAAATGTTACATGAGTTATTGAAAATGTAAACAGGAATACCTGGACGTAGTTATTGAAATTAAAAACAAAGAGCACATTTTTGAATGACTGCTAATGTTGTAAAACAGGATTATTAATATAATTACATTATATAATTATACCTTATATATTAGATGAGAAGGACACCCCTTGAGTATTTAGTAGAACAGAGGTTGATATTTTACTGGATCATTTGTGTACTTAATATATTACCACATTCAAAATGTTTTGCACCAGTCGTGTTTCACTGTAATCTGCCACTGTGTGGCTTTTTTTAGCTTGAATGAATATGTTTTCAATCTTTTATCATGTTTGTATTGTCTGAACTCTATTGTATCAACTTTTTAGATATGAATAAATACTACTACTACTACTACTACTACTACCGGTACTACTACTACATTGGCAACACTTTATTTTAGGTTATTCTTCCCAAAATTTAAAACTAAAATAATGTGATATATTACTTCAGCATCAGTGATTACTGGTAAGTGGAAGTAGATAGTAAAATTTGAATACATGGCTATTAATCTACATTACAGACAGTATAGCCACACGACTGTTTTGTTCAATACAAGATACTTATTATTATATAAACTTTATTGGAACAGGAATATGTACATGATAGCAAGCCACATTTAGTATCTTGTTTGATTTTATTTTGTTCATTGCAGATGTGTCAACTTCTGACAAACTAGGGCAGGAAAAGACTTCTACGATAGCTGTGGATGAAGTAGAAGCAGGGTCGTCTGAAGCTGATGAGGGTGACAAGCCAAACGAAAATAAGACATTTAGTGACAAAGATAGTGAAGCAAATACTGAGTCACCTGAAAAAGACAACAATAATAAAAGTTCATCAGAATCTGGATTAGCAGCCACAGAGATGCCACAGTCAGGCAAAGATGTTCCAGAACTGGAGAATAAGGAGCCAAATAAGGAAGAGAGTAGCGGAGAAGACGTAGTCAGGGAGGACACCTCACAATAAGAGTGTGTGTGTTGTGAGGAGTACAAGAGTCAAAGTGCCTTAATTTCTTTGGTCTAAGGTACCGGCAATACCTGTACAGTATACAGTGCTCAAATAAAGACACAATTGGCAAGGACAGAATTGTCAAACAGTTTGTCCTAATTGGAGGTGTCCTTTGGTGAGACGGAGCATCACAAGCATTCGCGAAACTTGTTGCCAAGAGTTTACCTCCTTTATAGAGGGGTGTCCTCTCTAGAGAGTGTTCTTTAAGAAAAGGACCACTGCACATGTATGCATACCCACAAGACCATTAGCCACCAAGGGTGCCTTTTATCAGAAATATTGTCCAACTGTCTTGTTTGTCATCAAATATACCGGTAATAGGAAATTGTTGGTCCCACATGTCTCTAAGGTCATGAGGTCTACTGTTCCAAATCTTTTTTAAATGGGTATCTTTGGTTATTGCATTGTACACTTACGCTTGAAGGGAAAAGTGTACATACATTGTACACTGTTGTCAGTAGCTTACACGCTACTTCCAGGTGTATTATTAACATTCTCAGATTATACAATGTACATTGTATGGACCAGTAATTTATATTAACCACATGATATGTTAAATAATCTCCCCCAAAGTGTATGACACTTCCTAATGCACGTTCTTTTCAGAACATTTTAATAGTTTCTATTCTGTATTCTCTGTATTCATCTTGAATACGTTACAAATAATGCAACAGGGCTCTCTTGCCATGAGCGGGATGGAAATGCATTTGAATATCTGTTTGAAAGTTTTGATTATTTGAATATCATGTGCACTTTCATAGTTGTATAATTCTGAATTGTTTAAATGTGTCCAAAAAATGTACAGGTTTGAATCTATGTAGGGGTGTTCAGTGCTAGTCACATCAAAGGGCAATATGTTTATTATAGTGGTCGCTATGATTTAAGACACCTCCATTTTAAATTTCCCTTTAAGACCACCTTCAATGACATCAGTGATATTTTATTAGAACTATCCTTCCATTTTATGACCACCTTCGATTTAAAACCGCAATTTTTCTGGCTGAATGGGTGGACTTGCAGCACAGGAAGCAATGCACATTAATTAATATATTGATTTCTCTTTGCCAAGGAGGGTAGTATAATCACCAGTATTACTGATAATCAATTACCAGAACTTCTAGAAGCAATTATAAGTGTGTATTTCCATCATATAAAATTTATATAGACTTCGTATATATATGTGCGCAAAAGTTTAGATATATACCTGCTTTCGTGTGACAAGGTCAAGGCAAAAAATATATGCATGTCAGCAAGTCACAAGTCGCATGTTTTATATTCAAGATCATCTGAATATATGGGTTTTGGTGTCATTTTGAATGACATAATATCTTAAATGGCTAGCTCGATTTCGAATCAGTTTGAAGCTTCTGATAAAAGCCTGAAGCCTTAGTCTGACTTTGAATTTCCTCTACAGATTTGTTGTGTGCTGCAAAGTAGAATGCAGTTGCCTTTCATTCCTCTGTTTGCTCTGTAACTTGTCTTCAGTATCACAAGGTCATTGCATCCCATTTCCAAGGCAGCATTGTGTACATATGAGGGTAATACATGTATCCAGGTATTTATTATATATTCGAGTGCTTATTTATGTATATATTGAGACAATAAATGCTTTGAAAGAGACTGGAAGGAATTTGCCTGTGTCTTGTGAGTTTTGTAGCAGGGGTGATTCAGGATGGGTCCCCCCAAAAAAAAACTTCAGCCTTAGATGTCTGCATAGAACCCATTGAATTGTCAAGAATTTACTTGCATGAGTGCAACGATTTTTGAGTGCGCAAAACCGCTGCATGCCAACAGTGTTAAGTTTGTACAATAATAAATCAAACAGGTGTGATAATACATATACTATTATTTTATACCTGCTACTTCATTTAAAACACAAGTTAGGTGATATACAAGTCATCAGCAACACCCCAGAACCTTGGTAGCACAGGGGAAAATAAACAATAGAATTACATTAACGTAGAGGACCTTTGCGCTTCTACAATTGCCTGAAAAGATGGGTTGGGTCATGTGATGAACAAAGGATCTTCCAGGTCTACCAGTTTCTCACATAATCGTTCCAATTGTAAAGAATAGGAAAATTTTACACACCTGTGTATAACAACAACAGGGCCTTAAAATCAGAAACTTTTGTTCCACCACAAAATTCTTGGCCCAGTTAAATCCCCAAACATATTTCAACATCAAATCTGCATTTTCACCAGCAAATATGTACATAGGCAATTAAACTTGAGATACCAGGTGTTCTACTCAAAAAGGTCAAGAGACTTTGTGCGACCTTACTTGTACCCTTCAGCAACTTAATTCAGAAGCCCATTCATATTTGATGGATTCTTTCGACTTGACCATACGGATTAGATCCACTGCAATGTTACACATATATTGATCCACATACAACATATTTACCAATAACTATCGATTTTCCACTAAAGATATGAAGGGTGTAACACTGGAGAACAAAAATCATTTTGTATACCGGGTAAATTCAAATGCCAATGTACGTGGCATACAATTTTCCTCCGTGTCCATATTTTTATTTGTTTTGCCTCTCGATATTCTGCTGTCCTGATACATGTACATTTGTACCAGGATACAAATGAAAATTACTCCATACTATGTTCCTCCTAATAGAATCACAAAGGGCTTCGGTGTGCTATCACATTCAAAATAAGCTAATCATTAAGCTAGTAGTGATGTCCAGTAGAATTTAGGTACACATGATGGTGTTGCGGTATAAAGAAGAAATGTGTGTGTTAAACACTGTTGTAGCCATGGTCTGATTTGTAAAATTAATTCTTAAAGGTTCTAAATTACATAGTATGTGTATTAAGTTGTATGCATGTTGATGGTGCAAACTCTTGGGCTCTACTGTAAGTAGTCAGTTGGTCATTGGGTATTGCTTTGCATAGTAATAATAGCTGTGGTATTCTGAAATAAACTACATATGAAATCAAATGTTTTATGTTTATGTTAACTACACAAGACTATGTTTCAGTCATTCTCTACCATTTGAATGCATGCAGTTTCTGCCTTAAAAAAGGGGCAGTGTTCTTGTATTAAGTATCATGCTTCTATTACAATTAACACAGTATATATGCACAGATTCCTAGGGTCCAAACTTTGGAACGTTTTGTTCTACAATTATGTCTTACCAGGGATTCTTTATTTTATATCTTAATTTTAAAGATTTTTTCTACATTTGAAAGACTATAATTTCTTTATAAAAATAAATAGTCATTTTCCAAGCCAATAACTTACAGTAATTTTACTACAAATTTAGATAAATCCTGAAAGAAATGTTGGAATAGTCAGCGTTCTCACATTCTTAGGTCACTTTATGGGTAAAAAATAAATGGCACCATTGTCATTTTAAAAGTTGCATGTGACGTGAAAATTTAAAAACTGTATAAATGTGATGTGAAAATCTTTTATAATATAAATTTTACATTATTGATATAAACTTACACATTGCCTCTTTGAAATTATTTTTTATCCATGTTGCCACACATGGATTTACTTATAATTTTTGTTAAATATAATAACGCCTATTCATACTAGGTAATAAATATTAAATAAACTGATAAAGGATTGATAATGATACAGAAATTTTATAAATCAAAGTGACGTGATATAGACCAAAATTTTGATGTGGTGCAGAGGCCAAATAATTTTCTATCCGAAGTGGTAATTTCCTATCCCTATTTAATCTGGCAAAGCAAATTACTCCCACATGCTCCTGAAATTCTATTGAATATAATGATAACGCCTAGCTGTTCATAATAAAACAAAATGATAAAAGGTAATATGATGATGTAGAGAGACTTTATAAGCAAAATGACATGTAATACAGACCAAATTTGCCATGGGCAGAGGCCAAACAATATCCTATCACTGTTTAATCTGGTAAAGCAAATTACTCCCACATGCTTCTGCAATTCTATTAAATAAAATGATAACACCTGTTCATAATTAAAAAAAAATGATAAAAGGTGACATGATGATGTAGAAACTTTATAAAACAAAGTGATGTGTGACACAGACAAAAATTTGTCACGGGGCAGAGACCAAATAATTTAATATCACGATTTCATCTGGCAAAGCAAATTACTCCCACATGCTCCTGAAGTGTCCACATGTTTTGACATGTTGTAACTTTTTTGGCTGCATTTTTAGTCTTCCCAGAAAAGTGTTGTTACTTTTAAAGACTTTACGAGAAAGATTTGTTTAAAATAGCCATTGAGTTAGGCAATGACTCAACTCCAAGCTTGCCCACCGCCTAACGATTTCCGCGCTCGTTAATCTCGCCCGAAGCGACTGAATGGCGCGAAACTTGGCTGGGTTGTCGCGGTCGACCGACAAAGCACGTGTTGGCGAATACCTAAACAAAGATCACATGGTCCATTACGTCATTTGTATCAACATAGAAGGGAAAACAGAAACATGGCGGAGTTTGACAGAAAGTCGTGCGGATAAGCGGGATTATGTGTGGGATTATCGTATACTCGCCTGTTACGCACCGATTTGCCGTGTCCGCCCGACAGAGGATATATGCTAGAATATCCATCCGGTGATGGGAGGCAAGCAAAGCTCTCCAGCCCCCCGGGGAAGAACCTATTCCAGCGCTGCTGATGCCGTGACCAACGGGTCGGGCCCTGGGCTGGCAGTGGCTGGTGGCGGTGGAGCCAGCACCAGTGGGGGTATGGTCGGTGGTAGGGGTCGGACAAGAAGCTTGGGCAGTGTTCAACACGGCTCAAGTGCGGGACACGGATTAACAATACCGACCAGTAACGGGGGGACACATGGGGCTCTGGACTCGGACAGTAGTACACCTGAGGAATCCCCATCAGGACCTCTCAGTGCCCCTCTCCCAATGGTAGCCCCTGGCCGAGCGTTTATGCAGGCATCCTCGCTCCCCGTAGGGCCCGTGCATCTCTTCCCATTTCAAGGTAAGCAACTGGAATGCTAGAAATCGCTGCCATTGTTTTGGCTGCCTTTTGTTCCCGAGAGACATAATCGATCGATTTTGAAACTCGGAAAATTTCATAGAACTGATCGATAGTATATTTCAATACATCTGTCAGTCAGATGTCTGTTTTATATCCAATAGTGCTAAAACAAGTCTGTGGCATTTACATGCTGATTGCTACTTGATTGTTGAAACTTAGTGACTAGAAAGTTCAGTAGGTTGAGTAGCACATGGTCCAAGTGTTTGTCATTCTCGGAGGCCCATATAGACACTTTTGATATGTCAAAAACTCCACAAACATTATTCATAGGGCTATCAACGCATCTTCGGTGGCCCCAGAATGACATAGACATCATAGACTATTCAGACTAGGTGGCATGCAATTACTTGTCCATGAAGTAAGTTCCATCTCGGTCTTTGTCTTGTAATCTGCATGATCTGCATGTAGCCTTTGTGTAATATAAATCCAATGACCTTTCCCTCTTTTCAGGGTCACTCACATCCAACAAACTTGCGTCAAACAAAATAAATGAAAATCTACATGCCATTCTCATGATTCTCATTTTAAACTTTCATTTATCATGTTTACATGCCAGTCATTGCTACTTCAGAGTTTATAATTGTTTCTGTTCGCTGACATGTTTTCGGTACAACATATGTATCCGAAATGCAATTGCATAGTGCCAGTATCGGAACAACCAACATTGTGTAACTAATAAACAAATAAAGCTGATAAAGATTAATTGTTTTTGCCTTTCCAGGTATAAAGTGTCCAGTCTGTAACAAATTCATTGCCTCAGATGATATAGAATGCCACCTAGTTATGTGCCTAACAAGACCTAGGATAAGCTACAATGGTAAGTACAGGATTCAGGAAAGCACAAATATCTGTTCAAATTTGACTAATCCACTGGCCCTGGGCAACCAATGTCTTTTACATGTTTTACATATATTAAAAGCGAGTCAGTAATGAGATTTTCTAAAAACAAATGACCACCAAACTTGCAACACTCCAATTAGGAACAAGGTTGTTTAAGTGACCTTGAAAAATAATGGTAGTCTTATATAATTGGTTTTAAATTACTATAAGTAGATCACGACTGAATCTCATTTCAGTACTATTACTAGTACATGTACATGCGATAACATGTATAACAACCTCAGAGAATCGGCATAATTAAAAATTACAATAACTGCTGGGCATTTATATTTACCGTGTTCACACATGTTGGTTAATCACTATATCACAACTTAATATCATGGTTGAATGTATTTGTATACAGTCACTGTATACTTCCGCATTTCTGATATGATGAAATTGGATGGCGGAATATTTTGCTCTAAAGAGGTGGACATCAGGCGCCAGGGCACAGTTGATAGAAATTGGTCTAGAAATTAACTTAAGATCACTAATCATGTAATCACTTTGGCAACAGGTGTCTTTTCTACACTTAAGATCAGCTTTTCATTCAAGAATGGTTATAAGGTTTTTCTGGAAAAGCGCACCAGTACCACTGAGTACCTCCATCACTGTTATGCACCAACAAATTGACTTGACATTTTAATGACCAGTTTTTGTTTTTTTTTTCACTTATGCTGACTCATGGTTTCTCATTGTGCCATCGGCATGATCATGTCTATAAAGAGCAATTTGTGTTCAGAAACAACTATTCTGAGCCTGTTTTTGGAAAACATATTTTGCACATGTTGCAAGTGTGGAAAACATCCGGTTGGTCAAAAGATGGGGAACTGCTACGTTAGACCTTGTCCTGTATGCATTTAATATAAAAAAAAAACAGTTTAAGCTACTAAATACATGACATAGTTACTAGTAATGGTTTATAAAAATTTTAGGTAGTATCAAATATGTATATTTTCTGGGAAAAGAGCTACTCAACATGTACCTTATATCAGTATGTACATATAATAACAAGTTTCCCCGAAATCTGTTAAATTTAAGTAGAAAAATAAACTGATGATAACTTATCATGATAACCAATGTTTTGAGTTTTCGAGTTTTGTTGAAAACAGGGAGCTGCCATAATCAGATAATATCCTACTTTGTGTGGTATCAGTTCTGTCAGAGTACCGGACAATGAGGAATACTCTGCTGGCAGATTACAGCTATCAGCTATGACATTGGCAGATAGCTAAATCTGCCAACCATTGTTTGATAGGCAACTTTTTTCCGGTCTGGTAGCTGCTGGCGATTGGCTGCAGCCTGCCACCTTCCTTGAAGAAGCCTGAGTTAGTGCTAAAATGTCTGCATCGGTTGTTTGGGCTTCCTTGTGTTCTTGGAGATTGGGGCATCCAGTACAACTGTAGCATGTGTAGAGTTCAGAAAGCAGCTGTGAACCGATCAAGGCAGTCCTAAATTACGCCTTCTGGATTCATTGCGTTCATTAACCATGTTAACCAAGCACTTTCAAACAGCCAGAAGAAGTTGCGTGCAGCATAGTTTCTCACCCAATCAGGATCCTTTGCTTGATCATGGGCTGGCTGGTGCTTACGGTGAAACCTCCTCAATACCAAGACCTTACATCAAAACACTTATTGGCTGTTGATTGGTCGACACACCAGTTGACGTATGTACGTCTATACATATACTCCAAAATACCACTGCTACATAAACATATACTAGTACTTGTAGTATTTTAGTGCCCAGAAGAGCAAGCCCTGGGCAAATCACCGTACATTATGTACGACACACAAAAGAACTTGCTGTGTATGATAGATGATAATAGAAAAGCTACAAACATGGACTTCCTTTATTGAGGCAGCCTTCGCTGCATGTAATATGGTGTGGTAGAAATAGCGTGTTGTGTTTTATAGCATTTGCATGGGAAGACCCTTTTATTTGCAAGTGGCGTAGCTGAGGTAAGCCCCATGCCGGCATTGAAGTTAAAGATGGATTGTGCACATGACTGGATTCAAACTCATGAGTCATGACCCATTGATTGCATGACTGGATTCAAACTCATCATGACCCATTAATCTGATGGCGAATGTTTTAGAAATACATGTAGTAAGAAATTAAGAATCTGTTGGACTCGGATCCTAACTTCTGACTAATAAACATGATAGAGTCACAAATACTAGTATTTATTAAAGCAGATTTAGTGGTTTAGCCATGCTTTTCCAAACACAAAATAATACATGAACTGTCTTCGAACATGAACTTTCAATGTTTGTTCAATCCTATCACATACACATCGTGTACATAGAGTAAAGTTATGATCAAGTGGCATCACTATAATATTTCGTTTTCAGTGAACAAAATCACTGAACAAAATAATCCCTTTGTCTCGCAGCAGTGGTGGTTACATATATTTTTGCTTAAAGGACATGTATGAACATGTAATATAACTACAATTATAACCACTAATAGCTTGAATCACTCTTAAGTTATGTGGAACTGCCAAGGCATATATAGTCAGCCAATTAACATGATTAATGCCAACGACTATATACTGGTTGGGGCATGCAACTGAAACATGAAACATATCGAACACTGTGGAAGGAATCATGCAACACAACACACAGGAAAACGAGGCATGGTCTACATAGTAGAACAAGCTTGGTTGACGCAATTCCGAAAGCGCAAGTGTATGCCAAAGAGGAAGATACGGGTGAGCAGTACATAACATGATAACAGCCAAATTGAAACCTTCACATTGAAGTTTTACTGTGCAGCCCAAACAAAAGATGTGTGTTAAATGTGCGTATGGGGCAAATGGCAGGTTGTGGTCAATTAGTTACCCGGTAGCTCTACCCTGCTGGTTGGCCAGTCCTGCAGATTATAGTGCAAGCCATTTGATGGAAGCCGTGGGACCCGTGCCGCTGGCATAGAGAACTGTCTTAAGATTCAGAATCAAACTTAAGTTCCTGCTAAAGAATTCCTCTTTCTGTATGTAATATTGGAACCAACTTCAAATGCTTGCAGAAACTTGTTCATTGGGCCCAAGTCTCTAAGTTTGTGGATGTTGTGCAAGTCGTATCTTTAAACTTGTCCATGGTACCTTATTGGTAATACCATATTTACATTGTATATGGTTTAAGATTTTTACTAGTAGTGCAACTCAAGATTTTGAGCAGCATGCCCCACCTCCCTCTCTCTCTCTGCTGCTCCATAGATTCCCTGAATAATGTGGAGAGCCAAGCACCTGACAGGACCAAACCAATCACGGGATTTTATTCATCGTTCCGATTCCCTACGATGACCATGATAACAGGTCGACTTTATTAGAACCAGTTGACAGGCGTGGAATAAGGATGGGCAGAAACTCCCCGGCAGTTGAGAACAAACTGCTTGACCCTTATAATTCCCTGTAACTCAACCACAGTAGGATTAGCAAGGGATTAAGATAAGTCAGAGATTAATGATTTCTGCATATTATACAGTTGTTGGTAAACTTGTACTTAGGGGTACTATGGCCCATAATACACTATGGTTACATATGAGTAACACGCCTTTGAAGCATTAGTAGTCCTACACCATGTACACTGGACAGTGGTGCCAAGTGCATTTGTGACTATCAGGTTCAGTTGGGGCAGTTGCTTTAGGGCATGTAGTAACCATGTACCATGTGTGCTACATGTGCATGCAAAAATGCGAAATCTGGAATTTCATGAAAAGAATTTACCGGACGGAATCACAGTTTTCCCAGTTGCTAGTAGCAGGGTGTACAGAGTGTTTTTGAGCTTCTTACTATATGTATGAGTAGAATGTGACTGAGATTTATTATAGCTAATCCTACCCATTATGTACTTACATAATATTGACACACCTGAATGATCAGAATTTCTGAACAATATATGCCTGCTGTGTATGATTAGAGTGATCCCTCTGAGTTAAGACTCCTGAATTTTAAGACTTGCCTCAATTTTCATCTGGCACCACTTATATTTCCAATACTAGTATGTTAATATCCATCCACTTTAACATGTTTTAGACCACCATCGGCGTCAATGTAATAAGTACCATATTTTGCTGTGGTTGAACAGGTGGTCAGGTTTTAAAAGACGGATACCACCATATTATTATGGTAATAGAAATCCATTGAAGAAGTACAGACCATGCCGGTAGTAATCTAGCATCAGTGAATATTGATTACAGTAGTCCACCTCTAATATATTAAAGACACCCCTTCAGGCCTTCTGCCAAACAAGTCTGTCCTTATCAGAGAGGTGTCCTATGGTGAGGGGGAGCATCACATTTATTCACGGCACATGCTGCCAAGAAATAGTGTCCTTCTGGAAGGGTGTCCTCTCTGGAACATTGTAGAGTATACTAGTAAATGTCTTTTAAGAGAGAGACCACTGTACCAAATACTGGTGTTAACATTTCTAAGAACAACTTTGCGTTTTGTATGTTGTACTACATGTACTGGTATTAGATTTGAATGAGGGCAAAGTCGCCCAAACACGAAGTGTCTATTAGAAACGTGTGCCCTGAGCTGCCTTTCGATCGTCTGTCATCGATCCCATCAGAGGAGTCTTGCTGACATCCGGAACATTAATAGGTCAAATAGGAATCCTAACTGCAATGTTACTCCCGGCTTTTGTCGCACCCTAAACCAGTAGCATGCATTTCATTCTGAAGGGCTTAAGGAGGATTTGAAAGTTCATATCTCTGAAATGGTACCTGGAGATGCAGATGACGATGAAAGTACCAAATATCGGAGAGACAGGGAGAGCTACTGGATCCACCAACTTCGGACCCTTGCACCCAGGGGTATCAATATACATACATGAACTCTTTACACGTTGCCCTGTTTATACTGTATCTTAACTATGGCTGTAGTAGTACTATTTTCATTTTGAGAAAAAAGTACAATAATATTAGTTTCTTTTATATAAGACTGTTTGCCTATTTATCTTACTAGTAACCTGCTCAATTTGCCTAGGTGGTCCTTTGGGCATGTAGGAAGTAGCATAATTAGGAGAATGGGGGTCCCCCCCTCCCCCAGGAAGCCAAAGACTTTAACATCTTTAAAATGGGGAAGTTTCTGTGTATATCCTGTTGGCTATACAGTGGACCCTGCCTTTTAAGACCACTCATTCGGCCAGAAGAATGGCCTGAAATTAAAGGTGGTCATGAAATGAAGGGATATTTACTTTGAAAGTATACATAGTACTAGTATAAGAGTGGTGCCATTGATGGCTGGTCCTAAAAAGTGAAGTCTTTGAATGGAGCGGTCTTAAATCACAGGGACTACTTTATATGATTTCCTTGTAGGTAGAGTACCGCCGCCAAATTACTAGTATACCCTGATCCCAGGACCCTGATTCGGTCAACCTGTTTTGCACATGATATTCTTATGACCGTGATGGATGTCTCAGGCTTTACCCCCTTACCTGTATGAACATAATAAATGTAACGTGCCAGAATAAAGAACTTTCAACATGTTAATTTGCCGCACTGAAGTTTGAGATGTAGATCCATTAATGGCCTAGAGATGCCAACCTTTAGAGTGACAGATACAATTGCTAACGACGGGCACTTGAGATCAATAAATCAAACAGATGTCGCAGTTTCTATGTAATGCAGTTCAAAGTTGACTATATATAATGCGTATAATATGGTACCACAACAAAACTTAAATCTATAGATAAAAAAACCTGTGTAACATGGGTAATAAGGCCCTATACCGGTATTGAAAGGCCACCCCTTGAATGTGTTGAATTCTGCCAGAAAAATATGGTGCATGAAAGTGAAAGTGAGACGTTAGGTTGCTCTCTTTCACTTTCAGAGAAACACATGTAAAAATAATGTTACAAATGGTCCACCAAATTAACCAATCACCTTGCCGATCGTAGTCTTTTGCATGTTTTAACATGTTTATAAGAACGCATTTTGCATAGATGAGTTTTGTTTTTGACTTGACATTATTCTGCTCAACTGAACTGTCAGAGCTGTCAGTACCGGTACACGTACATACAAGCAATATCATCATGCTCATACTGTTTCTTAAGGTCATTTATTTTATTCATTATAAGTGTGACTTTGGCAGCCTCTTCAGAACATGTAACCAATGAACCACCTGTCCCGAGGGACCATATTTCATGCACCCTTTATCATCGCTTTTACTAACATGTATCATGTCTTTATTATGATTTCATGTCAGTCATGAAACAAATTTAGCCCACCAGCTCATGTAACTTATAACCATCATATTTATATATTGTACTAGTATTTAACATGTTTAATGACATAAAACACAAAAAAGGCTGAAAAAAATTAACAGTTTTACACGTTTTACAGTAAATGCAAACTTCTCGTTACGTTTTCCAGAGGATGTATTAACAGAAGACAAAGGGGAATGTGTGATCTGTCTGGATGACCTCCAACAGGGGGATACCATCGCCCGCCTGCCCTGCTTATGCATTTATCATAAACCGTACGTAGTCTATGTGAACTCCTATGGTTTGTCTCAGGATTTACTGCTGTGGTTAATGTACATTATGCATGTTATGTATGGGCGACTACTAGTATGATTGCAACGATGTAGTTCAAATTCATGTCTGAACGATTTGTTCAGGTTGACCGCAGACTCATTCTTGATCAATGACTTAGTAAGTTGAGGTATGGCTGTGCATATCGCGACATGTTTTCGTGCATATAGCAATGGAGTTGTTGCAAAAAAAATATCAACTATATGCTATGTAAAATGTGATGTGCTGGTACATGTTATAACCATGGATTTCAGAAGCCCAGGTTTTGAAAAAGCTTTACAAAAAAAATATATATTAAGTCATGTTAATCACCTTACATGATCCAAACATTATGAACATTATCTGATTCTTTTTGTGCTTAAGTCCAGTTATATGTATAGACTTAAGATTTTTTTAAAGAAATCTGCCCCTTTTCTGATCTGCTGGACTAGAACGTGCTCAGGCATATATTGACAGCGTTTTTGTGTCACGTTACCGTAGTTCTGACAACAATTGAACACTTTGAACTGGTCCTCACCTCACCATTGCAGTCCAGTTGGTCACCTTTCAAACGAGAAAAATCAATTTACGGAGAGAGCACTTGGGTGAATAACAGCTTTTTCAACATCTTTAATACTCTGGAATACTATGGTCTCAAATTTCTATAGACAGCTTGATGTTACAGTGGTCCATCTATTTTAAAGACCAACCATGGGGGGACCTTGAAATATGTGGTGCCTTATATCATGGCAAGTGGCTCAGTAGTGCAAAAAATTCTCACTTTCGAGCAAGCATCAATAGTCTTATAATGTGATAATTAAGTGTTCTTAAAATACAAGGTTGTAAAATAGAGGGAACACTGTATACGTGAGAAACCATCCCTGGGAGTGCCTATCCAAATGGTGTAGCCAAAATAATAAAGACCATTGTCGTTTGCACGGCATTAAACACCTCTGTCTCTCTCTATCTCAGTCTCTCTCTCTCTCCAAAATAATAAAAAAGAAAAAGAAAACAGTGAGGAGGGGAATCAGCTAGTTTAACATACATCATACATGGTATAAAAAATGATACCACATACACATGATACAGCAGATACAGTGTTCTAGTAGGCTTCCCTGATTCACTTTTCAGGCTTTTCTTAGAACAATAATAAATAACTGCCTCCGAGCAAAAAGAAATATACCGGACTTCCCTTTGCATTAACATTAGGCTTCTGAATACATGTAAGTCAATACTCAAAAACTTAAGATTTCCTGAGAATTTCAACCTAGAATGCCACTACAGTGGTCCCTCTATTTAGGTATACAATGTAACCCTTTACCACATTTATTAATTTAAAACTACTTTGAGTAGGGCGAGAAATTTGAACACTTTGATAGGCAGACATTAAGAATGTGACTAAGTCAAAGCTTATTAGCTTAAATACAAGATTTTGTTTGTGAGAATTCCAGACCGGAATGCAGATATGTCTACATTTGTATATGAATTGTGATTATGGATTTCAAAATATCTGGTCTATACCTAATATATATATCATGTCACATGTGTATAGCATGGTACAGTGAAACCTCAGAACTAAGACCACGTGCAGCATGTACAGGAATGTTATATAAACTCAACTTGAAATAGGAGTTGGGTCTTATTTCTTTGATCGCTCAAGACTGAAAATGTAATACATGTATTAAGTTATACATGTTATACCATAGCTGAGACTGGATATTGGTAGCTCTTCCTGACCTTTTCGGGCATCACAGGCCTTCTTTAGGGGTAGTGACATCCAGCGATGACCAAAAGATCTGGAAGAGTTACCAGCATCCAGTCTCACCTCTGGTGAAACTTCATGTTATTTAACATGACTGAGACCAACAGCAACATCTACGCAAGTATTGAAAATGTATTTTGGGTACCGATGGAAGGTGGCCTTTATTCAGAGATGGTGGCAGAAGTGAGGTTTCACTGTACAACATGGTTGCTAGTCCCCCATACTTGGCATACACCAGTATGATGGTGACATGTTATACATGTTATATTTAGCGCATACACCGCTGATGGTGACATGTATCGATCCGATAAACTGTTCGTTTATATACCTAACATGTTTTTATTGCTCTCCTTCCAGCTGTATTGACAACTGGTTTAAAGTGAATCGTTCATGTCCCGAGCATCCAGTGGACTGACCCAGGCTGGCTGGATCTGAACTCAACAAAGCTCTGTGATTGGAATAGGAACAGTTTGAAAAAAACAAACAAACAAACAAACAAAAAAAACATCTGTTTTTCTTTTTTTTTTTGTTGTTGTTGTCCGCCAGTCATGCCATAATGGTGGGCGCAGATGGACAGAGTGGTTCACTGACGGACAGAGGAATGAAGAAAAAAATAGCGTTATTTTGTTTAAGATAACAGTGACTGACTGCGTCGTCGTCGTCGCCTGCCTTCGTAGTTTGTGTGCACTGCATATAGTGCTCTGCCAGCCTAGCCAAGAACACCTGCGGACACCTAAACCAACATCTCGCTCTCTCTATATATATGTTTGTGTGTGTGTGTGTATATATACATAGATATGTATCCTGCATCATGTGCATTGTACATATAATTCAGTGGCTGTATGCAGCTTGACTGCTGTTGTACGTGTGATATGGCTGCAGTGGGCTGCCGGGTGTTTTAACAACCGCTGTGCACATTGTTGACGTATTATCGGTCCACCCCCCACCCCCCACCCCACCCCAGCCCCTAATGCTAGCCGGAAGACCTGGCTCGCCTGCAGCTATTGCCATTTTCTGTGTGACCATCAAAAAGTCTCAAAGAACTCGGCTTGCAGGAGACAGGGCTTCCGGCTACCCCAATGCCGTATCTCCTACTAAACCATACACAAAGGAAAACGAGCTACCCAGTCGATAAACTGGACTGCATGCAAACATACTTTTAATTTCTGTAATCAAGCTGATTATATGCTGTTGTATTTTTCGATGAACATTTTCGAGACAGTTACTTTTATCATATTGACAGTGAGCCTTTTGTCTTTTCGCTCCGTAGCACCTGTCCGTCAATTGAAACCATGTATCTTTGTTCAGTGTAGAATCTATAATGACATTTGGGTTTGGTTCGATGGTTGCACACATGATCCCAGGGTGGTGATACATGTACTGTATCAAATCACTCGGAAGCTTCACATTCGTTTCGCTTAATTAGTGTATGATACACTGAGGGCCTATAAGGTATATCAAACAGATATTTGCATACAGGTATCATGTATGTCTTGTGTCATTGATACCTCCATAGGAAGTGTGTCTGCCTTTTAATCTGATCTTGTGTCCTTTATATAGTAATAAGAACAAATGTATTTTACAAACAAAAACATGTTTTATGTGGCCAGTATACAATTATCTAGTGTACAATTAGCTGATCCTAAGTTTTAAAATTGACACCATTCTGTCATAGTGTAAGTACCAGCCTTTACACCTTATTAGTAAATTGACTTTTGTCTTTATAATCATCTGGAGGAATTTTAGTAAATGGAGGTGCATATGTTTGATAATTTGACATGTGATACAGGAAGTTGTCAATATTGATCTATACCGATATTCATTCAGGGGCATTTTACCATAAATTCTGATGATGCAGTGTATGCAAATCAAATCCAGGTAGATCTATATAATATTGTTACTGTAGGTGCAACCAACAAAAATTTTATTTCGTTATGTCAGTCAATCTAGATATACTCGTAGTTGGCTTTTGATTTCTGCCTTTTGGCAATCAGACTATCACTTGCCACAGAACCTGGTTTGAAAGACCACCCCATTGGTCACAAAAGTGGTGTGTCAGGAGAGGTGGTCTTTGGTGACAGGAATGTAGGACTTCCTGCCAGGAATAGGTGGTCTTTTTAAGACAGGTGGTCCCTAATGGCAGTGGTCTTTCAAGACA
>JAAUYG010163460.1_pt1 | contig 18031 bp, 10 predicted proteins | sample 7278091 | NCBI WGS metagenome assembly JAAUYG01 (sample SAMN14350201, study PRJNA611818) | marine sediment metagenome | isolation source: surface marine sediment (0.6m) | place: French Polynesia: Moorea | collected 2018-08
CGGGCTGCTGCTTAGCTTACTTCTTTACCAGAGCAAGCGACAAAGGTAGGAACGAACATCACACATCGGTCACACTAATTTATTGTTGTTGTTTTTTTTGATTTATTTGGGGGGGGGGGACATAGCAAAGATTTCATTTTTGTATTACAAGTACAGGTATGATGTTTCACTCAGACTCGGCACAAAAATCTGGACCTAGCATAGGTTGTTTTACTGTGAGAACACTGCATACCGTGGGTATATTATAAAGTTAACATCAAATCACTTGTTAATTTATAAAACACAATAATTCACACAAGGATATCTGTTAAATTCATTCACGACAGGTCTGTCGAGTGGTATGGATGGATTTGAGTTAAATCTATGTCAGCAAGCTCCATTAACACATCAGTGCTTCCTGTTAAATACGATAGGATTTGGTGTTCTTCAAACTTTTGGTGTAACCCTGGTTAGTTAATAGTTATATAAGTCAAGTTATTGTATTTTGGCCTCAAATGCATTCTACGCACACTGTGTAAGTGAATTAGTTGGGGTGGGTACTGGGACATATGGTGGTGCTTATGATTTTTACTATAATACTACTACACGAAACTACAGAAATGCTAAATGAAATTCCTAACTGACACAATGAAAACAACAACCACTACTATGACACACACTGACATTCCACAGCGTCAAAATGAAAGCCTGGGTAAGCGGCAGGGTAGCAGGGATGCGAGGGGATATGTTTACTGCAATTCATTTAATGACAAAACCTTAGAGCAGAAATGGAATAACTATACTTTTCTGCATCTTTTGCATGTCTCAATTGTCGAATAACTGTCGAATAATTGTCGAATAACCTCAGAGCAGAAATCGAATAACTCTTATTTTTCTGCACCCTTTGCATCTCAATTGTAGATGGATTCATAGGCATTCTGTGTAAGCCAGTAGAGTTGCAATGTGTTTGACTGTACATGTACAAACTTTGAACTGCCTTCTCTCGCATTGCCCCTGGTGATAATGTGGTAACCTTAGTGGTACTGAGGTATATCCTTGGTGATGGTAAGTTATCTTTGGCGATATCAAGCCCTGGTTACAACTGGATGCACCATTCTGGCTTACCAGTGCCATATGCGAGCACGCATAAGGCTCTAGTTTGTATTGCCACTAGACACCTTCCTTATAGGGTAATGCAACGGAGTACTTCTCAAATGTGTAACCACCCTTCAATATCTTCCATAAAACAGACTGTGTAAAATGCTCTGAAACGTGCCAAATTTTACTCAATGAAAGCAGGCGAGTAATAAAGACTAAATGGCCATTTGTTGAATATATAACCATTTTGAAATCACAGTGATGACAGTGGTATGACTGCTTCTGGCTGGGTGGCCATAGCTGCTTCTGATTGGCTGAGACAAGTTTTTGAAAAACGACTTTTGCACGCTACAAGCACAGCTACTTCCTATGTGAGTAGTAGCTATGCTTATAGGACAATGTTATGCACTTGGTAATGAGGTAACCATGATGACAATGGGGTTGGCTTGGTGATAGGTACAACAGCTATGACAATAGGGTGGCCTTGGTGATGACGTAACCATGGCGATACCTTTATGATGAGACAGAAGTGATCCATGGATGGCATAGCCAATGGTCTGTATAACACAAAGTAACAACATATGATACTCTACAGTTTGTGTTTTCACCTTATTCAAGAAATGGAAATTTTCGTGGCAGTTTTGGTTGGAAATGAATCATAAAAGCAGAGATCCCCTATCTACCATAGGATGGATGTAAGAAAGCCAGATGACAGGGTCCCCATACACAGCCGCATAAACATAACTTAGATGGTTTTGCCAAAAAAAAAAAGCTTAGTTGATCCCTTTGGGTCACTAGTTCCTGGAAAATTCATATAAACACATGCACCACATGAAATAGCTTGCTTCACTAACACACAGAAGGCTGTCTGGCATGGTTGAGGTACTACCAGTGTGTTGGCTTAAATGCTTTATTAAGATCTACCAACGGCAGCTGTAAATCTGGACTGTAATAGACACTGTTAACTGATTGATTAAACATTGTTGACAAAATATGTATGTGAGCAAGATTGTCTTTGTTCGAAGATTATTTTGTTTTTGTCTGTTGTATTTAACGTCGGCAATGGGCTAATCGCATACTAACATGTTTACAAACATATATATGTAGTGACATCTTGTGCTTGGAAGTGACTGTTTATTGCAGTTATCTGTTGGAGCTCCATATCTACTGGGTCTACTGGTGCATTAAAGCAAAGCTACCAGAACATATAACAATATTTTAAAGAAACTTTTCAAGTGACGAATTAAACGATTTGCGTGTTGTGTTCTGTGGGTCTGTTTGCATATGTTTGTGGTCCTAAAATATGTAAAATAGACTAATATTCCTGTCACTTAAACCAAGGCTTGCAAACAATGACATAAGAATGACAAAAAAACAAACAAACAAAACAAACAATCCCATAGTACTTCCTGCATGTTAGGGTCATGTTAAGATTCATTGAAACCCTGTCAGATTTTTGGAGTCGATGCCAGACAGCCAGGTATTCTGAAGGGAGGTCAGAGCATGACTGTAGGATCACCCTATCTTATACACTGAACAACTCCACTGTACAAGACAACATTGAGAGACACCGACGTCCAGCGAGGGACTACCTTCTGTGTGAACCGAGGTTGTCCGCGTGACAACCGTCTTACGGACCAGTCTCCACTGAGTCCCATCCCATACTTCCTCTACCTCATATTCTGGGCTCCCCGCTGTCAGGGGAAGAGGTGGCACAGCGTTAAAAAAAACAAACAAACAAACAATGGGAGATAGCGGTAAAACGGATTACAAGTCAAGCCAAGGCAGTCAGGCGCACAAGTCAGGCAATGAATAACAATATTGTCAACCACTAGTGGACATCAATTAAATCAACAATCAGGCTGGACACGGGACACATGCTGTGAAGGGTCATTACTTCATCTATGTGTATTATATGCTATAATATATCTGTAATCATACTTGGAGTACAAATTTGTAACAGTTTACATGTCTCATCTATTTTCTTATGGCCATAAACTCGAGCATTTCACTTCATGGGCATTAACCCGTGACGGGTTTCAAACTGGCTCTACGGGGCATACATGTCACTCTGCCCGGTGAACTAAGCTTTCGGCCACCGGACAGGGATACAAATTTACTGAAATTTGCTTTAAAAGTTTAGAAAAAGCTATAAGATCCATGTATGTTAGGTGTATATGGTATATCAGTAGTTCTTAAGCATGTGCACTAATTAAAAGCAATCTTTGTCACAAAAACGGAAAAGGTGAAGAATCCTGAAACACAAAGTGGTCTTCTTTAAGACTTTCCGTTTTAAGTAGTTGAAATTAATCTATGTATTACTGGAAATAGCTTTAATTCTTTAAGCTCTGTACTGTATAGGGTATACTTTTCACAGTATATATTTTTGGAATAAAAAACAACACATGAATTGCATCGAATACTTTAGAAAGGCTGTTACAGTATTTCGGCTCGAGTTACATAAATGTATATAATGAGGAAGATATTTGCAAAATTAGTTATGACATAGATAATCAACATTTTTATTCAGTCCTGTTGTCATAGATGGCAGCAAACACAACCTACCGGTATCAGGGTTAATTTTCTTCAATTGCATACTTAGTGTATTTACATGTTATCTATAGTTGTTCTTTTACTAGGCAGCAGTTAAATACATGCAAAAAATTTGTTTGAAATTTTGTAAATATGGGGTTGACAAGTCTTGGCAGAGTGACATGCGCATACCTAGTACATAAACAGTGCCCATAAATGTTAATAAAATTTTTATTAGAGGTATTATAATTAATTGTAACATCAGTCACACAGCGACACAAAATTTGCATATTACATACATTTGTCGTTGACCAATGGTGGGTGGGGATTCCCCCGGGCATGCAGGGAAACACTGATCACTCAAACCAGGCAACTACTGTGACAATACGACAAATCTAGCATTCTACACATCAAGGAAATGAAACACAACCTGAGAGATCGAAATGTGTTTCTAGGTACTCTTGCTCAAACTCAGGCGGTGTTTGAGGAAACTCTGCCGGTGATTTTGAGCCGTCCATGTACTGGAACTTTTCGCCGACCTTGCTGTATTTATACATGGACTCTTTCGACACAAAAGGGACGAGAAACGACAATGAGCAATGCAAGTGACACTGAAACCTGTACTGAAAAAAAAGGGCTATACTGTCGCAAAAGAAAACATATATATACCCAGCACTAAAAAATACCCATAGTTTGGGGCAGGAGTAAGCGGCGTAACATTGCAGTGACCATGTTCTTTACTGAAATCTATAAAATCACCCAGACACAGTGATCCAGGGTTTGGGGCAGGGAAAATTCAATATTCCAGTAAAAGTGATTATAATTTCCCAAATAATAACTGTATGTCTGGCTGGATGGAATTACGCTGGAGGTGGTCCAGGTGGAACGGGTCACTGTAAAGTTAGCGGGTGTCCAGCCGTGTGTTCCAATGCTGTGATGTGGTATGTATGAAGAGATGGAGCAAAGATGATGTCAAGGATGCGAGAAAGGCCATAATGCGAATAATTGTTTGAGTTTGACAGACTAAGGACATGAACAACATATGCTACCATGCCACACCATGCAGACAGGATGCTCTAGAAGATACATATACTGGTAGCTATAGCAGTGATATACTGCTAAACCGCATAAATGCAATATGGAAACCGCAGCGGAGAGAATAGGTGGGTGGGAGAAGCCAGGTTTACCATAGAGGTCTTCAGTGAAACATTTCTCGACAGTTATGGACTAGATGAATAATTTAGGGTAGTGCAGAGAATGTGACACAATTTTTGTGTAGAGGGTACATTATGTTGTATACGGGAGAACATCTACACCAAATTAGTTCATTGTTTCTACAAAATACAAATTTTTTTTTAACCTGAAGGCAGGTTTGTATTGGAGTATTGGGGCAGATAATGATGTGATGTAACATATGTGTGGGATCTAATACTGTCTAATACATTCTGGATCACCTAATACATTCTGGAGCTATTGAGAAAACCTCTACTATTATAATAACCACACAGAGTTTGTAAAGTATATAGGTATATTTGGCAAATGGGGTTAGTACTGGAGCTATTAAAACAACCACGGTGTCATGATGAATGCAACAGAACTCAACTCAGAAAATTTAAAGTGTGAATTAGAGAGAAAGGCTAATGGAAACATGTTTGCTTTAACAAAACATCAAAACTTTTCTGTATGTAATATAACAGCAGTCATGTGACTGTTGCCATGTTCCAACGATCGCCATGGCTGTGCAGTTTACCTGTGGGGGTGAGGGGGCTTGGTATGCCCTGATCTGTTGGTGAGGGGGGCGGGGTTTTTGTCTCAGTCTGGGCTGGCTCATCTAGAACGAGATGGCACAATTCCGTTGCTATGACAACTCCCAAACATTATTACTAATACTTTAGTCATTATTTATCATGATGTTTCACTTCTAGTTTCAGCTCATGTCCATGAGTTCAGTTTGAGGTTAGTATCAGTAGGAGATGTAATGAGTTGTAAGGTTTTATAAAACCATACAAGTTACATGTTGGTAGAATTTAGGAATCCTGTACAAGTAGTACTAGAGGGATATATACAACACAGAAGTTGTCTGAGAGTAACACTAATCAGTTCTGGTAGGATAGATACAGTATGTTGCAAGACTGGAAGAAGTAACACTCGACAAGTTTAGTAATTTAGTTAGTAAAACAGGTCTCCATGTGTCTCCATGGTGATGAACGCAAGAAACAGCATGTTTAAGTCTAATCATGATTACTAGCGGGAAACAAACATATTCTATACAATGAGTTTGATATCCATATGTGTGCTATTAATACTGCGAGGTTAGTAGTGTTAGCTCTCGGCATGCAAGAATAAGCAAAGAAAGATAGTCTAGAAAGATATATATATATACTGGGTATAGCTATATTGAACTAGAGCCAGTAAGAAATAGCTAGAGGGTCTTTTGGACAGGCAGTGGTTAATATATACTGGAAAGGGGGTGGGTGGGGGTATCTTGACTTAGGGTAGGGCTTCAATTGTAAGTTCCTTGGCCGAGATGATCTTTACTGGATGCATATTATGAGATGCTATTCTGGACTTGATCAAGGTTGTCTGTCATGTCAACTTGGTTAAGCTGAAAGCTAAGGTGGCCACTTCAGTCTTATTATAGTGAAACGGCACATAAGCACATGATGCAGATACGACTGCAAAGCCCAACGTAAAAAACAACAAAACAAACAAAAGGCTTGTACGTGAAAATGTCTTGCAATAAATTTGCAGCCTTGGTTGACAAGACAACCACAAATTATCTGTGACAAGGCAAAGCCGAATATTTGAAGCTCTACGTGGGGCTTTGACGCATGACACGAAACATGTAAAACTTAAAATAAACTAAAAGCAAAAAATATACATCGAGGAGAAGTAGACTGAAAATCAAGTAAAAGCAATATCAACTTACAAATAAATCAATATTCACACATCTTCCATATAGGACTTGCTGGCCTTATAACTATAGGTCCTTTTCCTAGGTGCTTAAACCAGAATTACCACCAAGGCCAAATTTCTCGAAAATACTTGTCAAACTTTTAGACTTAAGTCAACAATCTGAGCGAAGTGATTGGCTAAGAATGCGACTTAAGTCAAAACTTAAGACTTCTTAAGTATTTACGAGAACTCCGGCTCCAAATCAACACCCAAAATGGCAGAAAAACAGCTGTGTGTCATATATGGAAGTGTGTCGTTGCGGCATTCATCACAATATGATGGATGGTTGTTGCGTGCATGACATTTTTATCACACCATACTGTTGTACTGGTGTAGTAAGGTATTCCCGAAAAGACTACCGGTATGGTACGTGACAGAGGAGATCAAAAGACTTCATGGAACAATAGTGTACATTTGCTTTGGCTTTTATTTATTTATTTATTTATTTATTTATTTATTTTTTAATTGTTTTATTTATTTATTTATTTATTTATTTTTTTTTTTTTGGGGGGGGGGATGTTTCCATCTAAGGAATACTCTATATTCATGTTGTCATACACACAAGAAAATCCAGGGAAAAAAGCAGTAATTGACAACCATATAACAGGATCAGTACTGATATACTGGTAAGACTACACATGTACATGTACACACCAAAGTCAAGCACAGCCACGCATCACACGCTATATCTATAACAAAAGAAAACGTCATGACGACATCAACGTTCCTATATATGGATGGGCAAAGGTTGATCAGACATCTGAGGGCTGAAGACCAACAAAATAAGCACAGGCAATATATTAGTACCTTTGACGTCGTCTTTCACGATCATTGAATCTTCGCTAGACAACGAAACACGGTCGTCCATTCCGTGTACGACCTCGGACTCAGTGCTGGTTATGAGTTCCTGTACGGGTTCCTCGACCTGCTCGCGGGTCGTGTAAGACACGGGCTCCTCGAAAATCGCTTCTTCTGGAATACCGGGATGCAGAAGAGTGCGGCTTACACAAAGGGGGAAACTGAGCAGTTGACTCAGGATACTGACTTATCTTAATAAGAAGTCTGCAGACTCTTTCACATATAGGCATAATACATTTCTTAGCACCACTTCATGTTTATTACATGTACATGCAGTATCGGGTAGACAATACCTGTAGATATTTATAGAGATTATAGGGTGTATTTCTATCTCTTATCAATTTTGTTATTAGTGTCTGTCGCTTATATTAAATGTTAACCAATTTCACGTTAAATACAAATGTAGATGCAAATATTATAATTTATCTTATCTACCTTATATATAGAGACCACAATATAGGCCTATGAAATTTTTAATCATATTGGGTATGAATTTTTGATGCCAATTAAAGAGATAAAATAATGTCAGAATATATACTTCTGCACAAACTTAATTAAGGCAAAACATACTTGGCATACTGTGCATGAAACAAGAGATACTTTAATAATTCACATACTCGAGTCCAGACGGGGCAGGCAGACAGACAAACTCAAGCGACATTGAAGTGTGTGACTTCGCGAATTCATGTTTCTCAAAGTTCACATTCCAAACATAATTCAGAGTTCGTAATGCCACACTGAAACTGTTAACATATGTAACAAAACTAAAAACGATTGCTGCGGGTCTAACGCAGATATCGACCTAAAGAAAAATAGACTAAGTACATAACAAAAATTCTTGTTCTCGCAAAAAAAAGCCATAGACCTAAAATAATAAGAATATGTGGACAGAAGCAAACAAGTTCATATCTATACTTAGCATAGCTAGTATAGGACTTCAGCGCCTTAAAGAAGAAGAAATCGTGGGGGGAAAGCCGGGGTCGGCAGCTGTGAAGTTGTGTACCTGGCTCTGATTCTGCTGTCTCCGTCACTGTCTCTAACTGTTCACTGCCCTCCAGCTGGACAGCCAGCTCCTGGGCTAGGAACTCTATAGCGTCATGTTTATCTTCCTCCTCTGTGGGGCTCATAACAACACCGTGGCGATCGTCCACCACGGCTTGGATCTCGTCTTCCTCCGGGACAGACGACGGTCGGCGATCGTCTGCGGAGGAATCTGTCGTCGAGGGTTTGATGTGAAGTGAGAGCAGTGGGGATTGGAGGATTGAGGGACAAACGGGACGTTAGTTGTTGTTAAAAATTGATTGCGGTTACGGGTTATGGCAGCGGAAAGTGCCAAGCTATCACCAACTCCCAAACACAGATAGATATATGCAGACGTCGAAAGTTAATATATCAAGTTCAGAAGATTTCTAGAACTACTCTATAGAAGAGTGTAAACAAAATCACATCTACCGAAAGAGTACGCAGAGTATGCAGCATGATATGGAAATATGGACATTAGGAGGCGAATCGGAAATGTCAAATAACGAGTATGTGCCTTGTAAGATGGATATGACATGAACAACAATGAAACATGAAGAGAAACTAAAGTCACCATCACTAGAACTGAGTAACACTTGATTATCTAAGATTTCATACATACAGAGCCTGTCTGAGACACAAAACTACAGTTCTCTAGATCAATGTAACAGAAGTTTCCCACAATGTCACAGAAAAATAATAATTTACGCACACCAAAAAAGTGTTGAAATTTCATGAATGTTGCAGTAATATGATACAGCTCCTGCAATGCGTCTAGAAAAGCCTAGTACCCGGTAATAAGAATACTATGATCTGTCTCTGCTGTAATAAAGCGTTCCGGCTCACCTATTCTGCCAGTCCCTGGCCCTGTCTCAGTCTCAGACTCTTGAGCAGATTCGGATTCCTGCAAAAAACGAAAATAAATTTATGCATTCATGGGCTATAAGGAACATGTAAAGACCATCTGGGAACAAGGGGGAAAAAGCGACAGCAAATTGGATTGTGCAGTGGCTTTTCAGAGGTGTTCTTCCTTCTGAATATGTGGGTGATGTAGTGACATTTTTGTTTCCTTCGGGGGGGGGGGGGGACCAGGATAGTGAGAATTCTATAAAACCCCTGTTTGCGCCACCGACAGTCGTGAGTTATCTCAACCACTCCCTGAATTCAATCACACCAGTCCGTGTCACTTCCACCATTATATGGGTCACCCCCACCATTATATGGGTCACCCCCACCATTATATGGGTCACCCCCCACCATTATATGGGTCACCCCCCACCATTATATGGGTCACCCCCACCATTATATGGGTCAACCCCACCATTATTTGGGTCACCCCCACCATTATATGCGTCACCCCCACCATTGCATGGGCTACACCACCAGGATCGCTCGCACCAGGATCGACAAGCACTGAGGCAGGCTATGATACCTACTGATCCTGAATATATCCGGGGTATCAAAACTACTATAAGTTGAGGCCAGGGGTGACGACAGGAATGACAACATTACTGGATATTCCATCATTGAGATATCGCAGCAACAAGGATTAGATGATAGAGCAAGCACACGCTCGATGCTTTCAACAGCATTAGATGAAGGGATAAACACCTTTTCGGTGCTTTAGAAATGAAGGTAAACATGGTAAAGTGTGTACATATTTTACAGAGATACCTGACTGGAACATCCTTCAATAGTACATCAGGATCCCCTGAGCTGCATTGCAACTTTAGCCAAATAAATTTCTGTATGCCTACATAAATACAAGTGCTGTGCAGTAATCCCTGCACTTTAAGACCACCTGGTCAGCCAGAAAAATATCTTAAATTGAATGTCAGGTGGTCTCAAAATGGAAGCATTGAAAATACAAGTGGTGTTTCTAAAGGCTGGGCATGAAATGACAGAATTCTTCAATCCAAAGTTCTTAAATTCCAGGGACATTATATATGATTAAATTAATGTGCTTTAAATGAAGATTTAGCAGCGTCAAACCGAAAACAACACTGTATTAATAATCAGGTACGATATCAACTCTCCTGAACCAGAGCCATGACATAAACAGAAGTTACAAGAATTTAAGAAGACGATATATCAGCATTATTTTTACTCAGTCTGTAGAATAATGCTGCCGATATTTGTATTTTTGTATTTCGAATATGAACAGGGAACTTTCTGTTTGTGCAACAACAATTTTTTGTATCGGTACATGGAAATAAATTATAACAAAAAAAAATTCAGCCATGTGTGTAAGTTAGATAGAAGATCAATATGTAAGACACTGTGTTGCCTACCAGCAGGATATGCCCTCTTGACTGTTATAGGTAGAAATGCCACTTGAGAGAGACTCAGAACGATGAGAGGAAAGTTCCCGAACATGCTCAGGTACTGATCTCTACAGAAATTGTTTTCAATCTTACATGCAGATGTTTCTAGTTCTACGCCATTTCTAGATGCTGACCTAGGAGTCATGCAATGCAACTTGTTCGTTCCGTCGACCTATTCTCTGATGCTAGACACACTATGGATGCTATAAAGCAAATAGCCAAGCTGGGGTACCATTGGCAGTTATAATCTAAAATATGCTACCTTGCGATTGCATGTCATCAAACGAATGTTGCCCTTAGGCAAAGCTGGCTACTACACCACACTGCTTTGAGATCAAATGAGAATACCATGCACATGGCCACAGGTTGTTGCTACTCTAGTTTATATAGCGATCTAACATCTCTCGGCATATCTAACTATGCATGACAAAGATTTAGCATGATGACCATGATGAGAACGTCGACATGCGAGCTCCATGAACAGGCAGGAGAGGGGGTAGGGGGGAAAGGAACTGAGGATTTCAGGCAAAGAGAATATCAATCACTGTCATTCAAAGATGAAAGGAGAAAAATACGGCGGAAAAAAAAAAGAGAAAGAAATTTATAAAGGATTGTCAGAAATGTTCGCACTCTCACCTTCACATCATGGTAAGCCTTGATGGATACAGCATGCAACAAAAAGACGGTTGCAGTGAAGCGAAAAAGTCAAGAATCTCATGACAGGAGATTTGTCATTGGATTGATCATAACGACAATAGAAACACAAGAGTATATGATTGTGCTATTTTGACACATATAATATAGATATACGTTGCCGACTAGTGTAAAGACCATAACAAAATATGCAAAATCTTTATTAATCAAAGAGAGATTGCAAGCACAAAAGCAGACATGCCGGATTAGTTCTCTTGCGTCCAGAAGAAATTGTTCTTAAAAGAAGACAGGTGATTATGCTCTTAGGCTTAGGATCAGCAAGGCAATTGAACAGAGTGAACACAACTTGTAACAGCTTCGGTTCTGCGATTACCTAGGGATGGGCGAGCATGCATTGTGTGATAACAATGAGCAGTTGTGAAGGGAGGGGGTCACAATCTATAGCATAGTACAGATATATATGTACGCCAATACATAATGGTGCAATGTGTCGTGATACAGCAGTCGTGACAATAGCAATGAGAGCTTGCTAAGGCAAAAAGCACATGCAGCAGCCCAATTATGAGACAAAATAGCAACAGAATATTTGTTGAAGAGGTGGAAGGCTGAACGGAAAAATGGACTGTATGTATGTAATGTAAGGGAAATAGATAAAAAACAGTACCACGGCACTTTTAAGATCATACAGGGATAAAGTCTGATATTTTCCCTTGAATAATTATTCAAAATAATGCAATTTTCTGAGGATATTGTGCATCCATACAAGTGTCGCAGACAGGTAGAAAGACTGTGAAATATCGAGGTAATATAAGATCTAGAAAGAAGACGGAAATGAATCCTGGAGGTCTGCCCATACCTTGATGATGTCCTGTTCATCAAACTGCACATCTAGCGACATTCCGCGTTGCATAGACGAGTCGCGGGATGTTCCCAGTTCTTCCTTCAGTTCATCAAAACCTGGATCACAGAAAATCCATATTACTGGCATTATATATTAGTGGAAAGCTGAACTTCAGGTGGCTTGCTTCATAGCAATATCAGTTCTTTAATATTATGTCAACCCAGTATTTTTTTCTATTAATGTAAAGTACTTAGTACAAAGTACTTAGAACATTCTTGCTCTGTAACTGGATATATTAATATAAGATGTTATTATTGTCAGAACTTCAAACTTTCCTGGAATATAGGGAGGAATACATCAAAGCCCAGTTTCTGGAGAAATCTTAAGTCTAGGAATGGACTTAAGTTTACTAATGACATTGGTAAATATCTAGGAACTTTCTAAGTTCACCAATCACCTTGGCAAAGTCAAGGAACTGACTTAAGCTCATTAATCACCTTGGCAACCATTGTCTTTTAAAGGCTTAAGATCACTAATGGACTTGAAACATTTTTTTTAAGAAACCAGCCCCAGTGCTGCCTCTCCTTTGTGCAAAGCAATAAAGTACTAATTATTTCATACAGCATATACCATACAGCTAATCCATTAAACATTTTATGAGATTGCAACAACTAGTGTTCACCCTTTGTTTGAGACGTCATATAAGTACCTGTACACCACATGTTTCACACAGGTACACTGCTTGGACCAAAGACATTTTTACTCAATTCCAAACTTAAAGATACTTCATCAACCAAGTACATGGCACTGTGAATTTATAGAATTTTGTTATATTGACCAGTTTTCAAAGTGTGAAGTTCAGTGTAAATACATGCAGTAAGAAGCTTTCCAATCCCATCTTGACACCTTATTCCATTCTTGAATATCCCAGTCAGAGAACTCTCTCAGTAAGGAACCTCCCCTTACCTTCTTGGTCGGTCTCTAATTGTGTCTTGGCGACTGCTATTTCTACGTCGTCCGTGACTTCCTCGATGTGCGTCATACACTTCCTGATCACGTCCTCACGACCAATTCTCTTCAGCGCCCGCTCCAGCTCGTTACCTGTAATGTCAGTCACAGGCAAAAGTATTAGGTAACTTACATAGTACGTAACTGCACTATCACAATCCATTCCCAGTTTTTCAAATTTCTGAAGTTACAATTTGAGGTATGCACACACTAGTTCTGGTTCGGGGGTGTTATTATTTTTGTATGATGCTTCAGCCCTGTTGAAAATTGTTCCCAATCCTGAGGCAAACCTAACTTTGCGGTCCTCATGGTCTTATTGATAAAGTGTGGGGGAATAATGGTTCGACCTTGACGTACAATCAAAGAAGGTCTAAAGGTAGGAAGAAAACAGGAACATCATATTCATGTTCTTGCATGTTTTTGGTTTTGCTCAGTTGCACATTATGTTATAATCTTGATCTCTTTTTCTATTTCCAGGTGACTGCATGCCAAGGACACAGGTTCTTATGAGTTTAATATATTCACATGATTGTACAAGTTTTTTTGCGCTCCAATTATACAGTTCCATATGGAGCAACACAATTTCATACAGCATACCAATCAAGTATATTTTAAAACTGCCATCAGCAATGATCAAGACTACACACTCAGACAGAAAATGTGCTCTTAAATTCCTATTGAAAACACCAGTGAGAATAGCGTCTATGATAGGCGGTCTTAAGATAGAGAGAAGTCTTCAAATGGAGGGGTCTTAAATCACAGGTTTCACTGTATACAGGTTTCACTGTATGGCTGTGTAGCTGCCTCACTCACCAGTGGCTCGTTCCCCGTTCTTCTGTACCCACAGGTGTAGCATAACAAGGGCTTGCTCCCCTACATAGTTATACTCGCTCTGGATCTTGATGATTTCTTCCTCGGAGATATCTAACTGTCGTGCCAGCATCACCCAGTCACCCTGCAGTGTGTCGGCGATGTCTGTTAAACGAAGCTCCGCCTTCGATATCTGGTCGTCGGCTGAAATAATCACAATGGCATACATCGTTACATAAACATTGTGTCGTCCATACTATATTTTGGGATCAATACTATCACTATGGCAATATGGTTCACAGATCGAAGGTTTTTATTTTCTCTCTGGTTTTCTATGGTCAATCTCTCAGTCACATTAAACAGCAACGTACAATGATATAGGGAAAATGTGTTCAATATTACAAGTACTCAAATATTACATGCAGGTTGGTAATGTGTTTTTCTTTTTGCTTGATTGCTCTCTTATGAGAGTAAATGCTAATTGTTGAAACCTTATTAGTTATGTAACCTTCTGTGTCTACTAAGTTAAACCTGGTGATTATGGCAAGCCAAAATCTGCATTATCACTGTACGGGTAATCCCTAACTGAAGCCAGACATTGTTACGTGTTTTATACTGACTCTGTTCCCCTTCTCTCAGCAGTTGATATTTTCGATGCAACTCGGCAGTGTCCACTTCTGCTGCGAGCTCTCCCTGGTGGGTAAGCAAAAAACAACATCATGTAAACTTTATCTACTGACAAAACATCTGGATATTACTTCTTCAAAATTAATACGAGTCATATTTATATCGTCTCAGTTTTGACTTGTGATTGGCTAGGAGTTATCAATCTGAGCAATGTGATTGGCTGAAAACGGCCAATCTGAGAAGTGTGATTGGCTGAGAATTGCCAATCTGAGTAGTGTGATTGGCTAAGAATCTGACTTTAAACTCCTTTGAGATTTTTAAGAATTTTGGCCTTCCAACATAGTCACAGTACATTTCCCAATATCCCCACATCCATTATTCAGTGTATACTACTATGGACTGCTGGGGTTACCACACATGATGCAATTTTTACACATGCTGACATGTGACAAGGTTGGGCGTCCCAATCCTGCAAAACTGAGAAACCCAAAGGAGAATACAGTTTGCAGACTGGGACAAAGTTAGAAGGAACCATCACACACAGTCTTGCCGACAATGCTATAAGATAATGCCTTGATATTGTATAATTATGTCTTATATAATCCTTGAAACACTTACTTTGCCATGTGTAGGCAGTTCGATGTTCAGGTTGCATATTGGTTGTTGTGGGGCTTCTCCTCGCCCAACCTTGGGTTCCCTCATGAAGGCTACGCGCCCAACAGGGTCCTGATTGCTGTCACGTATCCGGACAACACAAGGCAGGCGGTTCTCTCGGAAGCCATGGAAATTCACGTACAGCTGGTCTCCTGATTTGGTTACAGGAACCAGGTTTCCTCCCATTTCAATGTACTGCGGTTTGCCTTCCAGCACCTGTGGGACAAATATGTTTGTTTCAAATATCGATTACAGAGAACCATGCAATCAGAGGTTATGTACATCTGCAGTATGTATGTGGTCCTCTCCTGAAAGACACCTCTCTAGCTAGGACACACACCTCTAGAAAGGACACAAATTCATGACAGCAAGTACTGTTATTGCATGTGAGTCACCCTCGCATCAAAGGACACCTCTCTAATGAGACTCATTAGAGGTGTCCCTTTTAGAGGCTACCATTATATTCATTTTTGTGGTATAGTTGTTAATGGTGTCCGGTACGTCGAGGAGATTATGCTAGACTGCCATATTAATATAAATGTTGATAGCAATTAAATCTTTCAAAACTGTTTTTCAATACAGGTTATGATGATAATGTGTAGCAATATATATAGCCCATGTGTTTACAAGGAAAAACACTTGGGAAACACACACGATAGATTTCACTCTGTTTGGATTTATATGTACACATACATGTCTATGACAACTTACAAAACACACCCGACATGAATATATTCATATTGTTCCGATGAGTAAAATCTCTAACTCATACAAGTCATGTACTAATATCAATATGAATCTGTCTTGACTTATAAAACTGAACTACGATCAATTCAATATGCTAATTGTGCTTTATAATTACATGTACAATAATATTATTCCAGCTTGGATATTACCTCCACATCGCGGCTTCGCGCCACCTCTTGGAAGTGTTCCTGTGTTTCGAGCGTCTTGTCCATCTTGTCATCAGTCATGCAGAAAATTCTCAGTCGGGCCTCCAGTGGGTCGTGACGTTTGGCAAATACAACGAACTTGGACATAAATGGTACAGCGATCGCTTCGCGGTACAGCTCCGTGGCCATTTTGGCTGATTCATTAATATTCTGACAATCCATCAACCAGAATCTGGAACAGAAATTGGGATTTAAACTTAGTCTATTTATTAAATTTTAACAATTTCACTTCCGTTGAGCAATAGCCACAGCTATGACAGAATAATGTAGCTACAAGTTTGAACACGCTTCACATAATTGTAAGTACTGGGCTAAGTTCATGTACAAACCATTCAGAGCAAAGGCAAACAATAGTCCAAACTTATAGAAATTTGTTTGAAATTTGATACTTTCTCACAAAAATTCACCAAAAATTAACGCATTTCAACTTTGACAAAGAAGCTATTGTGAAGCTGTATGATGTCATAGAAGAGCACAGCATTAGTCTTTCACATATAATTTATATTTCAAGCCTTTCACACTTAGTTTATAATGTTTATCACAGGTGTAAAAGATTCTTTACATATTTCCTTACCTGGCTGAAACTGTTGTGGTAAATGATACACAATCCTCAACAAAAGTTAAAGGTGTTGTCCCAGTGATATCCTCCCACTGAGATGGTGACATAGCTCCTGGAACACAGTCAATACAGCCAATCACAACGCGTCTTACAACTCAATGCACCAATCCCCAAATCTCTTACAAGCTAAAACTGCACCAATCCAAAGGTCTGTTACAACTACGTGCACCAATCACCAGCACTGTTACAACAAACTGATTCAAATGCTTTACATTAGTTAGTAGGGGACCAACTAACACACTGGTGCTAAATGCATTCCCGAGATACAGCTCAACGTAGTACTGGTAGTTATATGAATTTGTCTTTTCTAGCCTGTTTTTAACAAGAATGTAAATGTGGACCTAAATCCATATACAGTAGTCTGCACATGCTTAACTGTACTGGATACTTGTTGTAAGCAAAATGTAATAGTTAACAGTAATCCACTACTTCTGGTAAACATGCATATCTTTAGCTGTAGGAGTAAAATTTAGATATCTCATAAAAGTATGTAAAACCTACCATAAGCATTCTCTTAACTCAACTTGTAATTTATCACATGCACAGGCAATTATTCTGGTTATGAAACTGGAAACCTATTGCCTATGTATTCTTCAAACATGCACCGGTTACAAGATACAGACCATTACATTTCCACTTTAGATTAAAGAAATTTAACCTAGTACGGTTACCAAAAATGATATTTTTGTCAAAATAAAATATGCCATTTCACCACATAAGTGAGCGAATCCATTCAGTCCGTGAAGGCTATGACATGCCATCGTCGTCTTTATCATGCAGTTTTCGGACACTACACCATGACAAGGTTTGCGACAAACAACACAGCACAACGGTTAAAGCCTGCGTGGGCCTGGTGCACAGAACTTAAAACTGGACTTGGGGACAGGGAGGCCATCGGTATAGACGCATCACAACGGAATTCTCAATCTATGCAGGTTTGGGAAACTGCATCAGTCAACAGCATCGACAGATGCTCTATCAATCTCATATAGGATAGGATAGGATAGGATATTTATTTTCACCTTGTTGGTGTGATAACAAGCATTGTACAGTATATAGACAATAAGGTGACGGTCATCCAGATAGCATTGCTGCTAAC
>JAAUYG010047796.1_pt1 | contig 18029 bp, 13 predicted proteins | sample 7278091 | NCBI WGS metagenome assembly JAAUYG01 (sample SAMN14350201, study PRJNA611818) | marine sediment metagenome | isolation source: surface marine sediment (0.6m) | place: French Polynesia: Moorea | collected 2018-08
CATTGGCAAGGCAGCAGGGGTGCCGCTGTACGCCTGTACCGCAAGCCCCTGATAACGCGGCCAATGAGCATCTCGGGCGCGCCCGCAGGGTGAAATTTTAGCGATGATTTTAGAAATCGACCAAGGGTACAAAGTGTCACTTGAAAATCACACCCCGAATAGCTTTGATACCCCTGAATAGTTGCATAAAATTTATTGTGTAGAAAAAATTTCATGAAATGATCGGGCTAAATCCCCCCGGCGTACCGGACGCCGTATCCCCTGCCCACCGAGAAGCGACTGCAACTGGCATGCGCCCCGGCCCGACAGGGCGAAATCCGATGGAAACGCGCCGTTCAGTTACCTTTAATGCAAATATCTAGGAAGGATTCTAGCGCCGCAGGGTCAAGCGCAAACGATTTTCATCCGCCTAAGGGCTGACGGTGGACAGCACCTGGTCGCGCAGAAAGGCCAGAGCGTCGTGGCCCGTCGCATCGGCGGGGGACGCCCCGGAAACCACCTGGCGATAGTCCGTCAGGGCTTCCTCGTCCTTCAAGACCACCGCCGCGCGAATCAGCTTGAGGGTGAGATGCATGCGGTTGAACACCACGGTCGGACCGAAAGCGGTGCCGGGAGGATTCGAGGGGCGGCCGATGATCATGCTGTGGTCCTGGCGCAGCACCGTCGGCGGAGCGCTCCAGCCCAGGAGCTCGGCAAAAATCTGCAGGGTCTCTTCGATGCCTTCGGCGTATTTGCTTTCGATCGAGGCCCGCCCGTCGTTGTAGATCGCTTCGATGTCGGCCGGCGCGAATGCCAGATCCAGCCCGGCCAAGATCTCTTCGCGTACGGTCTGAACCGAATCGCCCTTTTTGCTCAGCAGCACGTCGCTGTCGTTCAGAATCTTGAAAACATTGCGGATGTTGAGCATCTCCTTGACGATCGGGCTCTTGCGCAGGGTGACGTCTTCCGGCGTGGTGGCGTAGATCGGCAGATCGTTGTCCAGCACGAGAATGCGCGCCTGCGCGTTTTGGGGCGGCAGGCGGTAGAGTTCCAGATCGCGCGCGGTCAGCTTTTCGTACCCGGCTTCCGCCAGAAAGGTGCGGGCCAGGGCCTTGTCGATGCGCCGGCCGCTGTCCGGCGTTCCCAGCGAAGCCGTAATCTGGGCCGCCATGCGGTCGATTTCCATTTTCTTGAGAAGATTTTCCTTGAATCCCATGTGATCGTCTCCATCGCTGATCCAGGCCTCGGGCGCGCGGAGGACCCGCGGGGTGCCAGGATGTCTTGTCTTAGCACAGGCCGCGCGCGGCTGTAAACGAGGGGCCGCGGACCGCCAGCGCGCGGCCGTCTAAAAAAAAGATTGACCTGCCGCGGCCTTTTGGCCAATATTATTGCAAAAACCGATTAACCTCGGCGACCGCCCCGCCTGATATCGACCGATCCTCTCGGCGTCAAACCGCTAATATCGCAACATTGCGCTCTGCCGGCCCGCCCGCCAGCGCCGTGTTCCGCAATCGCGCTCGGAAAGGGAATACTATTGCCATGTCGGAAACAGCCAAACTGACTTACGCCGGACAAACCTATGAACTCCCCATCATCGAGGGCAGCGAGGGCGAGCGCGCCGTCGACATTTCACGCCTGCGCGCGGATACGGGATTGATCACTCTCGACATCGGCTACGGCAACACGGGCAGTTGTACCAGCACCATCACCTTCATGAACGGCGAGGAAGGGATTCTGCGCTATCGCGGCATCCCGGTCGAACAGCTGGCCGAGCACTCCAGTTTCGTAGAGACCGCCTATCTTCTGATTCACGGTGAACTTCCCAACCAGAAGGAGCTCAATCGCTTCTCGATCCTGCTCAACGACGCTTCGCTGGTCCACGAAGACCTGAAGATCTTCTACTCCAACTTCCCGCGCCTTTCGCATCCCATGGGCATTCTGTCTTCGATGGTCAACGCCCTGCGCAGCTTCTATCCCGAACTGCAGACGCTCGAGGAAGAAATCGACATGACCGTCACGCGCCTGCTCAGCAAGGTGCGTACCATGGCCGCCATGTCCTACAAAATGTCCCGCGGGCACACCGTGGTCTACCCCCGGCCGGACCTGTCCTACTGCGCCAACTTTCTCAACATGATGTTCGACTCCCCGGTGCGGCCCTACGAAGTCGACGACGTTCTGGCCGAGGCCCTGAACATCTTCTGGATTCTGCACGCCGATCACGAGCAGAACTGCTCCACCTCGGCCGTGCGCATGGTGGGCTCCGGCCGCGTCAATCTCTACGCAGCCATCTCCGCCGGCATCGCCGCCCTCTGGGGCCCGCTGCATGGCGGCGCCAATCAGTCCGTGGTCGAAATGCTTCAGGACATCGACGCCAGCGGGCGCGGATTTCAGCACTATGTCGACCGGGCCAAGGACCGCAACGACCCCTTCCGGCTGATGGGCTTCGGCCACCGGGTCTACAAAGCCTACGATCCACGCGCCAAGATTATCAAAGCCATGTGCGACCGCGTCCTGGCCAAGCTGAAGATATCGGACCCCCTGCTGGATCTGGCCAAGGAATTGGAAGCCGTGGCCCTCAAGGACGCCTATTTCATCGACCACAACCTCTATCCCAACGTGGACTTTTACAGCGGCATCATTCTTCGGGCCATGGGCATCCCCACCAACATGTTCACGGTGATGTTCGCCATCGGCCGCCTGCCCGGCTGGATCGCCCAGTGGAAGGAAAGCATGGACGACCCCAACTGGCGCCTGTGCCGGCCGCGGCAGATTTATACCGGCCCCCGCGAGACCAACTACGTCCCCATCGAAGAGCGGCCCTAAGCGATGATCGTTCCGATTACCGGCCAGTTGAGCTGGCGCCACCCGCCGATCGTCACGATTGCGCTGATCCTGATCAACGTGGCCGTCTTTTTCGGCTTCCAGTCCAATGACCGCGTCTACCTGCAGGAGGCCTGGCAGTATTACTTCGACTCCGGCCTGGTGCGCATCGAACTGGAGCACTACCTGCGGGACCAGGGCGATGACCCCGATCTCATCCGGCAGGCCGAGGAAGAAGAGGATGAAGCGGTCCTCAACGCCTATCTGGAGCGCATGCTGCGCGATGCGGATTTTCAGCACCGGCTCGAGCGCGAGAACGTCATCCGGCCGGGCGATCCCGACCACGCCGAGTGGCAGCGGATGCGCCGGGAATACAACGCCAAGCTGAACCGCCGCAGTGCCTGGACCTGGGGATTCCGGTCCGCCGCCTGGCGGCCGGCAACGCTCCTGACCGCCATGTTCCTGCACGGGGGGCTCGGCCACCTGCTGGGCAACATGCTGTTTCTGTGGCTCTTCGGCTGCATGCTCGAGCCCGGGATGGGACGCTCGCGTTTTTTGGGGCTTTATCTGGCCAGCGGTGTTTGCGGCAGCCTGCTCTTTGCGCTCTTTAACCTGCAGTCGCAGGTACCGCTGATCGGGGCCTCCGGGGCCATTGCCGGGCTCATGGGGGCGCTGCCCGTGCTGTACGGCCGGCGCCGGGTCAGCTTTTTCTGCTATTTCGGATTCTATTTCAACGTGGTGCGGATTCCGGCCCTGGCGCTCCTGCCCTTCTGGCTGGGCAAGGAAATCTGGTCCGAGCTGACGATGGGCGAGACCAGTTCGGTGGCTTTCATGGCCCACGCCGGCGGCATCATCGGCGGTGCGCTCCTGGCCTGGTGCTTCAAGCGCTTTGACGGGCTGGGCGACGCCGCCGCCTTCCAGGAAGCGCCGCGGGATGAAATCACCCCCCTGGTCGATCGCGCCATGCAGCAGATGGGGGCGCTGGAATTCGATCGGGCGCGCACCCTGTTCGAGGAGGTCCTGGCCAAGGACCCCACACACCGGACCGCCATCGCGCAGCTCTACAATATCGCCAAGCAGCAGCCGGCCGGCCCCGGCTTCCAGGAGGCGGCGGCGCGCTATTTGGACGACCTCGTTCACCGCCCCGCGGCCTGGGATCAGGTGCCCGGGCTTTACAGCGAATATCTTCAGCTGGCCGGGGCACCGCGCCTGCCGCTGGCGCTCTACCCACCCCTTGCGGGGGTGCTGGCCGACAAGGGCCACCCGGACCAGGCCGGCCGCCTCGTCAGCGCCATGATCAAGAAGCAGCCGCTCATGGAGGGGCTGCCGACGGCCCTTTACAAACTGGGGCTGGCCTTCCGCAAAAAGGGCCAGACGCGCCAGGCCGACCAGTGCCGCCGGCTGCTGCAAAAACGCTACCCCGAGTCCCCCGAGGCCCGCGCCGCCAAATCCGCCAATACGTGAACCTGCCAAGCGATGGGCGTCAGGCAATCCCCGTTAGGAGCTTGACGCTAAGCTTCCTCACAAACGCCATCTGCTCCCATATCTGAGTTGAGCGCTCGCTTCAAACCATCGAGATATCCATGCATTTCTCCAGTTACGACCCAGAAGCACTGAATAGTCAGGCGGGAAGTCCCGCGAAACGGTTAAACTCGCAGCCGAATTCATACCCTGAAGTTTAACAGGAGATCTGGAACCTGAATCCTATTGCTAAGATAGCTTCCTCTCTGTTGGGCTCGGGTTTTCCCCCCCTTCGTCCCGCGCCGAGCATCAGCGGATCGAACGGAGAAGGCTCGCGGACTGTTTGAGCGCAGCGAGTTTCCGCGAGACCCGTTCGATTAAAACCGGTCATTGAAGCCAGCATCATGCTGTCATGCAAGGCGCCCAAAGAAGCGAGACGCGCAGCAATCGTCAGATTGTGAGCACCCGAGCGAATTGGGCAACGCCGCATGGCGGCATGAGGCGCCGCTTCACTGGCTGGTTTGGTGACGCGCAGGGTGAGCGGGGCGAGGGCGTCTTCTTTTGGTTCGTTTTCTTCCACGTGGAAGAAAATGAACATACCTCAAAAAAAGCTGTAGGTTAAATCCGAAAATTTTTGCGGGCACCGCCATCGGAAACAGCGGCTTTGGATTATCCTATATTTCATAAAATATTCGGGTTGGCCGCATAGGGAGGCGGCACGCGGGCTATGTCCTAAGAAGATGTATGCTTTTGCTCGCGGGGGGAATTTTTACTTCAGACGGCGGGCTTTTTCATCTGACGCAGGGCGTCCTGGGCATAAGGCACGATATCGTGATCCGGGTATTTTTTGATCAGCGCCTGGATGATTTTCTGCGCCTTGGGGGTCTGCTGGAGGCCGCGATGCAGCACCTGCGCGGCCTGGAAATAGGCCTTGGGCACCAGCGGGCTGGCGGGGTCGGCCTTGATCAGGCGGTTGTAGGCGCCGACGGATTCCTGGTGCTTGCCGCTCTCGTTGAGCCAACTGGCCAGCTTCATCAGGAGCGCCGGCGCCACCGTAACCTTGCCGGCGGCGGTCGTACAGTCCAGATAAACCTGGCAGGCCTCGGTTTTTTGAGCAGCCTTGACGTACTGCTCCAGCAGCATCTGGCCTTCGGCGATCATATCCGACGTATGGCCGGCAGCCTTCAGCAGCTTGTAGAAATGGGCCCGCATCTCTTCGCCGTTCACGCGCCCGGCGTTGATCGCCTCCCGCACGGCCTGCACCGCCTCTTCGAGCCGGCCCTCCTTGACCATCGGATCGATCTGCGCCATCAGCTGGTCGACCGGGCTCGGCGGAGCGGCCGGCCCGCTGGCGCGATGCTCGTGAAAATCGTCGAAGCTCACCTCATAGCCGATGGCATCGCTGTATTGCAGGAGGACATAGCCCATCAGGTGATAGAAAACCACGGAGTAGTAGGTCAGCCCCATGCTGACCAGAAATGTGTGCAGAACGGGCGGCATGTATTGCAGGATGTAGTAATTGAGCGTGCCCGGGGCGATGTAGAGCAGAATCAGGAAAAAATACATCAGCAAGTAGCCCCACCCGATCCGGATGGCCAGCTGGACAAACAGCATGGGGTTGAGGGCGGAGACCACGCTGTTGGTGGCCACCAGGAGAATAAAGATGGACGGCAGGAAGACGAGGATAAAAATCAGAAACAGAACCCCGAACACCCCGCCCAGTTTGGTGCTGACGAAAAAGAACGCCAACCCGATAAAGAAGAAGACGGCGAACTGCTTGAACACCTGGTTGAAGTCCGAGCTGATGGTCTGGGCGTTGATCGGCGGCGGCCGCAGATCGCCGCGAGCGGAGTATTTCAGGGCCTCATAGGAGTATTTGACCCGCACCCCCCAGACCAGGACCGCGCCGAGCAGGCCGAGCAGACCCATCTGCATGAAGACGATATTGGCAAGCGCCAGCGCCGCCATCAGGATCAGGGGATAGAGACCGAAGGGATACAGAAAGATGTGGTGCAGCCGCCGCCAGAACGGCTCCACCAGGCTGCCGGCGCCCAGCCAGATGACCGGGAGATTGCACTTGGCGCACAGATGCAATTTCTCGCCGGCATGCAGGCCGCCGCGATCGCGCTCGATGGCGCAGCCCCGGCAGAGGTGGATCTGACACCGCTCGCAAAACCACTGGGCTTTCTGGCCGGGGTGATACTGGCAGTATTCCGTCATTCAAACCATCGCTTGTCTGGTGCGCGCCATGCGTCTAACGCGAAGTGTTACGACCGGATATCGCGGCTGTTTTCCCTTATTTGGAGCGGGGCAGAATCAGGTTGAGGACCACACCCGTGATGCCCGCCAATCCGATGCCGCCCAGGCGGGCTTCGCCCCCCAGCGGGAGGGACATGCCGCCGACCCCGAAAATGACGATGATGGCCACCAGGGCCAGGTTGCGCGGTTCCATCAGATCATCGCCCGCACGCACCAGGGTGTTCATGCCCACCACCATGATGGCGCCGAAAAGCAGAATCATGATGCCGCCCATGACCGGCACCGGAATGGTCTGGAGCAACGCCCCCAGCTTGCCCACGAAGGCCAGCACGATCGCGGTGACGGCCGCCCAGGTCATGATCCCGGGATTGAAGACCTTGGTCAGGGCGACGGCCCCGGAGACTTCCGAGTAGGTCGTATTGGGCGGTCCGCCCAGAAAGGAGGCCAGCGACGTTGCCAGTCCGTCGCCCAGCATGGTGTTCTTGATCCCCGGATCGTCGACGTAGTTCTTGCCCGTGATCCCGGAGATGGCCAGGACGTCACCGAAATGTTCGATCGCGGGTGCGATGGCCACCGGCACGATAAAAATGACGGCTTCCCAGTTCCATTCCGGCAGGACGAAACTCGGAACGGCAAACCAGGGGGCCTCGGCCACGGCCTTGAAGGTCACAAGCTGCGGACCGGTCCAGTTCTTCAGCTGCCCGGGATCGAAGCCGGCCTGGATGGTGGCGGATAGGCCGGCCAGGTCCATGACGAAGGCCGCAACGTAGCCGACGGCGATACCGGTCAGAATGGGAATCAGCCTGAACCAGCCCCGGCCCAGCAGGGACGTCACGATGGTGGTGACAAGCGCGATCGCGGCCAAGATCATGGCGGATCTTTCCGGCACCAGCCAGGCCGCGCCGTCACCGGTCTTGCCGAGGGCCATGTTGACGGCCACCGGCGCAAGGATCAGCCCGATGACCATGATCACCGGCCCCGTGACCACCGGCGGCAGAATCCGGTGCAGGATCTGGGTGCCGCCCCAGCGGATGATAAAGCTCAGAACGATGTAGAGCACGCCGGCCGCCGCAAGGCCCGAGAGCGTCGCCGGGATGCCCCACGTCTGGACCCCGTAAATGATGGGTGCGATGAAGGCAAATGAGGAGGCCAGAAATACCGGCACCTTGCCCCGCGTGACGAGTTGGAACACGAGCGTTCCGGCGCCGGCGGTAAACAGGGCCACATTCGGGTTCAGCCCGGTGAGCAGGGGGACCAGTACGAGCGCGCCGAAGGCCACAAAAAGCATTTGGGCGCCGACAAGGCTGTCTTTGATTGAAAAAACGTAATCCGTAGCGGCATGATTCCGGGGCATGCATCCTCCTTGTAAGGGGTCCGTCTGGTTGTATCCGGCGCCGGCAGGCGCTATTTGGTGCCGAAAATTTTGTCGCCGGCGTCCCCGAGACCCGGCAGAATGTATCCGATGTCATTCAAACGTTCGTCCACGGCCGCAACGTAGATGTCCACGTCCGGGTGGCTGGCTTCGACCTTGGCCAGGCCTTCGGGCGCGGCCACGAGGAAAATGCCGCGAATGCTCTTGCACCCCGATTCCTTGAGCATGTCGATGGTGGCGATCAGCGTGCCGCCGGTGGCCAGCATGGGATCGAGGATCAGGGCAATCCGCTCCTCGATATTGCTCGTCATTTTGACGTAGTAGCGCACCGGCTCGAGGGTCTCCTCGTTGCGGTAGAGCCCCACGACGCTCACCTTGGCGGACGGGATCAGGCTGAGCACGCCGTCCATCATCCCCAGCCCGGCCCGCAAAATGGGCACCACCGTGATTTTCTTGCCCTTGATCCGCTCGACGGTCACGTCCCCGGCCCAGCCCTGGATCGTGCGGGGTTCGGTCTCCAGATCCTTGGTGGCTTCAAAGGTCAGCAGGCTGGCCAGTTCGGACGCGATATCGCGAAAGTCCTTGACCGTGACGTCATTCTCCCGCATGAGACCCAGTTTGTGCTTGATCAGCGGATGATCGACAACGTGTAGCGGCAATTTTCCCCTCCTTTATGATTGGCGACGGCCGGTTGACGGGCCCGCGCCCGGCCGGGCCGCCCGCGTGGATCGGCCGAATCCGCAAAAAGGCCAACAGGAGCGGAATGCTCCCCTTGGCCTAATCCCTGACCTCCGGATACACTTCACCCCGCAGGCGGCGCTAAGATTGCCCGCAGGGATGAGATGGTGCTACGAAAGCTGAATATTAAAGCGGCGCCGCAGGCGGATGGCATTGCCGCGGCGCCCAATCGTCTAGAAATCGCCCAACGGCCGTCGAAAGGTGTAGTTGAATGGATCTTTCACCATTTTTTGCGTGGCGGCCTCCCCGTTGCCCCCCAAGGCGGCAAATGGATAGGCGACCAGCCAGGCCCCGGTGCTCACAATGAGGCAACCAATCGAGATCGGTCGGATAATGGCGATATCCCCCGCCATGGCGTCGCCCTTGGGCTCGCGCTTGAAGACGTAGATTTCGGTATCGTCCACCGCCAGGGCGGAAACCGGTGACAGGCAAAGCGCCGCGACCAGCAGTCCGACAATGAATTTGCACATGCGTTTCGGCATCAGGGACCTCCTCATCAACAAGATTTGAACACCGCCATGATGATCACACGCCACGGCGATGCATTTTTGCCCGCGGAAGCGGCGGCGGCAGCGGCCGGCGGCCGCCTGGAAACAGGCTTGCAACCCCTGCGGGACACTTCTATATTGCGTTTCGGCCAAAGGTGCGTCCCGGATGAGCCGTTTCCGTGTTATTTATTCATCAGAGTAAAAAATGACCTCGGAAGTGTCAAGGAAAAAGGCTTCAAATCACTCATGATTCCTGATGTTTCCGGCCGGACTCAAATGACGCAAGAACTGGGGACATATATCGAGGTGGCGGCGGCCCTGCCCGTGTTCGGCACCTACACCTACCGGCTGCCGGAGGCGCTCAGGCCCCGGGCGGCCCCCGGTCACCGGGTGCTCGTGCCCTTCGGGCGGCGGCGCGTTACCGGTTATATTCTGGGGCCGGCCGCGGGAACGAAACCCGACAAAGTCAAGGACGTGCTGGATCTGCTGGATGCACAGGCCCTGTTTCCCGAAGATTTGATCCCCTTCTTTCGCTGGGTGGCCGGCTACTACCTCCATCCGCTGGGGGAAGTCATTCGCGGCGCCCTGCCCAGCGGCCTGAACCTTTATGAATACAATCTTCTGGCGGTCAACGCCGAGGCCTGTCCCCTGCCCGAGGACGAGCGACTCTCCCCGCTGGAGCGCGACATCCTGGATTGCCTGCGCCAGGGGGCCTGCCGCCTCAAAGACCTGCAGAACCACCTGGACCGCCCGGTGCCCGGGGCCCTGTTGCAGGCCATGGTCAAATGCGGCTGGGTTGCCCGCCGCAAGACCCTGCGCGGCGGGCGCACGCGCCCCAAGAAAGCCTGGCTGGTCCGGCGGGTCGACGCCCTCCCGGTCGGCGTGCGGATCACGCCCCAGCGCCGCAAGATCCTGGACCTCCTGGAACGCGAGGCGGAACTGCCCCTGCGGACGATCCAGAAAACGATCCCGGGTGCCGCGGCCATCGTGCGCACCATGGCTCGCCGGGGGATGGTCGCGCTCGTCGAGACGAACGTCTACCGCGATCCGTTCGGCGAGCCCATCCTGCCGGACCGCCCCCCGGAGCTGACGACCGAGCAACGGGCCGCGTTAGAAACCATGGATGCGGCCCGCCGGCAGGGCTTTAGCGCCATTCTCCTGGACGGGGTCACCGGCAGCGGTAAAACCGAGATCTATCTGCGCGCCGCGGCCAAGACCCTCGAGCACGGGCAGCACGTTCTGGTGCTGGTGCCCGAAATCGCCCTGATCTCGCAGACCGAGCGCCGGTTTCGGGCCCGTTTCGGCGAGCGGGTGGCGGTGCTGCACAGCGGGCTGTCCAGCGGTGAGCGGCTCGACCAGTGGCTGCGCATCCTCAACCAAGAGGCCCCCATCGTCATCGGGGCCCGTTCGGCCATCTTCGCCCCCCTCGAGAGCATCGGCCTCATCGTGGTGGACGAAGAGCATGACGGCGCCTACAAGCAGGAGACCGGTCTGCGCTACAATGCGCGCGACCTGGCCACCGTGCGCGCCCGCATGAACGCCTGCCCGGTCATCCTGGGATCGGCCACGCCGTCGGTGCAAAGCTATTTCAATCACCAGCAGGGCAAGTTTCAGCGCATCCGCCTGAGCCGCCGGGTTCAGGAGAAAACCCTGCCGGCGGTCGACATCCTGGATCTGCGCCAGATTCAAAACGAGCGCGGGGTGCGCAAATACCTGAGCCAAGCCCTCATCGACGCCATCGGGGAAACCCTCGCGCGCGGGGAGCAGTCCCTGATTTTTTTAAACCGGCGCGGCTATGCCAGCTATCCCATCTGTTCCGAATGCAGCGCCACCCTGAAGTGCCGCCACTGCACCATCAGCCTGACCTATCACCAGCGTGCCAACGCCTATCGCTGCCACTACTGCGGCTACACCCGCGCGGCCCGGGCCACCTGCCCGGAATGCGGATCCGACAAGATCTGGCACTACGGGCTGGGCACCGAAAAACTGGAGGAATTCCTGCAGCGTTTTTTCCCGGAGGCCCGCGTGGCCCGCCTGGACCGGGACACCACCCGCCGCAAGAACGGGCTCCTGGCGGTGCTCAAAAAACTCCAGGCGGGCGAAATCGACATCCTGATCGGCACCCAGATGGTGGCCAAAGGGCACGACTATCCCAACATCACCCTGGTGGGCGTGATCTGCGCCGACAGCACCCTCAATTTCCCCGATTTTCGCGCCGGCGAGCGCACGTTTCAGCTCCTGGCCCAGGTGGCCGGCCGGGCCGGGCGGGGCGAGCGCCCCGGGCGGGTCATTCTGCAGACCTACACCCCCGAGCACTTCATCATCAGTGCCGCGCGCGGGCAGAACTACGCCCGTTTCTATGCGGACGAAATCCAAGGCCGCCGCGCGCTGGGCTACCCGCCCTACAACCGCATGATCCAGCTCCTGATCACCGGACGGGAAGCGGACCGGACCGCTGATGCCGCCCGGCGATTGGGCCGGGCCGCCCAGGCGGAACTGGAGCGGCAGCCTCCTCCGGGCGGCCGCGTCAGCCTGCTGGGCCCGGTGGAGGCGGCCCTGCATCGGGTGGCCGGGCGCTACCGCTGGCAGATGCTGATCCGGGGGCCGAGCGCCAGTGGATTGAACCGATTTGTCCGCCAACTGCTCTACGACGGCCGCCAGCGTTTCGAGCGGCAGGGAGTCAAAGTATCCGTTGACGTCGATCCGCTGTTTATGATGTAAATAATAGTTTACAGGCAACCCAAACATGACGACCCGCCGGGCATGGCCATGTCGAGGGATGGACGGCAGCGGACGGGACGCCATCCAATAATAAGCGTACCTGCAATAGGAGTCCCTGGAAAAATGAAGGCGAGACTGAAAACATTCATGCTGACCCTTGGCGTCGTCGGCTTGCTGGGCCTGCCCGTCGCCAGCAACAGCGGAGATGGGGCTCAGGCCACGGGTCACGACCCTGTCGGTTCGAACGAATTTCTGCTGGCCGGCAGCGGCTCTCTGGTGGTCACCGGCACCAAGGCCCCGGCCGCCCCGGAAACGCCGCAGACCGCAACCCCGGAAGTCGTCGTCACCAAGCCGCTATTTGATTTCGGCCGCGTGCTGGACGGCACCGAGGTGTCGCACGCATATTTGCTTGAAAACCGCGGCAGCGGGGATCTGGCCATCGAGAAGGTCCTCACCGGCTGAGGCTGCACCGCTGTCTCGTTTCCGAGACAGATCCCCGCCGGCGGCGAGGGCAAAATCATCATTAAGATCGACACCAGCGGTTTCGGCGGACACCAGATGAAAAAGAAGGCCGTGGTCCATTCCAACGACCCCTACCGGCCTCAGCTGACCCTCACGATGAGCGGTCGCGTGGACCCGTTCGCCGAGATAAAACCCGAACATGTCATCATCCGCGGCTACGTGGGTGAACCCCTGCGCCGCCGGGTGACCGTCGTGCCGGCCCGCAACAACCCCTTTGCCATCACCGGGGTCGAAACCAAGCACGGCGACAATATCAAAATCGCCTGGAAAGCCAAGGAAACCCCCCGGGGCAAAGCCTACCTCGTGGACGTGGAAAACATCCGGACCGAAAAGGGTCGCTATTACGACACATTGTACCTTATGACGGACAGCGACCTCAGACCCCGGATTCCGATTCAGGTCCGCGGCAGCATCGCCGTCAAACCCGCCGCCAAGACGACAGGACCCCCGAAAGCACAATGACCGGACCCACCCTCAAGGCCGTGATCTTCGATTGCGACGGCGTGATGTTCAACACCAACCGCGCCAACGAAGCCTACTACAACCAGATCCTGGCGCATTTCGGCCGTCCCCTCCTGACCCCCGAGCAGTTCAAGTACTGCCACATGCACACCGGGGACGAAGCCATGCGATACCTCTTCGAAGACACGGGAATGGCCGAGGCGGCCCAGGACTACCGTTTGAACATGGGCTACAGCCAGTTCATCCAGCTGATGGAGATCGAGCCGCACCTCAAGCCTTTGATCGCATCGCTGCGCCCCGGCATCAATACCGCGGTGGGCACGAACCGGGCGGACACGATGGGCGAGGTCATGGACGTTCACGGCCTGAACGACTTTTTCGACCTGGTGGTGACCTCGCGGGACGTGCCGACGCCCAAGCCGGCCCCGGACATCCTCAACCGCGTCCTGGATCATTTCCAGCTGACGCCCGCCGAGGCGCTTTATATCGGCGATTCGGTGGTGGACGCCCAGGCCGCCGCGGCCGCCGGCATTCCCTTCGTGGCTTATGGCGACCCCGGCCTGGCGGCCGATCACCACATCGAAAGCCTTGAGGAAGTATTTGCGTTGGTACGCCCCTGACCCTCCCGGCCGAAACAAGCCCTTCTGGTTGAACTATTGATGGACTCGAAAAAAGTCATGTTTCAGACGGTCTCGTTAAAAGTTCGAGATACGGCGTCGAGACCCGGGAAATGAGGCGTACTTAAGGTACGCCGCCATGACGAGAGCTGAAGCGTAACACCGATATTTATCCGCCTCGGGAGGATCGGACTTTTTACGAGACCGTCATCACTGATTGCCGAAACCGTTCTGGGCCCCGCAATCCGGGCATACCCATGTGATCCCGTTACAGGAAAGCCCCCAGACGTTCTCGTCCATGCAGCCCTGGCAGATGGCAAAATCGCATTCGCGGCACTGCCAGCAGAACGGGGCCTCCTGGCGGCAGCAGTGACAGGATGTGGCCCGGGGAATGCGCCTTCGCCGCCGTCGCCGGGCTGGGTTCGCAGATGACATCGCTTCTATGATTCTCCTGCGGGGCCGATTCGTGAAGAACGACCCCGCTTGTTGTTTGTTTTCGGGAATGATATGCCTTCGGCCCGGTAACCGCAACGGGGCCGGGTGACGATCCCCGGCTTTTGTTGCCCTTGATGGCCGCAGTCAACACAGACGGCGCCGGCCGCTGTATCGGGAGCACGACATGGCAACCGCCAAGCAGATCTACCTCATCGACGGCACGGCCTATATCTACCGCGCCTACCACGCCATCCGCAGCCTGACGAATTCCAAGGGGTTTCCCACCAACGCCATCTTCGGCTTCACGCGCATGCTCCTCAAGCTCTTCGAGGACCGCCAGCCCGCCTTCGCCGGCATGTTCTTCGACGCCCTGGGCCCCACCTTCCGGCACGAGCGCTTTCCGGACTACAAGGCCAACCGCCCGCCTATGCCCGACGACATGGCCGCCCAGATTCCCCACATCAAGGAGGTCACCGCCGCGTTTCGGATTCCGGTGCTGGAAATGGCGGGTTTCGAGGCCGACGACCTGATCGGCACGGTGGCCCGCCGGGCCGAGGCCGAGGGCTTTGACGTGGTCCTGGTGACGGGCGACAAGGACTTCGTCCAGCTGCTGAGCGACCGGATCTCCATCTGGGACCCCATGAAGGACCGTGCCATCACCCGGGCGGACTTCAGGCGCGACAACGACCTCGAACCGGCCCAGATGGTCGACGTCATGGGGCTTTCCGGGGATACGGCCGACAATGTCCCCGGCGTGCCCGGCATCGGGCCCAAAACCGCCATGAGCCTGATACGCGCCTACGCGAGCATCGACGGCGTCTACGCCCACCTGGAAGACATCACCAAGCCCAAACAGCGGTCCAACCTGGAGGCCCACCGCGAGCAGGCCCTTTTGAGCCGCGAGCTGGTCCAGATTCAAACCGAGGCGCCCGTGGATTTCAAGGCCGGGGACTTCGCGCACCAGCCCCCGGACCAGGCCAGGCTCAGCGCGCTCTTCCAGGGCTTTGAATTCCGCCAGCTCCAGCAGGCCTTTGCCGAAGCGGAAGACCGCCCGGAAAAGCAGTACACGGCCGTCATGGACATTGACGGCCTCGAGCAACTGATTGCCCGTATGGCCGCGGCCGGCCGCTTCGCCATCGATACCGAAACCACGTCGCAGCATCCCATGCAGGCCGAGCTCGTGGGCCTCTCGGTAGCACTCGAGGCCCACGCGGCCTTTTACATCCCCTGCGGGCACCGCTACCTGGGCGCTCCGGAGCAGATCGCGCGCGAGGTCGTTCTCGAGCGCCTGCGCCCGCTGCTGGAGGACCCGAAGGTGGCCAAGATCGGCCAGAACATCAAATACGACGCCATCGTGCTGGCCCGCCATGGCGTGCACCTGGCGGGCATCGCCTACGACACCATGATCGCCTCCTACCTGCTCAACCCCTCAAAGCGCTCCCACGGGCTGGACCAGATCGCCCTCGATTTCCTGGGACACAAGAACATCGCCTACGAGACGGTGGCGGGCAAGGGCCGGCAGAGTGTCACCTTCGACATGGTCACGCTGGACAAGGCCGTGCCCTACGCCTGCGAGGACGCCGACATCACCCTGCTGGCCAGCCAGACCCTGGCGCCTCGGATCGACGAGCTTGGACTCGACGAACTTATGACCACGGTGGAGCTGCCGCTGATCCCCGTCCTGATGCGCATGGAGATGACCGGGGTGCGGCTGGACACCGAGAGGCTGCGGGAGCTGTCGGCATCGTTCCAGGAGCAGCTCGAAGCGCTGGAGGGCAGCATTCACGCCCTGGCGGGCGAGGCCTTCAACATCAAGTCCTCCCAGCAGCTGGGGCAGGTCCTGTTCGAGAAGCTCAAGCTCCCGGTCCAGAAGAAAACCAAGAAGAAAACCGGCTATTCCACCGACGTCGAGGTGCTGACCAAACTGGCCGAGATGCACGAGCTGCCCGCCCTGGTGCTGCGCCACCGGGGCCTGGCCAAGCTCAAATCGACCTACGTCGACGCCCTGATGGAGCTGATCCACCCCGACACCGGCCGGGTGCACACCTCGTTCAACCAGACAGTGACCGCCACCGGGCGCCTGAGCAGCTCCGATCCCAATCTACAGAACATCCCCATCCGCACGGCCGAGGGCCGCGAAATCCGCAAGGCCTTTGTCCCGCCCGAGGGCTGGCAGATCCTCTCGGCGGACTACTCCCAGGTGGAACTGCGCATCCTGGCCCACTACGCCAGGGACCCGATCCTGACGCGGGCCTTTGCCGAAAACGAGGACATCCATGCCCGCACGGCCTGCGAGGTCTTCGAGATCGAGGCGGAGGCCATCAACGACGAGCTGCGCCGCCACGCCAAAGTGATCAACTTCGGCATCATCTACGGCATGGGCGCCTTCAGTCTGGCCCAGGACCTGGGCATCAGCCAGAAAATGGCCAAGACCTACATCGACAACTATTTCCGCCACTACCGCGGCGTGAAGGACTTCATCGACGAGACCATCGCCACGGCGCGCGAAACCCGGAAGACCAGCACCCTGCTGGGCCGCATCCGGCTCTTGCCCGAAATCGACAGCCGCAACCGGAATATCCGCCAGTTTGCCGAGCGCACCGCCGTCAACACCCCCATCCAGGGAACGGCCGCCGATCTGATCAAACTGGCCATGATCGAGGTCGACCGTCGCCTGCAGGATGAGGCCTTTAAGGCCCGGATGCTGCTCTCCGTGCACGACGAAATCGTTCTCGAGGTGCCGCCCGAAGAAATCGACCCGGTGGGCGGCATGGTCCGCGACGCCATGGAGAACATCTGGGAGCTGGCCGTACCCCTCAAAGTCAACCTGGCAACCGGCGCCAACTGGGCGGAGGCCCATTGAGCGATTGCCGTTGTCGCCAACCGGCCTTACCTTCTTTGCCTTAGCTTGCGGCGGACAGCCTCCCGCCGAAATGACGACAACGGCATGCCATCAATACACACGCTCGCCATGCAAAGGATAAAAAACCCGTGAACCGGCCCCGGTCCAAATCCCTGCTCTGTCCGAACTGCCGGCGTCTCGTCAGCAAAGACGAGGCCCAATGTCCCTACTGCGGTATCTCCCGGCCCGGTTCAAGGCTCAAATCCAACTGGTGGACCCGGGGATTCAACGACCCCGACCGGCTCATCGCCTGGATCGTCGGCATCAATGTGGCCCTGTTCGGACTGTCGCTGGTTTTGAACCTGCGGGAGGCCAGCTTCTCCATCAACCCCATGGAATTTCTCTCGCCCTCGGGCAGCAGTCTCTCGCTCTTGGGCGCCACCGGGCGGATCCCCATCGATCGGGTGCTGCTCAGCGTCAGCGGCGTTCCCGCCATCGATCAGACCCTGCGCTGGCTGACCCTGGTTTCGGCCAACTACCTGCACGGCAGCCTGCTGCACATCGTCTTCAATATGCTCGTCCTGCGCCAGATCGGCGGCCTGGCCGCCAGGGAATACGGCCCTTACCGGATGTTCGCCATCTACACGATCAGCGGCGTGATCGGTTTCTGGGTCTCATACCTGGCGCGGGTGCCGCTTACCATCGGCGCTTCGGCCGCGGTCTGCGGTCTGATCGGTGCGATGGTCTATTTTGGCCGCGACCGGGGCGGCACCTACGGCAATTACATCTACCGCCAGGTCGGCGGCTGGGCCATCGGCCTGCTGATCATCGGCTTCCTGCCGGGGATCAACAACTGGGGCCACGGCGGCGGTTTCGTGGCCGGCTGGGGACTGGCCATGCTCCTGGGCTACCAGGAGAAGATCCGCGAGAGTCTCTTCCACAAAAGTCTGGCCGGCATCTGCGCCCTGATCACCGCTCTGACCCTGAGCATCATGACTCTGTATGCCGTGTTTTACGTTGCCGTCAGTTGATGGACACACGCAAATGTGTCTTACCGGCTATCATTACCCCAACGACATAAGCATCAAGTTCTTCGGGGAAATGTCAGCAGGATCTGATCGAAACGTGATCAGCGGAAAATTGTTAGATGGAAGAAAAGAAAAAAAGGGCTTAGCCCAAAATGGCTAAACCCTTAATTTTCGTGGCGGGAGCGACGAGACTCGAACTCGCGACCTCCGGCGTGACAGGCCGGCGTTCTAACCAAACTGAACTACGCCCCCGAAAATGGAGACTCCGGATATAGAATGATTCCG
>JAAUYG010045551.1_pt1 | contig 17995 bp, 13 predicted proteins | sample 7278091 | NCBI WGS metagenome assembly JAAUYG01 (sample SAMN14350201, study PRJNA611818) | marine sediment metagenome | isolation source: surface marine sediment (0.6m) | place: French Polynesia: Moorea | collected 2018-08
AAGGGAAAACGCGGCGGCTTTATATGATTTGGGCAACCTGTGTACTATCCTGAAATCGGATAAATGAAATTATGGTATTAGTAGGTACGCATGTTTAGCAGTTAATGAAAACTAGAAACAGAATTTGCAGGAAAATTCAAGATCTGCATGCCAGTTTTGGTATAAAAGAGAGAAGGAAGTATACTGGTTATTTGCAAAGTTGTACATATGCTCTACGTAGCCAAACGGGTCAATATTGAGCTTGTTTTCCCTCTACGGACCCCAGTTTCCGAGATACTGACCAAGTTTTCAAAATTGCCCTGATTATTTCGCCGCGAAACTTGACCAGTGGCAATTACAGAGGTTGCCCGTGTACTCTTTTTCTACCCCACGGGGATCAAATTCAGCTTATTTTCGCTCTACAGGCAGCGGTTTCTGAGATAGAGCAAAGTCGATCTTAATTAGGCTAATTAACGAGCTTAATTAATTGCTGTCATTACCAAAATTAACAGGATTCTTGTTCTCATGGCTTTGCCATCCAGGAAAGTTTGAAAGCGCTCCGAGAAACCGATCATGAGATATCTTGTTCACAAACCCAGTTATGGAACAAAAAATATATAAAAAGAATAAGAAGCAAAAACAAATGATCTGCATGCAGATCTAATGAGAGTTGCATGACTTGAGACTAAGCGAACGAGTAAAACATGGATGAACCAGTGACTTGATTTGATAAACTCACTAGCCTGGGATGAAACAATGAAGCAGTGAGTCAATTGGTCAGAGGTTAATTGAGTGATTTAATGAGTAAGGACATGTAAGTCGGTGTTTGGGTGAGTGAGTGAGTGAGTGAGTGAGTGAGGGAGGGAGGCAGGGGGGTGGGGGCGGAGGGAGGGAAGGAGATAGGGACGAAGGGAGGAAACAAGGACCGAACGGAGAGCAAGGACGGACCCATGGGTAAGGAGGGGGGTACGAAGGTCTGAGGGATGTGTGTGTGTGGGGAGAGGGGTGGTCAGTGAGTGAGTGAATTATAATATGACATGAAATACATTATAAGCATACTTTCCATAATTATACGGTAATATATGTGGTTATGTATGTGATTGACAAGCTACATGTACAAGAGCATATTTAAAGGAACTTTAAAAAAATCGAATTCAGATTCTCATGTGGTGACAGATATGAACGGAATAAAAATACAAACAATCAGTACTACAGTATTCCTTTCATGGACTTCGTAAATAACTATGAATGCCGGATAAAAATATTGATGGAATAAAAATAAAAAAGACATCTACATGTTCATTCCTTAGTACAGTAGTCTAAGATTTTTACCGGTAATGCATACTGAACTTACATGTATACCACATTTATTCGCTAAACTGTTACACACTAGGGACACATTTTTTCTATGAGATTATAACGTAGCGAGAGCTGTGGAAGGGGCCACATGTGAGGAGAGTTCTCGCTCGGACCCAGACCACACATGTCAGGCTGCCTTGCTTGAAAACGGTCGTCACTGGGAGACAGACGGAGAGGGACCTGGCGCCTGGATCAAAGTCTCCTTTCCTAGAGCCAATATAGGCAGACTGGGTATTCTGTCTGGATGTGGCACATCAAGTAAAATCCGGAAACTCGCCGTTGATATGGATTCCACAGGAGATGATCTTTTTGAGGTTTGCTATCCGGCTGGAATAATTTTTGAATTGCCCAACTGGTATAAATATTTATCCATTTTAAAATGAATAAATAACGTTAAGGAAGTACTGGCGGTCCATCCTAACAAAGAATATGTGTTATTTTTACCAAAGGACGTTTAATTTAAATGTTCTTTTAGTCCAACTTACTGTTTAATGTTGTGATTAAAGACTTGCACAACACATATTTTGGACAGAGAAAACGTTACCCCCACCCCGTTAAGTCCCTTAGTTAATTTAAGCGACGTGAGTCATTTGTTTGTACATAGACATGGGAATTGTGACTTCTGTGCGGTCACCTTTATATGTGTCTAAAGATATTGAATATATAAAATGAATAGAACAACTTAAAATGTAGTATCTCAGAAATGCAATATACTAAATTGTCGTCAGTATCTAAGAAGTATTTTATATCCAGTAAATTATTAGTTTCCTTGAACAGGACTTAACAACATGACATTTAGAGACTTACAGAAGACAGTTATAACTAGCGCCTTTTTTCTTACGTACATGTACCTCCCCCAAAATAAGTCGATGTTGCCGAGGACGCTCCGCAACATTCGAGCATCCATTTACCTAACCTGCCTAGCCAGTCAAGAGCCGATACGGCTTGCACATGAGATACCTGGTTCCGGACTAATTGTTAACTGCAAACCTACTGCAATACCACTCAGAGCCCTTCATTACACGTGCGATATCAGCTAATGAAGGCATCCCCCTTCAACAATGAAAACTTTCATGCCTTTTCGCAGTCGCAGTTTTTTTTATTGTGTAGAATAATTGTTTTCACTACAATGTTATGTTGCCACTGCCCGGCGTTGACTCAATCCAGAGACAGGATCATGGGTTTTAATATAATTTAATGCGGCAATGATTCACTGTTCACAATATTCTATCAGCAATCCCATTTAAAACATACTCTCCAACGCCAGTCCGGCGTGGACGCACATCTATTATCCCGGGATGTGTTCTGTCCCGGACGCAGCTACTTCCAGACTGATGGAGTTTCTCCGTCACTACCTTACAAAAACTACTGCATGGCAAAGCCAATGGACACGGATGAATGCATATGAAGACAATACAGAACAGGACGGACTAACACGGGGAAAGACTGGTTGACAAAGACGGCCAAACGCACACAAAGCCACAATCAAGACAGAACGACACGGGAACCAGCAAATGACGAAGACGCCGCACTCGACAGAGCTTTAGACAACAGTTAAACAACACAGGAGTGGCACAGACTTGAGACATTGGACAACACAGAAGACATTATTGGTTTCCCGCCCAAACCAACCCGGCCAAATTCTACATAACGTTAAGCGTTAGCTACTGCTTGCATCTATACAATCACACACTATTCATTGTAAATGAATCGTCTTATAACAAAGAACTATTGCATATATGGTTAAGGAGTGCTAATGTCTATGTTATGTCCATGTCTATGTTATGTCTATGTCTATGTTATGTCTCTGCTTAACCCGTTCCAGGTTTCCATGACATGTGAGCCTGGTTGTGGTGAAATGGAGGAATTTATGGTACCTGCCTCGACCGTGACCTCGATCACTTTGCATGTAGAGGAAATGTGCCAGCCTGGAGAGGCGGGCCTGGATGAACTTCAGGTTATTGGCGGATTTGTGGAAAGAGGTAAACCCACAGCAACAACTCCAATAGTCTTGGCACTCTGCTCGACCACTTACCAGATAAAAGACTTTATTCGATTAATATTTCAAATTTTAATTTCAAAATTTGAAGAAGTAACTTTTGTTTGGGATGACGAGAATAGTTAGAAAAGGTGTTGTTGAAAACGAAGCAATCACAACTATAGGGTGAATATTGTTTGAAAGATCATTTTCTATATATCTCCAGGTAAAAAAACCGTGTTCAATATGGTATTTTAAAGTAAAAATTTAGTCTAACAAGTGATATTTTCTTCAGTTCCCATATCCAAAACTCCTGCAAAGTCTCCCTGCACCAGCTTAAGAACTGGGAGGCGTGGGGGAAAATTGTCCTCCTAAATGGGATCCCTTGTTAAAGAAAATGACAAAAGTAATAATTAAAATGCAAAAAAGAAAATATTTTTTTTAATGCATAAAGAAAAAGTGCGCAGCAGATAGGACGGAGAGCCACTTTTCCTCCCAACATTTGGGGTTAATCACTTGACGGTTTCTGAAAGAAAATGCTGCAAAACGGAAGTGCACCCAGAAGACAATATTAGCTCCTGTGGCACAGTCAATCAGAGCTAAAAGCTTAGACAATTTCTGACAGTAGTGACAGATTTTCCAAGTTGGTAGTGGTCGCAGGCTCATTCGAATGAGAGAGTGTTTACTCTGTGGTGCAGAGTGTTACCTTGGATCTTTTGTTCATTTGTTAGATAGAATGCCAAACGTTAAATTGGACAATTTGTTATAAACTATTAAATGGTAAATTACAAGATGTGCGTGAATTCATTAAGCAATATAGCAATCACCTGATCACACCAATACACAGTGTGGTTAAGTTGCAGAAATATAATACCACAGCACAAGTATGCAGATATACTCACTCACTCCCTTTAGTTCACAATCGGAAAGTAGTGTGACGTAACAATAGTGTTGGCTACTGAATAATCCTGAAAAATATATTACTGAATCCGAGGTAAGAGTTCTTGATATTTCTGCTTGGAAAACGCGAGATATTGATTGTCCTTGAATAATAGTTGTTGGAACTTCAGAGATCTTGCACATAGCATGTACATGAATAGCCTTATATCCAGCGAGATGCGACTTCTCTTAGCAGGCTATATTCCAACCACGATCGGACAGTGACGACCCAGAACGACTTCTCCAGCAATTCCCATTAGGGGGCGTTGCAACCCCTGGGTTGTTTCTGTTTCCCCAGGCTAAGAAACTAATTCTGAACTGGCTCTACACACAGCTGTATTAATCACAAGATATGATCCCTTCGCCAAATGGCCAATCCTTAATATAACAGCGTCACAACTCTTCACTGAAAAGGCGTCACCTTTCTCAATTTAGCTACTCGAATCACCAGACGTCAAAACAGTTGATGCCTGTTGGTTAACAATCACAGCTGTCTTCATAACTCAGCTTCCACTGTCCCTAACATAGAAAATACAATGGCATGCAAATTCAAGATCTGCATACCAATTTTGGGTGCAAAAGTGGGTAGGAATATCACAGAAGCTGTAATACTATTTTCTGTGGGCAGCAGTTTCCGACAAACATATACATTGTATGAGCCGATTTGCAAAGTTGCCATATTTGGGAATAACATTTTTGCCATTGGCAAAAGATCCAGAAGTATACGCATACACCCTCTTTCTATTACGAGGCTTGAAATTGAGCTTAGTTTCACTCTGGGGGAAGCTATTTCTAATATACGGGCAAAATTGTCAAGTAATATATTTGGGCATGGAACTGGTCCACTTGCTATATTCCAGTGGCTCCACATACATTCTCTTTCAACCTCAGGAGTTTAATTGAGCATAGTTTGCTCTACGGGGAGCAGGTTCCGAGGTACAGACAGATTTTCAAAATGAAACTTGGCCGTTGGCAAATGTTCCAGAATTTGCATAGTCTCTTCCTGAATCAGGGGCATATTTTCGCTGCATGGGCAGTCATTTCCGAAATACATGCTGAGCTTCTAAAATTGCCATATTTGGGCATGAAACTTGGCCTCTGGCAAAAATGTCAAAAGTTGTGCATACACTCCCTTTCTACCCCAAGCGATCGAAATTGAGATAAATTTGCTCTACGGACAGCGGTTTCCAAGATACCATACGATTATCAAAATTACCATATTTGGGCATGAAACTTGGCAAACGTTCTATAAGTTACACATGCATACTCTAAATTCTACCCTGGGGCGTCCAAACTCAGCTTATTTTCGCTCTACTCTTTTTTACAAAAGAAAAGCTCATTATTGCGAAACATTTCATGACATTCAGGAAAGGAGAGGTACTGTTACACAGAAATTGCCCCTTCCGCAAAACACACGGGGAATATCCCCACTGCATGCATTTTACTCGATGGGATTTATCTGTGGCGGAGTTTTAGGAACCCTCCAATGAATATTTTACTTTACAGGGTGTCAATATACATGCTTATAACAAGAACAAAATATGATTGGTTGATTCCTAATTTTCCCTGATAATCAATCATTAGATCACTGGAACATTACTAGTATTCCACAAATTTAGGGTTAGTAAAAATGAGGCATCAGACTTTAGTGAATAACCATTTAATGTGTTTACAGTGTGCAAATACTGATTGAACTAAAATACACTTCAGTTATTTCAACTTACTTCGTCTCTCCATAGAACTGTGTCCAGCTGGCTTTGTTTCTACCCCATCATTGGGAAGCTGCTACCAGGCGGTTGCAAGACCGGTGCTGGTTGGCGAGGCAAAGTCAGCTTGCCAGGAAATGCATACTAACACATGACTAAGTCAAGATTGGTATCCATAGAGTCAAGTGCCGAGCATGACTTCCTGCGGCGTTACTTTGAGCAGCTGCATTTTCAAGAAGGTATGTTATATGTACATTATTGTTCCATTCCATTGGCTTTCAACTACACTTGACTGAATAATGTTAATATCAGCGTTGCAGTATATTATGGGAGTATCTGTTGACGCCTTATAAAGTCCAATACTTATCGTAGGTTTCTTAAAAAGTAGTCTACACTACCTCACTATTCAGGTCGTTTTGAAGAAGTCTCGATGAAAAGCCCATTATACAGTATATCCATGGGACTGATATTTATTGGGTCAACTCGCTATGCAGTATCAAGGTCGGCCTTCAAGTGCACAGGGCTAGATATAGATGGGGTTAGATATAGATATAGATATAGGGCTGTATGTAGATATAGGGCTAGATGCATGTTCCCTGTCCGGTGGCCGAATGGTTAGAGCGCCGGGCAGAGGAACGCATGCCCCCGTTGTGCGGGCTCGAAACCCGCCCGGGATAATGTCATTACATGCCAGAGATTATGTAAACGGGAACGATGCACAATGAAGATTCATAATTTGTACATACTGTTGTAAACTTGCCAGTGTACTTCGAGTACGAATAAAGATATATTATATATAGCACAAGTATTAAGGTCGCTAAGACCTTTGATCTTCATGGTCACTGTGATTCTGTTTTCCCCTTTATAAATTTATGATTGTTTTATGTTTTCTTTAGATCCGAGAGCATGTGATGATTATTTTACCGATGGATATCGAAAGACGGACTTTGCTTCAGAATTCTACTGGGAACATTCGGATGAGAGAATCACATTCCTACCCTGGCATACAGCTCCAACGAATAGCACCCTTAGGAACTGGCTGAGGTTGACCAGGGACAGTGATGATGACAGGAATTGGGGCTTGCATGTCACATTTAATTACACCTATACCTACTGCTACATGTGTGAGATCGAACTGCCATTAAACTAATCACTGGAAGTGACATCAAACTTGCAGAAAAAAATGCATTATTACTGATGTTGTCCACCATGAACATAGTCGTAATGGAACTGGACGGTCCGTTTTGACTGTTGTTATCCACAGCATAATGGTTACAACAAAAATGTGAGTAATTAACAATACACATTGACAGTTCACAATACATTAATGATACATTGTCCCTCAGTAAAAATGCATCTCACAATACATTAATGATACATTGTCCCTCAGCAAAAATACATCTCTAAGTCCGTGACTTCTGTGGCTATATAAATTATTGTCCATGGTGGAAAATATGTACTGTCATTTTATTACCCATGCTTCTTGTTTGGTGATACAACGGTGTGGGATATTTTACATTACTGAGCGAGAAAGGACAAAGACAAATTATACTGACTTTGCGGACGTTTTTCTCCATGAAAAGAAGCTTCGCAAGATCCCAATCTCTCTCTTATGAGTATTCTGTTTAGCACTGCAGGTAATACATGTAGATAACGCGTGTTCTCTGTGTGACTGTATCAGCAGTGCCATTGTCTCTGATTGAGTGGTTCAGTACATTTGTTGCCTGACTCTGCAGTCCATCCATCCGCTGTCCGTGAAATGCATTTCCACAATATTCCATTAGCCACAATGTAAAATTCTGAAACGTTTGATGCCTAGAAACTAAGTGTATGAATCTTCACTATAATAAGAATAAACAGCAACAAAAAGTATGTCAATTTCGAAATTGAGTCGAAATAAACATACATACATAAAAAACAAACGATTTAGCAAACAAATATCTGTTGCGGCAGCTGACCAAAAACTCAAGATTGTTACATTAATTTATCCCACAATCAGTTCACCCACTTTATCTTTCTCCTCTCGATTCGATCCATTTCATGACCCCACTTCAGTAAATTCTTTGTAGATATATTGGCTGGAGATGGTTTCTTGCTCCCCATTTTTTCATCTGTGTGTCAACTTGTCGACGATAAATACAGCGACAAATATCACTTCAAACAAGAAACTCAGGGGTATTGGTGTATGCTTGACCATTATGCTAGTTACAATGTATGACAAAGTCAGGTTTATATCTAATAGCCATATACCTGAGGTACCTAATCTTAATTTCAACATACGGCTGTCTAAACGACCTTTGGTAGAAAAGGATTGAAGTTGAGTTTGGACTGAATTTTCTATACTAACAATCGGGGCACAGTTAAATAGATGTTTACAACAAAGTGGGCCAAAATGTTTGTCATTTGGGCCTTAAAATAAAATGGTTTATGAAGTCGGAAGTCCATTTTCAGAATATGGCACAGAATAATGAAAAACTGACAGAGCATCTAATGTTAAAATTATCCTAGCAAACATGAATGACGTATATGTACGATTGAGATCCAAACGTTTAATCAACAACGATCATCCTCTCTTGACATAAGAAATGACTTTCTTTATCTCATTGGTCACAATTTGAAACATCTGAAGTCTTTATTTTTTATTTATTTTAATTTAATTTAAATTTCAAATTCTAAACATTAACTTTTGCGTGTACTATCACGGGTAGACCCTAGAAGATGTTTGGTTACTGTAAGATGAAAAGGGCCTAGCTGCACTGAATGACTCAAAATTACCTTGAAACAGAATTGAATGCATGTATGAAACTCCAAGACGGTCAACTTTTATGTCAGCTTCGCTCCATGAGTAACCGTTCTTCAAATATTTGTGTTCTACTTTTTTCCTTGGCCATCAATGTTAGATTTCATCGTTTTAAATGTTTAAATTATATTATACTTTCAATTCTGACAACTACCGTTTGGATGGACTGTCACAGCGAACTAAAAAAATATAGTAGAAGTATAATTTTCCAACATTCCCTCGCCATATGATTCCATGTCTGGAATTTTAAAAGTATGAAATATGTTTTTCTTTAAATTAAAATTATAAAGATGTGACAATTTAGTGTCTGTAGACATCCATGGGCAAAAAACATACACAATTTTATTACACCGGTGAAACTATTATAAAAGTTGGAATGTTTCCCTCCAATGTATGTCCATCTTAAAGAAAAAGAGCAAAAATCGTGCCATTTCGAACATTGGGGACTTGGCGTAAATGTGACGTTACCTCTATCAGAATTTCTGAGAAGACGTGTTTTACACATGACGAGACGTACATGTACGACGAATTTCGCAACCCGTCTATAGTTCTGCTGATACGGGTAACCAGGGCTCAAATATTTAATATATATAGGCACATATAAGAGGTGCTCATACAGTTAATTAGCTTATTAGCTTTGCAAGAAATCTCCGTGGAACAATTATCAAAAGCAAGCCGATGCGCTTGTGTAATAATTAACCCAAGAGATAAAAAACTTAGAAAAAAAATAATATTCATTAACCAACTGTATTGTTGCTACACATGGAAACGAATTAACTATGCATGCTATAAATACAGCTGGATGGTCTGGTTGTAGTATGTCAGATATTACGTATAGCAATGAAGTTCTTCGTGTTCCTAATTTCCGTGGCTACCACGGTCACTGTTTTTGTTAAAGGTAAGTGTTAGTGTTCACGAATGGAAAGATATTTATTTGAAAATGTACCTTCTACTAAATGCGAGACGTTTCCTCCTGGATCCAATAATCCGTTGATATCACGAAAATTGTAATCGAACTTTATATGGTTGATTCTAGTTCTTTAGCCATCCTTTGGTGGCCATGCTTGATTTAAGTCGGCTCTATGGTGATCTCTTATATGTGGAGTAAATTATCTGGACACTGTTGACCCAACTACTTTCACATTTAATCCGTGACGTCGCTTGGGTAATAGCCCTAGACGTCTTGTTTCAATTGCATCTCTCTTTTTTTCTTTTTTTTTCTCGTGAACATTGAGCCATTTGGTTGTGGTATGGGAACAGTTTCGAATGAAAAGTTACACGGGTCCCTTTGTAACGACCCTCTTTAAAAATAGGCACTGCATACATGAGATAGTCATTCTACAATTGTGGCGATTTTTTTTTTCATTTCCCTTATTATGGGACCATACGAACATTTCAATACGGTAATAATAAGGCACATAATATTAGTTATCTTGCATTTAACATTCCAGGGTTCCTCAAGGTCAAAGCATACAGTACTGCTGTAGTTTCAGTATATGAGTTTCTGCTATTATTAAATACCCACATGTGCCCTAACTGTAGTTCTCCCGGTGTATAAACGCTTGAAATATGAGTGTGATTGCATTTGAACACTCAGCAGCACTCAACGTGAAATCCTATATGTATTTTGACTTCATATGTGATAGCTTATTAATGTGTTATATCACGTCTTTATCTATCAAGCATGGTACAGGAGAATGTTCTGATATTTTGCATTGGAGGCTTCCCAGATTTCACGTCAAAGAAACGAGAAAGAAAATACAGTAGTTTCCATATTACCTGACAGAGTACTGTAAATTCTTGTATTTGGATTATATTGCGATTTTCTTCACAGGGCGATATATAAATATTGCACTGGATATAAATGGCGGCACTTGTACAGCCAGTGACGAGCTTACACCATGTGACCGGGCTATAGACGGTCGTGACAATCCAGATGACAGTGCTTGGTTCACAGAGAGGGGAGAGGATGGTCACTGGATCCAGATTGATTTCACCACTTCTGGAATGGTGGAGACTGTGGACATTCTTCAACACTGCAGTCACTTTGACAAGACCAAGTCGATCACCATGGAGTTCAGTGATGATAGTTCAAGAACGGTAATTTCATGAATATATCGATTTTTTCAATGAATTGTATTAATTTATTATCATTGAACTGTTAATTGATCCCAGGTTGATGTTATGAAAATCATTCTGTTCAGATTTACATGTATTGCAAATGGTCATGTGAACAGAAGACGGAGACATGCCTCAGATATTTGGAATGATGGTAACCGATTAATATTTTATGCATATGTAACATGTTTAATCATTTGTGAATAACTACATTAAATTAGTCATCCATGTATAAAATTATTTAGACATTTCGAAGGGCGCTACTCGGAAATGTCGAGCGAACATAAACTAATAAGGCGCACATTTAATACCAGCTGGTAACGTGCACAATGACTTTCTTGAATATTTCAGTTAATCCGCCCTACATGTTCAGATTAAAATATGTCTTGTCGTTGATACCAACAGTTGTCTTAAATCATATTAGATACATATTCCGGTACAAGTAAGCATGCAACGCGTTTTCCCATGCATAAACTAGTCTGCCATATATCGAATTTGTTCCGTGATTTCAAGCACCATTGTGGCTTTGTTGATTAAGAACAATATTCACGAGTTTACACTTTGTGCTGATCACTTAGAATGAGACCATTTTTGTTCCGTAGTGAAGGGATGAAAACCAGATAATCATCAGGCCATATTTACGATTCCTTCTTAGCTGGAAATGGATTGTGCAGAGAGTAGCTGTGATACAGCCGGTGAAACCGTCACATACGAAACGTTCTCTGTTAGAGTTGTCACGAGCTTCGTGAAAATCACCCTTGATGAAAAATGTACAGAAGGTGGCATTGGTGGTTTCCGGGAAATCAGAGCGCTTTCTATGGTCAGTGATGGTGCAAGATGGCAAGAGGCATGGTACATGGATCCATGTGTTAGTACTAGTATATAATGTATACAAGAAGGTAGTATGCGCAGATGGGTAAGTTAGTGAACAGGATCACGAGCTGGAGCTCTGAAACGGCCACATGGCAATGAGTGGCTGCCTCATGCAAATGGATATTTAGCAAAATGCTCTGGTATGTGAAGAGTCATAATTGTATGTAAAAAGCATACATGTACATTATACACACATTGTCATAGAACTTTAAAAGGGGGGGGGGTGTATGTATTACATACTCTATAAGCTCTATAGGTACGTCAGCATATCTGATAACCAATGCTGTCTGAGAAGGATGCACATTTTGTGTGATTTTCATAAGACAAAATGTTATCGACGCATGTGTCTTTTTTATTCAATATTGGCATTTTGTCTTTAGACCATAAAGGATAGATAACCTGTATTCTTCTCTAAACTGTAACACCTGTGGGACAGTGTATGCGTATCTTGTATAGCGTGTTGCCTTCATTTAGGCTATAACGTAGCCAGGGCTGTGGGTGGTGCCACATGCGAGGCAAGTTCTTACTCAGACCCAGACCACACATGCCGGGAAGCCTTGCTGGGAAATGACAGTCACTGGGAGACAGATGGAGAGGGACCCGGAGCCTGGATCAAAGTTTCATTTCCTCGGACCAATGTCGGCAGACTGGGTATTTTGTCTGGATGTGGCACTATGAGCAAAATCAGGACGATCACCGTTGACATGGATTCCACAGGAGATGGTCTCTTTGAGGTTAGCTATCAGGCTGGAATAAACCGGGATAAACTAGAATTACCCAAATAACAAAGTAGGATGTTGCAGCAGTATTATTCTCACTCATAAATCCATGTGGCACAATGAATAAATACCGCCAGTGAAGTATTGCTTTTCGTTTCCTTCTCGACAAGGCGCACGTCAATACTCATGATACAGACCAACCAATCCACTGATCTCTATGGAATCGTTATTCCTACCAAGTGGTTGAACATGCGTCAGATTCTGACAGGTTTATGTTGCTATGTAGTTGAGCGTATGAGTGCATCTGTTAGGAACCTTCAGAACTACATTCCTTCACTCCAGTTTCTCTCACGAACCAAGACGACGTCCTATTAACCGTATATCTAGGTCCTTTTAGCTTAGCAAATATGTTACTACGTGCACTTTCCAACGCGCGGTTATCGAGGGTTACGAGTGGATTTTTCTAGATATACTACGTGGGTGTTATTTAAAACAATTCAGTCAAAATCTACACGCATGTTCACTTTCACGTTTCTTTCCTTGCCTTTTGTAAGTTGGCAATAACGCATATCAAGATTGATATCACGGGTATTGGTTACTGGAAATAAAGGACTCCGGGCTGCCTTCCTTCTTAAAAAGTGCAAGCAATCTAGATGGTTTTAAGAATCTTTAGAAGAGAGTTTTAAGAAAGTGAAGATCTTTTGTATTGGATATTTTTGCGATTTTTTTTCTTACATTGTTTTCTGCTGGACAAGAAGACAATTTTCGTAACCAGCCCACCCAGGATAAACATATTAGTTTTATTGCTTATTAAGGGAAGGCGTCACTTTTTGTCGAAGGATATCTTTTGGAAACAATCTTGATTATTACTACAGCCTACCAATTCTTCCCAAAGGTCGCCATCTCTGTGGTAGCGGTCTGATTACCCAACCCAAGTATAATTATCCCTGCCCAATCAATGCACTATATTTTGCATGTAAAACATTTTTGGCATGTGATTGTTTCATATGTTTAATATGCATGTCTTTTCGTTATGTGATTGCAGTGAAATTGGATCATGTGTGTGTGTGTGTGTGTCAGGTTGGGTTTTGGTGTCCATCTCTTTATCTTTTAGGTATCATTATCCTGTGAACCTGGTTGTGGTGAAATGGAGGAATTCGACCTTCCTGCCTCTACCGTCACCTCAATCACTCTACACGTGGGGGAAATGTGCCAGTCTGGAGAGGCGGGCCTGGATCAAGTTGAAGTTTTTGGTGGTTTTGCTGACATGAGTACCATTAATATTTTCCATTTAGATTATAATTTAATAATTTAATAATTTAAAATTTAATATTTAATAATTTAATAATTGTATCCTGATAAATATAGTAAATGGTATGATTTTGTAATAGGTATTTTTTGCACCTGATGTTGCACTACTATATTTTCAGACAAAGGTAAGGTGTATTAGCACAGGTAATTTCACTTAACTTTCTGATATATCCATACACCACAAAATAAGTAGTGAAATATATTGGCGATATTTCTGTTTGATTTTTTCTCTCCAAAGAACTCTGCCCAGCCGATTTCGTGGCTGCTGCATATTTACAGAGCTGCTACCATATTGTGCTGATAGAAGTGGATATTGGTGACGCAAAGTTGGGATGTCAGGAAATACACAGTCAATCAAGACTTGTATCTGTAGAGATGAACACTGAACATGACTTCCTCAAGCATTACCTAGAGCGGCTTTACCTTGAGGGTGGTATGTTGCTATAGTTTGTTGTTGTAAAACATTTGTTAGATTATCCCGTAATCAATTATTCCAATGATAGAGGTGGGGTAATGCATCAGTTTGGTATAATACAATTAAAGACTTTGATGAAAATGTAGATAAGTGATTCTGTTTATAGAAGGATCAGAATTTAAAAAGTCGGCAATAATTGGGAATTTGGTTAGTGTCAACGTGCATTTCCAGGCAGTGATTGTCACTGTTGTCCAGTCTGATAAATTGCGCCAATGTTACATGTCATGGTGTTTACGCTCAACTACATATATTGCTACAGCCACATTGCAGTGAAATTCGCTTTGAAAACTACAGACTACCGTCATGTTAATGTCGAACACAAAATGTCACATATAATATGCATAATGCATTTTGGATATTTGCACATGCTCTACAATGCATATCAAAGTACATCAAACGATTTTGTGAAGCCAAGCAATGCATACATTGCTGGAATGACCACATTAAATTCATCTGCTAGTCGACACTCATTCGCAGAAAGAGTTGTGACTCAACATTTTATTTCAGCACTTGTGCCAGCTTCCCTCCAGCTTTCCACGTTCCACCATAAAATAAAACATGCGAATGTGTACAATCTGCTCGTTTCATTCTCAGATCCAAAGGGCTGCTGGCGTTATTGGACAGATGGATACCGGAAGGAACCTTTGGCCCAGGATTTTTACTGGGAACATTCCGATGAACGGATAAAGTTTCTCCCCTGGCATTCTGCGCCAGCAAATGAGACCAAAAGGAACTGGTTGAGGCTGAATAGGCACACAGATGATGAGCAAAAAAGCTGGGGCTTACTTGCTGCTACTGACGACCTTCAAGGTGCCTATCCCACCTGTTACATATGTGAAATTGACCTGCCAATATATTAAGCTGTGGCATCAAAATTGTGGACAGATCAGTTACTTTACCATACTTGCATTGTAACAACTGGAGTCCACAAGAAGTTCAATATATGACACATTTGCAGTAATAATGTATAACTGTACAGAATATGAATAGAATGTTCAGTTAATTGGCCACAGTCGGATAGGGAAGAAGGTTTCATTTACTTCTCTATTTCTTTGATTGATTTGGTCAACTTTACCATGGAAGTGAACCAGTCAAATTTCTATAGATATTTCAACTGACAAATTCGTTCATAGAACAAACGTTGGTAACGAGTATACCCGTAGAGCTTTTGTCCTACCCAAATGGGCCCTAGTATAAAACCATGTCATACATATCCATATCCAACACATATTTACCTATATCATGTATATTGACCTTAGGATACCAATAAAGTTCTGCAAGAACATTGCGTGCATAATACATATAGGTAATTTTCGTAATTTTAGGAACGGAAGAAGCAATTTGTAATTTACGTATGGATCGAAAGTTTTTAAAATGGTTGGAAGTTATAGGTATATCGGTGTATATCCGGATGAATTTCTGAGCTATAGGGAAGGCGTTGGTTTAGTTGCCAAATCTGGTTACCGTGCGCTGTCATTCATAATAGGCAAGTTTAAAACTTTCGGTAACGTTAATTATGATACATTTAAAAGGCTGTTTGAGACTGGGGTTTTATCTAGTATCGATTGTTCTGGTATTTGGGGATAAAATTATTTTGTATGTATAAATAATGCTCAGAACCGAGTAATGGAATCCTTTGTGGGAGTAAATAGGATATCGTGCCAACTCAAGCGTTATACGGGGAGCTTGCCTGGTGCATGCCTCGTTATAGACGATGGGTAAACATGTTGAGATTATGGAATAGGCTGGTGTCAATGCCGAATGATAGACTACATAAACAATATAAAATATTTCGAGCCGACTAGGACCGTTCTACCAATAATTGGTGTATGGATGTAAGGGAACTTCTGGAAGAACTTAGGCTTCGGTGTTGTTTTTTTTTTTTCATATGAGGCTTACAGTAGATATAGAATCATTTGAACATTAACGATTAACAGAACTGAAAAAAAACTTGTCGCGACACAAAAATAGTTTTCAAACCCAAGTTGAGGACGTATAGAACTTTGAAATCTACCTTTGTTTAGATACAAAAAAAATTAGAAACTCATCAATTGCAAGGTGTGTCTCTTCACGTTTTGAGAATATTATGTAAAGGTATAGTCAGTTGAAACCTACAAATGCTCAAAAATAGTCAAATACTGTTGATAAATTGCCTCCAGATCTCATCGCCGAGGTCGCAGTGGGATCATTGCAGACAAAGTAGAGAAAATGGATTCCTTTCCAAGATTCAACAAAGTTGTTTTGCAGCAACAGTAATGGATTCTTTCTATATATAAGCTTTGTGAGATATAAACCTTCAAAATTTCAGTGACTTTGAATGTCATCTTTCAACGGCACTCACATCGTCAAATCGTATGGTGCTTGTTGCCTCCTCCACCCTCCACCCTCCATCATATGACTCTCTGGGGTCTAAGAATGCTAGAAACTGCATGTCTGTGTCTCACAGCATTAAGCTTTTATGGCTGCTTGAAAATTATTCACCTCTTTGACTGAGTAAAATTTTTTTATCGCAAGACGCTTGGTGCTGATTTGCACTGCTGAAATTAGAACCAAGATGAAATGCACAATCATTGCATGGAGCAGTACTTCGGTCTGATTGTTACTTCCTTATGATTTGATATGGTACAAGATTGTTATAATTAGATGTTCGCTGTGGAGTGTTTCTTACTTCCCCGTTTTGGAAGTGTAATCTTAAGTATATGCAAGGATATCACAAACCCCTTGTAATACAAATGGTAAAGGTTGAAATGGCTTAATATTACGACGCACGTCCTAATGAAGCCTATTCCGTAACAGATGATTATTTGTGCCTGGTGCTCTGTTCAACAATTACCAACAAGGAAGTCGGGGCACATGCACGTAATGATCTCTACACGTATCTGTTGAAAAGAACATTTCTCAAGAACATTTTTTTTGGCAAAACGCCACAACTAATTAAATACGCATGGTATATATACAATGATAAGCGAACTTGTATTGCATAGTATCGTTAGATTTTTCTAGCCTAGCCATGCAGCTATTGGCGTTCCTGGTTTCTCTGGCTTCCACAGCCGCTGCTCTTGTTATAGGTAAGTGTTTATTTCTGAAATTGAATGATAACAACTTCCTATGTCTTCTACTGAATGTCAGACGTTAAATTACACATTTTATCGAATGTGTACAACAGAGGACTCTCATACTTATCCATCCAGGTAAAAGTTGCAATGAGATACTAAAGTCAATAAAACTTGCAACAATGAAAGAAGGGTGTGATACCCTGTGTAAGGAGTATTTTTTTAAATTAAGTAATACTATTTTGTATTTTGTGTATTGAAGACCATAAGATAAACCTCCTTCTCCCATCCGGCCTGGGACACCCGCTACTCCCCTAGGAAACACAATAAATGCCCGGTGCCGAGTTCACGGACGAGTAGATACTGAAATTCGTTCGTCCCATGGAGTCTCAGGTTCTGTCAATGAGGTTTTCAGCTTATTAAACGCAATTCGTGTACTCATGTGAGCAGGATATTAGGCATTCTGCAAACCTGGTGTAGGTATCTGCTTGCTGTACCTATTGATTATCATGTAAAACTTAATCATTGACAAATACAATTGCACAAAGTCTTTACAGTCTGTACACGCAGATGACCTCAAGTTGTACTCTTTATTAAGTTCTTTTTAATTGTTTAAACATACATGTTTTTGTTGAGTTGTACAGTTTGCAAAATAAACAACAACAACAACAACAACAACTACTAC
>JAAUYG010036601.1_pt1 | contig 17994 bp, 13 predicted proteins | sample 7278091 | NCBI WGS metagenome assembly JAAUYG01 (sample SAMN14350201, study PRJNA611818) | marine sediment metagenome | isolation source: surface marine sediment (0.6m) | place: French Polynesia: Moorea | collected 2018-08
CCGAAGTAACTTTTCTAGTGTGAAAGCGCGGTCGGGCACAGCATGGAATTTTTAATTGCTTTATCTGCCGAAGTAGTACTCCGGATTACTGGTGTGAAAGGGGGGGAAAGACACTGCACCTCCTCCCCCCACCCCCTGCACCAGCTGGAGGAAGATTCAGCTGTAACTGTCAATCTTATACCCGGCACTGGAATAAGCTGTTTACCAGATCCCCCTGACATGACAACCATGCCCAGAACACAACATCAAAGCCTCTTTTTCCCCTTCATCCCAGCCACCCCCCTCAATTTCACTTCCCAGGCTGAAGCTGAAACAAACCTACTGGATCAGAAGGCCAGGTTTTATAGGTACATGAGAGAAAGTATAGAGCAGGGCCTACGCCCACAGTGTATGAGAAATAGCATTGTCTGACTGTGGTAGTGGGTGTATTGCTGGTCATTAACGATGCTATATGTATTAATTGAAGAAACAGACTAACCACACATGTGCAGGACTCCCACAAAGAAGCCAATAGCTACATGTGTAGGTAAACTTCAATATAAGAGCCGTTTTTTCCTATTTCTTATAAAGGTAAAGAACTGCCTTTACTTCCCCTACTCATGGCATACTGAGCCACAATTTTATAGTGTTTTACATTATGCTATGCCAGGTAACTTTTATTGAAGCAGGCACACTTGCTGTATACAGTTTGATTTGACAGTTTGCTGCCCTCCTTGCAGGCATGTTTGTAGGTTTTTATCACACAGCAGCTGGCTGTACACCGCTATAAGGTGAAGCTCTAGCACTATATAGCTAGGGGGTGTCAGTAGTACCCCCTGCCAGGATCGGTCTGCCCCTGTGCTGATAACCACATTTAGAGCTGCGTCTACTCGGCACATGTTAGCCGCCCCAGGCATCAGCAATCCAATCACCCAGCCAGTCCCGGAACTATCCCTAGAATCTGGCCTCCCTGCCCTTGGCAGGGGGTTTTATGCGTTCTTGGAGGGATTCTAAAAGAGGTGGGTGGTTCCTACAGGCAAAATGCAAGAAGTGTGTGTGGGTCCAGAGAGAAAGGTAGGGGATATCCATATTACCTATTTTATCATGAAACAGCAACTACATAGAAACAGAAATTTGTGGTAAAATAGGTATTTTACTATAATCATGTACATCTTTCTTGTCACATGTTATAAAGCTGGAACTACCTACTGGCACAGTCAAATATTACCCGGAATTATTATATTAAAACCGGCACAACTTTTTAAAAGGGTTTCCAATTTATAAACTCTTAACTTTAACTTTCAGGTACACGATGGGCAAAATTCGTCAAGTTTCTAGATTGAAACATAGGTTTCTGTTAGCCCTGAATTTGACTAGTACAAGATGTACATAGACGATACTTACTGAAGCTAATGCTTTTCCCAGGGCATCTCCTGTTTGCGATGTAGTGGGTGGGGGTGGGGGTGGCTGCTGGCCCTGCCCTACTGGGATCTCGGATCCATTCACTGTGGGAGGGGTGTCAGGGTAGGAAGAGGGAACCTGTCCCCCTCGAAAACTGGACATTGGGGGTAGACCGGAGGCCAGGAGGTCTGTGTGGCTTCCTGGGGACATCTGGTGATGGTAGTTGGGCTGAAAAACAAACAAACAAACAAACATGCCCTTAACTATAATACACACAAGGATTTTCACACATTGATAGTGTTATTGTAATTTGAACAGGTCCTGATCTATTGAGAAGGAAAAATTTGCACTTCCAGCAGCAATAAATATGATCTGCATAATGTAAAACTTCTTCTACTGGAAGATAACATATACCATCTATAAATTTTATGTCCCAAGTAAATCCACTTTACTTTCATTCAATTACGGTTTAGTTTAAACTTTTTTTCTAAGAATCTTTGTATTGTTGTAGTACAACATGTATTGTCAAGAATATAATTTTTCTCTTGGCAAAACGGAAATACCACAAATATGGTATTTTAAAGCTGTTGCAATGTAAAGTGGTATGTTACCGGCATTGAGTCGCGGTTTCCAGGATGGCCCATGGGGTAGCCTCCCCCTGGGTTGGACGCTGCCTGGGAGTATTGGGGCGCGGAGCCAGGCAGTGCTGAGCTGGAGGTATAGCTGGATGGGACGCTGGTCATACCCCAGGGGTCACTCCCGGGACCACCCTCTGAAACACAAGACACACCAATTATAGTTTAAATTTTATGCAAGAGCAATTCTAACACTGTGTGGGGGGTATGTAGAGTTATGGTATGGCTCTGTAGCATCCAGAGTATGATGTAACATGTTTGGCTCTGCTGTGTTGTGTATGAAATTCAGAATATATGTCCAAAACTATAGGTCCTAATGCAGTTCAACTTCACACAGCTTTGCGCATGGAAATCTATTCAACAACCTTTGTCTTTGGTTTCCTAAAGTTTGCTTTACAATTATCCTGCAAAGCCCATTGCCTCCCAACTTACACATAGCCTGACTGTCGGTCAAACCTCCGTAGCTTCCGTATCTCCATATAAGGGAATGTCACATTCGTCCATGTGACGTCCTGTATAGCCAGGCGGCAAGTAGTGGGTTCTGGAATGTTTCTGGATAGAGCTGCAGCTCCGGATACTACAGCAGATAAAGGTGCCTAAAATCCCACAGGTACACACCACAAACACCACCCAGGCTGTCCAGATGTCCCAATGGGAACTGGCCGTGATATCACTCATCACTGTGATATCACTCATCACTGTGCTTTTCATACAGCCATAAGAGTATGTATTGGGTGATATTATTTTTATCCAGTCAATATTTTTTTATATCCAGACTGAATTTAAACACCCATGGTTGTAGACCACTGAGACCAACCAAAGTCTTTTAGACTAGGTACTGGCAGTGATTAACATCTAAATCTAGGTCTGCTGCCTTTCCTCCCTATTTCAAACCCGCCAGTGTCTCTCTTTACACAACCTCCCTCAAGTCTCCCTGGCAGTAGAGACGGTTTCCCTTTTGGCCTTGGGGTGGCACACATATTGTCCCTGATGCCTCCTTTATTATATCTCTCCAAGCATTTTATCCCACCCCTGCCACCATAGAGTTTCATAATAACAGCTTGGCTTCAATGGACGGGATGGAGTGTGGCTGGGGCCATGAAGAAGGGTTATGACAGAAGACCTTTTGCTTGGTGGCCTTGAGATTTAGGATATCGGTGTTTGTCAGGCCAAATATGGACAACTGGCACATAGATTAAAGAAGGGAATGATCCACTTATTATTGCCTGTTAGCAATTTATAAGATGATAAAAAGAAAATATTATGAGATGAAAATGTGCAGCTATAAACTTGGGGGCCATGCCTAACCTTGCAACATATTCTATATTAGTTCCAGACAACATGAATGGGGAACATCAGCCAAGACACCATAAATTCTATAATGGGTATCCTGACATGTCCTGATAGGCATCACCTGGGGAAGATAGCTGCCAAATATTCCCCTGCCCAAGGGATCATCTTATTTTAGCTGAAATTTCCTACCTGATTAATGGTAACATCTTAGCATCCTATGCCCCTCCTTCTCCCTCCCTCCCTCAAATCTGGCAGCAGATCCCACAGGGACCCTACAGGAAGATTAATTACCCTTCTTGCTAAGTCTCAATTACTTCCCACACAACTTTTTAGCCAAGACTGGCAGCCCAGGCTCAGCTCCCCCCACTGACAGGGCAGCCTCCCTCTGGAAAACTACATAGGGATACCCCATTCAACACACACTGTCTTTACAAAATTACTTGTCAAAACCTATGTTTCAATTTTTTTTCAACTGAATGTTCCTTGAGGTTTTTACATATAAACCTATCAGATTCAGCCATGGCCTGGGGCACTGTTAAATAGAAATAGCCCTGTAGAAACTACTAGGTCCATTATTGGAGAATATGCAGTAGCGCTTATTAGATAAGGAAGATGATATATGTCAGGTATTATATGTACAAGAGTTCAGCGCCCTTGGTAATACTAATTCCAGAATCTCTTCCCTACTTTCTGAAAACTTAGAAAGTGAAACAGTAACCGCAGGTTATATTGACCAAAACGGTACTTCGATATCTTATTTCAGCACATGTTTTTTGTAGATCTATATACATGTACATATCATTCAATTTTAAAATTAAGCCACCGAAATTACTAAGATTAACATGGACCAACCACTTCCATTCCTCCAGTGAGTGGTGTAGGCTTTCTCATTTGAACTACCCAATCTAGGTTCGTTTGAACTGTTCTAGTTCATACCCATCTTTTACAAACCAACTCTACTGGCATGAGAACTAAATTCCACCCCAAAAGTGGAGATCCCTAGAATCGACATGATGTTATAGAATAAGACATTTAGAAAGGTGTAAACACTGACAGAGCGGATCAATATTAATAGCTGGAAAACCTTCGCTGCGGGGCAGAGTTCGGAGCAAAGGTGACACTGCATAAATTAAACACAGCATCTGTCAATATTTGTCAGCAATACTGGCAACAGCTGCTGCAGATATTACTACACGGCACTGATATACCTATCCATGCAAGGAATGTAGGTAAGTTTCCACTCCGGCCTTCAAACAGTAATCATCTCTCCTGTTATAATCAATATGTCGCAGGGCATAGAAAGTGACGGGAGCTAACCAATCGCGAGTTCGGAGTATTACAACAAGAGGTATCACGATCAAGGTGGTCAGCATCATGCAGCTCGAAGTTCGCCATCCTTTCAGCGAAGTTCTGAACTGCTGTCAATAGTGACAGAAGTTCTAGCTAAACTTTGGGTGCCTTTCAGCACTTTTGTGACAAATATCAAAGAAGTCGTCACAGATAGATAAAATCATCCTTTTATAACTGTTTTTAGTAGATGACTGGTCGATGTCACATGCATCACGTTTCTTTTTTGGTTTTTTTTTTCAAAGATGTATGTGATTTGACAAAACTGAAACGTTCAGTAAGTACTATATAACCTGATCACGTTTAATATTAACATGGAACCCATATAACAATTTCAGAATTAGCACCGTAATTGAAATCTGCATGACCTTGACTGTGACCTATCACAAATGTGCAATATTAACCTCTCTGTAGCGTATATCCTACCAGTGTTCGACAATGCACAATGCAGTAAAATTGCGTGTAATACAAGCAGTGTTCCTTCCATATGTAATATTTGTTTGTTTTGTTTGTTTGTTTTTTTTAAATGTTGATACCATCTAGCTTAATATTTGGATACAGACGAACGACAGACAATACAGTATTATGCACAATTGGAAGATAAAGAACATGGCATGTTCAATTTCCAGCAAAAAGTCCAGCTCTCCCCATTCTAATTGTACCATCACCCCCAAAGTAACGCTGCTCTGTCACTTACCGCCAGGACCGTATGCGGGATGGTGATGTAAGTCGCCATAAAATCCCTGTCCACTGGCGCCTCCCTTTGGTGGGGAAGGATACCGCGCTGGGTCTTGGCTGTAAGTGTCATCGGGACTTGGGGAGTAGACCTGAAATTGAACAGAGATATGGCCGTTACACAGACTTGTCTAACAGCAAGGAGAAGCCTGGTGATGACCAAAAATATAACTGGTTCTACTACTGCTCTTTCATATATTGCAGCAGCCTTTGTTGAAGCAGACTATGTATTTCAATCCATTATTTGATTAGTCTGGCCTCATCTATCTATCCAGCAATCAATAACAGGCCTTTATTAATTTTTGTCCTGAGCTCAAAGCCCAATCATATCACATCATTTATTAAGATAGAAGTTATTCTAAAGGTGTAGTAGCAATCACATGTGAGTAACGTCCTATTTCTTGCCCCAGCCATTCACACATTTTCGGCCTGTTTCCAGTTGTTCGCTACCATTTGGGACTTATCAACCACTGGCTGGCCCAGTGAGGGTGTTTTGTTCTGGATCTGTGCCAGAGTCCTGTCAGGGACTCCAGACTGGTCACTTACACTTCCCAGCTTCCCCGGAACATACACAACTGGTCGGTAGTAAGGATACGTGCTGCAAAACATAGCCAACAGACCGCTTCACTTATCCTAAAATGTGTAACTACTTCGGCAACAATTTGCCTATCTTTCAGCCTTCGGCAGCCACTGCCTCCCAGCTGTAGTCGAGGTCTTGTAAGTGGTGGAGCAGCCAGAATATAGAGTCCCGGGAGTAGCAGGTACTTGTCTGTATCCACAGTGTGAAGCTGAATACACTAAACACCACAGCCAGCTTGCTCAACAAGCTGGAAACACGGACAATCCCAGGGTTTCTAGCACATCACTGCTACAGTAATCCGTGCAAAATTGGGGGATTTTTGCCCATTGGGATTCTTTCAATACAGCCAGGTAATTCTGGTGCACAATACATAGAAGAATATTGTCTGTATCCACAACCCACAAGACTAAACTTTCCCTGCTCATGGCAGTTATTGGGAGAAAGTGGCAAAGAGTAATCCAGGTGGGAGGCAAGGGAACCACAGACTGAACCCCCAACCTCCCCCCTCCCTAACCCCCAACCACCACACCAATCAATCCTGCTGGCAGGGGCCATTGAGGGAGAGAGGGGGGGTGTTAACATATACACAGGGGTGCAAGGTCAGGCAGGCAAACTGATCACCAATCTTACTCTTTCCTGTCCACCCCCCATACCATTCAATGAAATAAACCCTTCCAAATTAACATAATGGCAGTGAAAGGGGAGGGGGGGATCCAGAGATCCCTAGCAACCACTGGTTTGCTGCCTATAAGCCAGGTTGATCCTCATTTACCTGTCTGCCCTAGTCTGGAAGGACATTCTCTACCCCTCTACCCCCTACTGTCCTACTGGATAGTTCTCCACCCACCAGGAAGTAGGAAGGAAAGACAAGTCTGGATCAAAGATCCTCTCCCTCTACCCTCAGTGTAAAATCCCAGGCAATGTATCCAGACAAGCTAGGCCAATCTGGACACCTCTATCTATCAGGGATGGGCCCCCCCCATTGTTGTCCAAGAAACCGGATCACAACTGTTTTCAGCCTTCCTGGGGGCTCCAGGGCTGAAGGGGGCATTCCATCAGGGATAATTGAGGTGGACCTAAGGGAAGATCATCTCTGACTTCCCTCCCCGGGGGATGCCAATCCAGACAGAAAGCAATCAAGCAGGAAGCAATCAGCTTCAAAGCTTCACATGGGCTGCCTGCCAATATCAGTCTCCATCCCCTAATCAAGGTGGAAGTAAGATCCTGAATGCCAATTCACATAACCTCATCTCAGATACAGGTACTTGTATACAGAAGGACAGAATTACAGATATACTGTACACATTTTTAGTGCACACCATAAATCTCGGCGTGTTGTATGCTGAAGATATTATATTTTATATTCTAAAATTATATTATCCAACACATGGTATAATGTTGGATAGGTATACATACCCAGGATAGCACAGAACAGAAACCTGGAATTACCTTTGGTCTAAATAGTGCAGCACAAAGATTATTATAATCCTTTCCATTGCCAGTGACACCTCTAGCCTTGCCATTTTTCCCCCCCTTTGTCAGTGCCAGGCCCTATCAGGAAATTGGTTGTTGATTGGAAACACCTGGAACCAGTTAAAGGAGTTCAACACTTCCTATCTCCCACTTTCCATATTCCAACCAATTTCTCCACCAGCGACATTGATGATGATGCACTGGTGATGACTTGGCCTACAGTTTGGATTTATCTTGATCTACCTCTAAAACCAGCGGCACGGCACGGATCCTGCTGAATCAGGGGGGGATCCAGAGATAGTGGTGGGGGATTCGGCCTGGAGGCAATGGGGTGATACAGATACCTGGGTCTAGTAATAAGTGACATGTGTAACTAGGTATATGTTATCACAAAGACTTTTGCTAGGCATACCTCAGGGTAGAATCTATATGGCACATTGCGTTGTGTCAAACATCTACTTCAGACAGTGGTGGAAAATATCTTCATACACGACAGACAGCTTGAAATTTAGTCTCTGGCATCTCACTGCTGCTGATCCCAACATTGCATTGCAATCACAGAAAGAAGTTTACTCCACCAAAGAACATATATAGAAAGCACTGTCTTGTCCTGTCAGATTATTTGCAAATAATCTTCAAATAATAATTTCAGAAAACTAAGGTTATGAAGATTGCAATTACTTTTGTATTAAAATCTGTCTTGAACCAGAAAGGAAAGAAATACATTCATCGATCATGTGTAAAGGTAAATTATCCCTTTCTTTATTTCAAAGTATGTTCTGCTTTTCCTTTTTTCCAGCAAAATAAAAATTCCACCAGGTTTCAGAAGCCAAACTCTCTGCTTGGATAACGTACTAAACAACCTAAACTGCCATGATGTGTTCTTGCACATGGGCAGCAGAGTTATTTTTACTGAACAAGCACCAGGACTTTGTAAATGAGTAGCCACAATAACCAGTTTAGTTTCCCAAATTCCTGCCATGGTAGTTAGCAATGACGGTCTGGGAGGGGGCTAGGGGTGACTCTTGGTGCAATTTCTATGGGTTCTTTCTTACCTCTATCAGTTTTATTTCCTGCGCCTCTCCCCTAACCCCCCCCCCCCCCCCTTTCCAATTCCCTACCCCTCCCCAAACATCAAATATCCCCCTCCACTTCCACCATCTGGTTTATATCACAGAGGGCCGTGCTGATTGGCTGGGAAGGAACGGTAGGAAAGATCGGCTTTTCGCAGGGGAGTCATCAATGTCAAAGTGGGGGAGGGCGCTTCTTTCTTCCACTCATCCTCAACTTTACCTGAGGCTGTCAGCAAAGGTTCCTTTCCAAATCCACCCAAATTAATTCTCTCAGTAGATTTCCTGGTAGGAAAAATTCTGAAATGATTTGAAAGCATATCTGTTCAATACGGTTCCAGCTAGTATACTTGGGAAGTTGACTCCCCTTCTCCAACCCGCCAAGGCCAAAATCCCTCCCCTGGGGAGAGTCAATTCTGGGGCAGGCCTCAACTGCATGTCCCAGTAAACATACATGAGCTTCTTAAAACAAGAAATCATGTCAAAATAAACAGCAAGGGAGGAAATATAATTTTTTTGGTCCCTATACATCTGGAAACCATACGGGCAGGGCATAGGGCTTCATAAACAACCCCCCCTAACTGAGCCAAGCCAGATCGGGCATCAATAAATTATCCTTCACTTTCAACACCCGAATTAATAATAACTTTTTTTCCCTTACTTGTTTTTACTTTTTTTTTAACAAGAAAAGAAGTGTGCCTGGCATAGAGAAGGATCTGGATATAAAGTAAGTAAGAGAAAGTTCTGGCCAGACTCTTAAGACAGCCGGTTCTTCAAGCACTCAAGTGATTTTTTTCCCCTCACAAATAATCACTTATTACACTGTGTATGACCTTCTCAGGACACTGGCGGTCCCTAAAGAGTTTTTACTTCACTTATCTCATAAAAAACAGCCTTCACGTAAAAGTCTAATCACCAACCTACCATGTAGTTTTCAGGTACCAAGGGATTGATACCCTTCATATTGAATACAATTCCACACTGACAGGCAGACAAAGACCATACCACTGCCATAACTGACCAATACCAATCATATTTATCTCACTGGACGTGCAAAACGCAGAAGTCTGGAAGATTCTAGACAGTAGAGCACACAAATATCTTTCCCATTGCCATATGCATGCATGCTGCATGTTGCCAAGCATGTGGTATTTTTCAGCTGTAGATAGGTGTGCGCACCAGTCTGGAACTGTTACGTTCCTCTCTTTGCTGCCTATGTTTTTGCTTGGCCCAATTAGCCAGCCATTATGTATGGACAGGAAAAAAGCTCTATACCCGGGGCTCTATAACCAAACTCGAACCTATGCACACAACATATAGGAATATTTGTTTTAAATTATGTAAATAAATGTCATACAATGAAACATCAGAAGCCATAATTGCTCTTTCTAGAGTGGTACATTTCTGGATTGACTGTAAGGTGTGTGTGTGTGTGGGGGGGGGTTACATGGTAAATTGTCTGATCCTGTGTCTTGTTATAATCACACAGTGGGATAGGAAACCAATGACCGGACGATCTTTGAGCCCATCCTACATACAGTCCATCTGGCCAGTTTAGTGTAAACTGGCAGGCAGCTTCACATCATAAGACCCCCATACCAACTCAAGCATCATGCACCGCTGTAGGTTTCCTACAGCCAGCCAAGGTAAAGTGTCTTCCCAAGGTTGCCAGATCTGCCATAATCGTGTTGCAACAAACATGTTTAGTTTCGGAGGCCTCTTGCAGCAATGACTGGTGTACCAAACATTTAACAAATATTACACCTTGTCACAAGGTTACAGGCAGATGTTAAGTGAGCTCTACATTTAGCGTTTTGGTCACCTTTTCAAAATAGTTCAAGCAATCATAATTTTTTAAACACTGTACAATCTTCCTATTTTTTTTTATCAATAACTCTGCTATTTACAGAACAGCTCAGAACCTATGAAGTGACCTTTTCCCAAATACGCAGTACATGTATGTTGATGTTAATGCAAAACATTGATCACCGCATTCTGTACTATGCATACGTTGTTCCCAGGTCATCGGCATGTTGATAATCATTGACAAGAAGTTATATCAACGGTAAAATATTATCATTGTGAAAGAGACATAGGATCAACTTTAATAACATATCTTATATTTTCCCTCCCATGATGGAATGGGACTTGTTATGGTTGACTTTGAAGGGTGCAGCTTGGTATGTTGTCATCCGTCACCATACGAAAGCTTACCTGGGCAGGTTGTAGTGGTTGTAGCTCTGCGTACTGGTTCATGGGATGATCCCCAGGGAACCGCATGCTGTCTCGACAGCTAGGAAAATCTTGTTTTAGTTTATGTTCAAAGAAGGCGTTCCACAATCAAGGTCCCTGTGAGTGGTATTCCAGCGAAACCTCGGCACAGTGTGCACAGCTAGTCAAACACGTGCTGGCAGTGGGTTTGAACAAAGGGAGCATACGGCAGACAGAGCGAGGGAAAGGCGGTGATGAGATGTCTTTTTCTGCTGGGACAGTCACGTTGATAGTGCTGGCTAGCCACAGCCCTGGGAGGCTGTCACAGATGCCTGCCTGACTGGCAGGTAGAGGTGAACAGGTCTCACTAGCCTAGGTCAACTCCACAGGTATATATGACTGTGTATATAGGTAGCATGATCTCCTCCCTTCATCTCTCCATTCCTAGGTGGCAGGGTCACACGACCATCACGCGTCACATCCCTGGCGTGTCCCCCCTATTGCCTACACACTCACACACAATCCACAGGTAGGCAGTACGCAGGCCTGGCCATCAGACGACTAAAATAACGGTGGGACCACGGTTCTGCTTGGCCGCGCCTTCTACAACTTGTAGGCCTGATTCAACTCAACCACCCCCCCTCCCCTACTTTTCTCCCTGGCCCCGCTACTCCACCCCCTCCACACTATATTGTATGCCGAGGTAGGACAACCCCTGCCTCTACTATTGATTACTCAGGCTATTCACTCCCTTTCCCCTATTGTGTTCCATGTCTCTGCTTCAATGGCTACCATCGATTTTACCCATTTGAATTGCAGTTATAACACAAATTCAAAATTCCCGAGTCATGGAGAGAGAGGAGTCCGCTCTGCCTACTGAAGCAAGCGTTCTCTCTCTCTCTCTCTGGCTGGCCGTTGCTTCTGTGAATGCTGGCAAAGCGAGTCAAGGGCCACAGAGGTCGCTTAGCCTGCGTGTTCCTTCTCGTGAAATACTGGGCTTCCAATAATCGCTGAATAAACGCTTACAAATCAATACTGCCGGCTCGAGACTCAGCGGAGCACACCATCTAGAAAATCTATATGCAATTTGCCTCTTTTCTGACATTTTAACTATCTTGCACATAAAATTCAAGCCCGTTCATATAAAATTCAGCTCCATGCAAGATAACAACATCACAGCTGAGGAAATGCTGTCCTTGGCATGGGCAGACTGTGGATCTTTCAGGTTCTACCTATACAAATGTATTTACACAATTCTTCACAAAGCGTATCACCCTCAAAGCAATACACAATGTTTGCTTTTCAACCGTGCAATATTATTTTGTTGTCACACTGCACACCTATAGAGTTTTCTTGCAGCAGAATTTACTCGTTTACGTTAAAATTCACTAGCCAGGTACTTACTGAGCCAGAGCCACCGCTTTTCCGTCGCTTTGGTTCAGGAGTAAATTTTCCACTGCGCCCTGAAAAATAAACTCTCTGGTTACCAACCCAAACAGTACAAGCCTGCGACAAGCCGTTCACAGGTGAATTCAGTGGATATTTCATGAGGGAAAATGGTGCTTCTCTCCAGGTTTGCTAAGACAAAAGTTCTAAAAGCCAAGACTGTGACAGTGTGATAGGTTGTTATAGTCTGTAGTGTAACATTGCCTTAGGCATAGATTCTACCATTGCTACCTACTTTTCCTATCCAGCAAAACCTCCACCCCACCCCCCCACCCCTCCCCTATATCAGTCATTAACCCACAGGTAATTTAGCCAGTATTGGTGGGCACTAGTTGAAACATAATTTCCATGTTATTTTCTTGCTAGCCCACCAATCAGTGGCCAGCTGTTACACCAGCAGGCTGGTTTGATTCACCTTTAATGATCTTTGGGTACTACTACTGGGGTACCCAAATGGTCATTACCATGGGGACTATTACCAAGGGTGTCAACTCTTGACAGCTATGGGTCCCTTCCAAAGTGAGTTCTTCGTGCTCTGCTTTTATTTTCCTTTCCACAAGAAATTGCCAGCTTCTATTCTTGGCTGACCCATACACCAAACCTATCTGCAACAGCTTCAATGTATCATAAAAGCACCACTTGCATTTCCCCAAAAATATCAAGTCGAAGTCCCTACTAGCCACCATAGGTACTAGGTAGTCCTAGATACATGTTATACTAACCTCTATGTGGATTACTGTAATATGGGGATCCGGGTTTGGACTGATGTACTGGGTCCGGGGACATGGCTATGTTATTTGGCATCATATTCTGAAATAAAGAGAACAGAGCAAAATTAGTGGATAGAAATAGTTGCCCAGTTATGCATAATTATTCAGGTAACTTTATATTATGTTCAATATAATTCTCCAGGACAATATCCTGAACTGTATTTCTCAGTATTTTCTACCTGTAAGAGGTCCTACGTGTGATTTATGCTACCATTGCATCAGTAAACAGCAGCAGCTGTACGTACAGGTAATAATGTGTTTATTGGAATAAAATACCAGTGATTAGTGTCAAACAACTGCTTGAGGACACGTTATCAAAATATCACACAAAAGGTGTCTAAAATGCATACATTTTCCCAAGGGAAGAATCAAACACACCAAGTAATAAGTAATAGGTACGTCACGCTCTATGGATTACATGGCGGAGCCCAGTGTATAACAATTAGGAAAGTAAATGTTATTGTGATATTGATTGACCGAGAAGATGTGAGCCATTAGCTGGGGATTTCCTGCAATAATCATTAAGCTTAAAAGGTCTGCTTTTGCTTTTCCATATCTTAGCGGGTGTCTTCATTTTCATTCCTTTGCCAGGTGTTAAAGGTGTCACCACAGCGAGTGGCTGGCCGGACACCTGCAGACTTCCAGTCTTTGCGATGAGCCCCCAAGATAGACACAAGCCACTGGATGTCTGGGTTGGTGTGGAGGTGGAGAATCCTGGATAGGGGGTGGAGGAGGGCTGGCGGTCAGGGAAGATATGCTTAGCATGCTAGACAGAAGTGGACAATCTGTGCTGTCCCTATGCTGTCTCTCCCCTGAGAAATCTAGCAGGGTGTGAGACAGTCTGGGTCGGACAGTTCCAAATGGCATTATTGTAGCTAAGTTGAGAGAGGACTTCAGAGTGGCAACCACACACACACAGGAACCTGTTCCTTGCGGGATGTGAAAGCTCTCTCGCCAGCTAGCCTCAGGGCTGCTACCTTTGGTTTGTGTCCCCGGCGAGGTTGCATGACAGGCGGTAGGGAGACAATAGGGGGCTCAGGTGGGAAAGCAGAGATCAATTCCTGCCGCCCGACACTGTGGAGTGAGACGGGGAGCTACACAATGTCACCGCCACTGTAAAGTAACTCTGGTCAGATCATGTCACTTCCCTTCTCCCACTGGGCCGGCCATAACAGGAGCCCGAGGACGCCGACTTTCCTGTTGACACGCTACCAGCCATTTGAGGTATTTTCCTCAAGGTATTACCAGGCGTCCTCTACAACATATACCTCCCCCCCCCCCTCCTCCTCCCCCCCAGCTATAGTGTCAAGCTGTAATGGAACATCAACCCCCTGAAGGGGAAAAAACTCTTAAAATGCTACCATAAACAGAATTCTCTGTTGCCAGGCCTCTCAGGTTAACAGTGGTGTGTTCGGGGGAACACCTGCCCCCCTCAGGATTGTGTATGTAAGCTAGCACAAGGTCAGACATCATGTATTGAGGCCTGGTAGCCTCAGGTTGGGGGCAAGGTTTCATCTTGCAGTGATCGATACAAAAGCTTTGTCGGTGCAAATACATCATCATCATTATCATCATTGCTCTGATATCAAAGCAGCAAACCTGTAGCAAATCTGAATCAAAGCAACAACTCTGCAGTAAATCTTGACCTGGCAAATGAATCTTCATGTAAGCAAACAGACCTGTGGCAGAACTTGATCAAAGCAATAAACCTGTCAGAGTTGTATGTATTGTAATGGTTAGAAGGGTATAGATGTAAATTTCAGACAATATATATTATAATACATAACACTGTTGCTGCAAAGGGTCCAAAGAAAGGTGAAGAGATGAATATGTTCCAGGCTTGAAACAAATTTGTGAAGATCTGATATACTGAGCTGCAAGTGATTATGCTACCACCACGCCACTGCAACCTCTCCTAATTCCTGTCAGGCTTTAACTTGGTCGAGTTTAACAGCAACGATATGGTGCAGGCAACAGTCCCACACTGGGTCCTCATTATCACACTCATGATCATCAGACAGAACTCAACTGCTAAAATAACACACTGTGATATGGTATATGGTACCAACGAGCAGCTATGTGAAAAATTATCTCACCAGTTACTGTAAATTTATTAATGTTCACGGGGATTAATGTTTGCGGGTTTTTTTATACAAGGCCATGTTCACGGGGATTAATATTTGCGGTTAGCTCAGGTCTTGTTAATTATCTCGGTACACATGAATTATGTTTGCGGGTATTTATGTTTGCGATTTAAAAACGGTCGCGAAATTCGCCAAATAAATTCCTCGCAAACATTAATGAATTTACAGTAAGCGGCCAGTGTCTGGAAATGCTAAGTCTAGAAATGAATTTAAGTTCACTAATCACCATCGCAACCATTGCCTTTTCAATGGTTAGATCTGATCACCAGTGGACTTTTTGGATTTTTTAAGAAACTGGCCCCTGATACTTACCTGCCCCAGGTAGAGCTGATGCGGGTAGAGATAGACCCAGTTAGGGTAGATTCCAGACACGGGATACATCCTGGGGTAGCTAGTTCAAATCTCACCCTGCGAGTTAAAAGTGGATTCGCCAGACTACCAAACGTGAGCTTGAGCCATACTAGTCAACTAGATTTCTGTGCAGAGCATAATAGAGCGTTGCTCATTCTATCCAAGCACACATCCATCACACCTTGTGATCAGCCAGTCAAATCTGCCTCCTGATTTGTAGTTCATGGCACTCCGGTATGGTTGTTTCAGACATTGCTACAATACCAAACTTCTTAGTGATATTGGATTTTTGAAATTCATACAGGAACCATCATCCATGATCATCCTTTTATCCATACATTATAAATTTAATTGTCTCTTTAGCCGATACGTTTTTCATACAACAACCAAAACATGTTCGATAATTTTTACACATCAATCGTTATCCTCCATACTGGTGACAATCGTCACAAACTCCTGTGGGTTGTCCTGGTGTGTTTTCCTACAAGCTGACCTTGTACTTGCGTACATACAAGTCTAGCTCCCTGACTGCCTGTGGTGCCCCCTACCTCCTGCCCTGGCAAACTCTCTACAATGAATCAGGACACAAAATTACAACAGTTCATCTCCCACGACAACCACACCTGCTTCCTCTGCTGCCATGGCAACTGCTGAATATGGAAAAAGACAAGTTCTTGAGAGTCAACAGGATGAAATGTCGCAGCGCCAGTAGGGGGTATATAATATATATATATACCGGTATTTGTATGGAACGTCTTGTTGTTATTCAGAAAACATCACAATGTTTTAATCAAAGTTGCTTTTAACTGCAGTTTGAATTTCTGGGTCGGTGAAATCATGAAAACATTGAAAGCGGCATTATCATCTCTTGTATGACGCCTATAAAAAAATTGTTGACAGTGCTGTGGGACTTTAGTAAGCTGAGAGTACTTAATTACTTTTTCTTACTTATAATTACGCATTCTGGTCATTTGATTTGAAGAGGGAGGCTGAGTCATAAATTTATTTAGCATTGCTGTAACAGCCTAATGTTGATAGACAGAACTGGAGGTAGCGCAGTCACAGGATTTTTCCTCAAATACATTTCATACAATTTTAATATATTAACCTCAAATATTTTACACTGGTCAACAGTGGTTGAAGACTTGAAATCTTTTTTTATAATCTCAAAAACAAGGAAGCAAATAGTTTACTTTCCTTAATTAGCGATTTTAAAACACATACATGTCTCAGTTGATTTTAGTAAAGCCTTAGTTTGTTTTTGCCACAACTAACTTGCCTACTTCGGGAAGAATTTTTTTTTAGCCCAGATGTAGTTAAAGAAATTGAAACGGAAATTCGAAGCTGAATTCCAAGTGCTATCTCCCAAAGACTCCAATTACCGCAGACAACAGATTTATAGAACAAACAATGCAGCTCAAATGACAACATGTAACATATGTTCTTCCAGGAATCGTGGCTAGGCATACATGTATTCCAATCTGTGTTCAGATCTGCCCCTGTAGTGGTGTCTATAGCATAGTGTGGGAACAGTGGCCTCTGTTTTTGCTGTGTAGACAAGGGTCAGCCCTCATCTTCCCCAAGCCAACCCGGGCTCAGGTGGATGCACCCATTACTTAATCTAATTAAAGCCTACTTTCTGCCCTGCTACAAAGCCAAGGTGCCCCTCTCAGCCCCTTGGATGCACCCTATTATCAATAATTTGTTCTTTTCATGTATCAAAGTGCTTTTGGATATAGCTTTAATAATCTCCTACTGCCCCAGTCATTCAGGTAGAGGTTACAGAAAAGGATGCCTTGGCAACGGAAGTCTCTCGCCATCCTTTTTATCACCCACTAATTCCCTTTCCTTGGCTGCCTCTCCCTGCCAAGGCAAGCAGTCATTAATATCCCTGGGGGTGGCTCCTTCAGTACCGGCTCTGGGGGTGGGGTGGGGAGGTAGGATGGTCACTGCTTTACTAGTTCTCCATCCACCCTAGCACAGAATAGACGGACCTTATTTGGTAGCTAGCTGCCAGGGGAGGCGGGGTGCAGGAGAGTCGGGTTGGCTGTCAAACCAGCTAATTGGTAGTTGATTAAGGTGATGACCAATGATCCTCAAACAACGGCCACAGTTACAGTACTAGCCGATTTTCTCCACATACAAGGTCAGTGTACTAATAACTATTTCTCTGTTTACATCTGCATTAAGAGTAGATCGTCCAATACATGTACTTATCTAGGTATTAAAGCACTACCATATAGGCAAATATTAAGCTACCTATTTTAAAATGTTTTGCTGGTGATCATTTAACAAATATATCATGTCTAGCATACATAGGATATTCAGCCTTAACCTAACTTCGCTCTTGGACAAGATGTTTACCACCTCAGAGCATGGACTGATTCAAAAGGCTTAAACTTTATTCCAGGTTTTCTACAGATCCTAAGAGATTGGCCGCACAATTCATCCCTGTTACTAGATTAATTCTACCAACATATATACAATTTACATGTATGTACAATTTATTTCCACCATTTCCTATGGGGCATTGGCGGTAGTCTGATACTGGCAAGTAGG
>JAAUYG010010792.1_pt1 | contig 17991 bp, 13 predicted proteins | sample 7278091 | NCBI WGS metagenome assembly JAAUYG01 (sample SAMN14350201, study PRJNA611818) | marine sediment metagenome | isolation source: surface marine sediment (0.6m) | place: French Polynesia: Moorea | collected 2018-08
AGGGGATGTGGTAGTACTTACACAGCGGACGCGTGCACTTCCCTTTTGCAGCATCGCGACACACTGTCACCTTGCCTTCACACTGTTCCACGTAGTCTGTAACAAAAAAAAACACATGTATTCTTACATAATAACAGCTTTATACATATACAACATAAACCATAATCTTCTAAAAAAAGTGAACGCTAGCTATTGCTCCTGTAACAGAATGCAACCTGATATGCTGGGGTAGAATTTAGAACATACATATATATATATATGAAAATTTACAAAACCTATTGTTATATGCTAACATGAAGAGACACGAATCTGAAATATTAAAGTAAAATCATCTTTGGCCTCAAAAAGTCAAAGGATTTTCATCCTTTGACATTTTTTTATGTATTAGAAAATTTTTTAATATATTGGCAGAATGCTGACAAGCAAAGATGACGTACAACATAGAACATAGTTTCTATCGTTTCTGTAAATATAGTAGACAAAGACTTCTCAAATTTTACTTATTTAGAAAAAGTCTTTATGTTATTTCTCTTTAATAGCCTTCAGTACACAGCCTGGATCAAGGCTCTGCGACTCAAAAACCGTAGCTGACGATGTATGTTTACTTGACTGTTGAAAGGTAGTTAGCACCAGTAGGTACTCATATTAAACACATTTTCAGAGTAAAGACTGAAAACTTTCATGCTAACAAATTTTAGCAAGCAAGCCTTTCAGATGCTTTATTACATTATACACTTACCTTCAACCAGATGAACAAACTTGCATTGCGGTCTCTTGCACAGCCCAGCCTTAAAATCTCGGCACACCGGGAGGGTGGCTAGCAACTGGAACAGCCACAGCATCACCATTCAACACATAGGGTCAAATAAACATATCGTATTTATATAGGATTAATGTGGTTTACACAATACTTAGTGAATAAACTGTTGACAAATATAAGAAAGTTTATACCTGTTATAGATGTAGATACTGTTGTAAAAAAAATCAATAATACTGATAGCATTAATGGTGACCTACAAATAGCAAAGTCATTCTGATAAATTTTCATTACTATGGTAGTACCAGTATTATGGTAAAATGGTATCTTCAAACGCCGATCATGCGAGCATACTGATAAGGTATAAATACTTTTCAATATGGCTTCAATGTAGTTTATCAGCGAGATAAAATACAATCTCTCTCTCTCTCTCTCTCTCTCTCTCTCTCTCTCTCTCTCATCCACTTCAAATAATATAGGCATTGCAACAAAAGCAAATAGGCTTATTATGTTGTCTCGTACATCATAAATTGCATCAGCGAGTGTGCTGCCCACAAACCAATTTTTTACAGGTCCTACATATTCATCATATAGTATTAGTTGTGTGTATTGTGAACGCTTTCAATACTGTCCCAAATCCCAAGTATGTAACCTATATTATTGATCATATCTCTATGAAGTGTTCATAAACTGCCTGGGAGTGACTGAGACAAATAGCTGTTATTGGCTACATAATTGGCTTCTTCATGATGGCATGGATAGTAAGAAACTGCCTTTTTTGTCCTATAACTAATTCACTATGTCTATGTGGAGATGTCTGGTGGCAGCAGACATGCCGGCACCGCACCGTCTGGCAGTCTGACAGGTAGTCTGGCTCGGTGTGGCACTTAGCCACGGCCCAACCCAGCCAGTACTGGTCTATAGCAAAAACTCGTCTCTACAGGTTCAATGAATCAATGAACTCGCTCGGCATTCAGATCGCATACTGCACAATACATGTATCATACAGAGTTTAATTTTGTGTTATCTTCGTTTTTTTTTTTTTTCTTTTTTCTCCATAATATATCAAATCTATCGTTTTTTTTATGGATTTAATTTAATGAATTTGCCAGATGCTGTGGCCATGGCAACTGGTACATCAGCATACGTGTACATGTACATTTTGCAGCTATGCTCACAGCACAGTGATCATATTATTAAGATATCATGATTAAGTAACTGTGAACATATTAAATATGTTTGCAGTTACGTAATCACGTCCTGTGTGAGTCGTATCAGTAGCCTTATCTTGCCATCAGGTTACCTGGCTTTGTGTATAACCTGACGACAACCTGACATGTGCCCATACAGCCACACCCAAAGCAGGCTCCGTACATGCAATTCATTCACCATACAACATGTATAAGACATCACGAACCTATTGTAAAAATGTATTTTTATACATTTTCATGCGGCACTCCCCTGCTTTCCAAAAAGCATAAGGGCAACATTGAAAGTGTCACCCAATAGGCATAACACACTTGATGACTGCGACTCAAAAAACTGTCTGAATGAGGTGAAAAAAAATGGCGGGGTCAGCATTACCCTGATTATATACCATGCACAAAAAAACAGGCACAAAACATTCATGTTGACAACTCAAAAGTAGCATAAAAATAGCCCAACCTGGTTGTCATCATCAAAGTACGCCACCCCAGAGGCGGTGGTAGTTAAGGCGCTCCCTGCCATGATTGGCGCAAGGGTTTGAGTTTCGCCGCCAACTACGTCGGGACACATACAACGGTGATCATGCGATGCAGAGGCAGACCGTAGCAGCAGTAGTAGCAGTGGTAGTAGCAGCAGGTCCAGCCAGCAAGGCAGGGCCAGGGGGCACAGCGTAGTGTAGCAGTAGGCGAGGAGCAGGGGAGAGAGAGGGTGCGGTAGGCAGGCGGGAAAGTAGGGAAGCAGAATAGAAAGCTACGATCAGACATGGCGAGTGGCCGCTCCAGTGACACTAACATCATGTACAGTAGAACCCCACAATTAAGACCACTACAGTTGAGGCCAAAGTGGTCTTAATTTTGAAGTGGTTGCTTTTTTACGAAACAATATCGTGTTGCTGTGTAATATTGGTTCTACAGGTGGTCTAGAGTCTGGAGTGGTATTTTTTTTCCAAAACAATATGGCGCTGCTGTGTAATTTGGTTCTATGAGTGGTCTTAATTCTGAGGTGGTGTAAATTCTGAAACAATTTTGTACTAGTGTAAGAAATTCTGGGATGGTCTTAAGGTGGGGTTCCACAATATATATATATATACATATACCCAGCAGAGTTAGGCAGTTTATTGTGTACAGCATGTACAGTAGCTAGGCAGTGAATGTGTCGGTCACCTCATCACAAGTGCGGTTTCCTACGATTTTGTGCTTTTGAATTCAAAGACAAATTCCTTCCCAAACTCAACCAATATCAATCATTTTCAGTGCTCAGTTCACCCAACAGCATTAAACCATGAAATTCTGATCCAGAAACCTATTACATAAGCCCAGTCCCATGCATACCCAAGCTTTCAAGAAACCGGTCTCCTGTCCATAAAGTTTACACTGCTTACACCCTGTCCAGCTTATTTGGCGCTGACCAATGATAATGTAGAGAGTGGTAGACTGCCATTACCTACAGTTACCATGGGAACTGCCCGATATTAATTGATTTAGGCACTTCAAATAAGCCCCTTTAAGGCTGCTTTAGAACTCTTCCAGTGCCCACCCCCTACAGGGGCGTCTGCGACATCTGCATAGGCATGGTGGCCATAAAAAGAATTCTGTGGAGGTATAAATTTGTTACCATAACATTAAAAGCCAGTGCCACTGTGTTATATTACATATTAGCAAATTATTCAGTGACACATTACCGAAGCTGCAAAGAGCCCTGTTACACAGCTACTTTTACAAATACAAGTGTGATATTGTTATGTCCAAGCATTCCTCCGCTTATCCACCATTAGCTCCCACCCTCCACCTCTCGCCATAGTCAGAGTAAGATGTAACATTATTAAACACAACAGATCAAAGCCTAGATCATGGCTTGGGCAAAATTTCACACAAAACCAAAGGAGAGGTTATGCAGAATGTTATGAAGTCATCCAATCCATGTTGTCCATCATGCCTTGTAATTTATTTATTTACGTTTCTCAATGGTGCCATGCAGTTTTATTTTTATTCCTGTCGTTTGGCACCCTTTTTGGGTTCCACTGGAGGCCTGTTCATGGGGCTCATGAGCAGGGGTTGGGTCATTTCGCTTGTACATGTAGGGTGGATAGTTGCCCACTGACTGGAGCCAACACTTGAACAGCGTAAAAATTACGGTTTGACACAGATTTAGCTGATGCATATGTGGTCTTAAATTAAAAGGTGGCCTTACAAAAGAATGGTATTTATATAGAAGGTAATAAAGAGTTATGTCACTGATGGCTGGTCTTAAAATGGAGGGAATTGTTAAATAGAGGGGTCTTAAATCACATGGCCCACTGTACTACTCATCTTGAATTCAGCCTGAAGTCTTTGGTCTCTACATGTACTGTATTCAGTTTGGTAGTAGAATTTTTAATTTCCTTCAACCGATATCTCTAGGCCCATTTACCCACAAGAAGAGTAGCAAGACTGAAGCAAACGTATATATACGTAAAGCACAAGGAACACAATCGTAAGAAGGAAAGCTGTGCAAAGTCATCCAAGGGCATGTGTAACAAAGTGTTCTTGTTTTGCGTCTCCCTCACCATAAAACTCTTCAAGTATATAATGCTTATGTTTGCAGACATATCTGATTTAAATTAGTCAGCTGAGCAGGTTAATGTTCCCGTATACATTTTACATAGCCTGCCCCAAAATTAATGGTTAAAAAAAAAGTTTGAAAAAAATATGAAAAGTGAAATAAAGGAAATAGTATCCAGTACAGTCCAGGGGTGAAGCATTGCCCAGGCAACCATTACAGGCCCCCGGACATAGGTAATTAAATAGCTGATGGCTTTCTGTGTTATCAGACGCTCTCATTTATAAGTGTTTGTCAGGAGGGAAAAGGGGACCCGGTGCTAATGTCACATGATTCGGTGCTTCCTCTATCGGCCCCAGGTTCAAGTTTTATTTTAAACAAAGCCATGCCACCAAGAAAAGTCTAGTTTTGCGTAGCTGTGTTTTAAAGTTTGCTGTCTAAAATAATTAGTAACGGTGGTTCACATACAAGCATCTTGGATAGATTGTCTCTTTTTTCGATTCAGTCGTTAGCATTTACCGTTGTGTCAAGGAGTGCATTATAGTGCCATGAATGTATATGCTGCATTGGAGAAAATAAAATGTTTGAAAAGCACTCGTGCACAAATCTTCTTGACCATGTTACAATACCTATGTTTGAAATCCCTCTGTATCACAAACACGCCTTGTCCTTAGTCCATGGTAAAAAAAAACACTTGCTAAACAAAACATTTAGTCTGTGGTTTAATCCATCCACACATGTGCATGCAGCATTCTGAACAAGCAGTTAGACATTGTGGCTTAATTCATATGAGCAGGTCGTGGGTTCGAATCTGGTCTGAGGCACTTCCTCTTTCATCTCACACATTGCTTGGGAAAGTTTTGCCAGCTATCATTTATGCAGAAAAGATGTGTAAAGCTGATCCTTTCATTTCATCTCCATACACACAAACACACACACACTAGAAAACAATGGAAAAAAAGACTTGAGCTTACGCGACACCGGAGTCTTTGGATTGGGTGAACTCACACATTGACTCACTTGTGACGGGAGCATAGGGTTGTTGTAGCTGCATAGCCAAAGCTTGCTGGTAAGCAGTAGTACCGGAGCTGGGCTGGTAAACGGGCAGGCCTCCCTTACCATCGGACACCGCTGTCCGCTTCACCAAGGGGACCATGCCTGGTACACCCCCAACACCCTGGAAAGCAGGAACAAAACACCACATATAGGTCAGAACTGCCCCGGAGAAGTCACAAAGACTTGCAAAGTGTTTATGCAACTCATTTTCTAATTCAGCCTCGGCTGGCCAGTCATGTGACACTGATTGGATGGATTTGGAGGTGCAGAATATGCCAGCCGAAATAGCATGGCAAATTCGACTGGAAATCGCATTTTAAGTCTTTTGGAGGGGGTAGGTATGGAGGGACAAATCATTTTTACTGATCGAATGGATGTAGCTGTGGAGATTCAAGGTGAAAATTGGGATTTTGTACATGACCGGGTCACCAGAAAGGGAAATGAATGAAACAAAAAACATCTGCCTATCACAAAGGTTCGTCTTCATTCCGTTCCAGCACCAGTTACCATGGTTACGATTTACTAAAAGCGACAAACTGTGTGTCACCAACCAATACACAAATAGGAAGCACACATAGCGAGCAGAAATAAAAAAAAAAATGTTATAGCAATAATAACTATCAAAAGATATAGTAAAAGCCCCAAATGCATCCAATCTGACACAGAGTGTTTGCACTAATATACTAAAATGCAACATGCCAGGGCTGTCATGGCTGATCAGAGTTCACAACAAGAAAGTGAACACATTGGGAAGCAAATAGAAAGCACCAGCCACCATTTGATGGGCGATGTGTGCTGTAAGGTAGCTGCCACTGTTTCATGGGGGGGGAAAAGCAACCTTTGAAAAGCCCCCCCAAGGTGGTTCATGATGTGTATCTATTGTTAAAGCTTGCTCAAAAACTGGATATTCAGCTTAGATCAGCTACTACCGGTTATTAGATTAGAACAAAACTAAAGTACAGAATTTTATGATTAAGTATAATTTTTGTTTGAAGCTACGACAGCACGAGCTCATCTGGCTGTGTTTACTGTAGCCGAATTAAACCCGAGGTCTGATTTGAAGAAAAGAAACAAACTCGGCACATGTAATTAAAATTTGGGAAGCTGAGCACTGGGTGGCAGGCTATTTCCTCAGTTTATACAGTTTTGTCGCAGATCAACCTATCAACCCTGCAGCTGAGTTGCAGTTCAAGCCAAACACTCTTTAAGTTCTGGGCTGTTCTTCTCGAAAATATGTAAGTCTAAGTACCCGTTGTCAGGTTTTTATCCAATCACAGGACCCAGATTGCCAACTTAATTCGAAAACTCAGACTTAAGTATTTTCAAGATCTCCTCCCCTTGACTGCAAGTCAAGCTCTCAGCCAATGAAAATTCCTGACTTAAGTTAAAACCTGTAAACTTGCATAGTTTCAGGAACACCGGTCCCACAAAGTGACAAAGAGGGACCTGTTATAGATTGTCACCAAAATGTAATTTATCATAAACTCCCGCCGCGGCCGACTGGCTGCTCCTTTGCCAGATCTTACCATACATAAAACTTGGATTTACTTCAAAAGAAGCCTGATGGATTTTTTGCTCTAGGTGCCTTGCCTTGCATTTTTCAAATTTCATTTGTATAATTATTTTCCTTTTTCTTCTTACTTCTTTTCTATTTTTTTTTTTCTCTGTGTCATTCGGAACATTTACAGCACATGCTGCTATGCCAACAGAAAAGAGCAAAGCCGAATGGTAAAAGCGAAGGTGCAACGGTGGCACACAAACAAGGTACGCAGCAGCAGTTTATATATGAATGCTATCAACTTGTCCTGTAGGTGGCGTATAGCAGCACATTGTCATAGCAGCCCTGCCAGCGGGGACACAAGGTAAACCTCCGTGCAACCAATGGAAAAGGCGATTGAGATTTGAATTTTGAGCGACAGCTGTCAGCCACTCAATAGGGCATGTACAGATATAGCAAAGGCCAAAAGCAGAGGAAAATAGCCACCAAGGTTTGCTCTATAGCACTATTTCTACAGTACGTATACAATATACCATGGCGGTGTCTCTACCTTGTCCGATCTCTCCTCTGGTTTGAATATATTAGACAAGAGAAAAGCAAGTTATAAAGATACAGAAACTATTCAGCAGAGATTTAGTCAGTTAATTCTCCTACTAAATCCACAAATCAAGGAGACAGATGTGCTCTCCAAAGGAGAAAGGGGTGAAAAATTCACATATATATAAGTAATTAAGTACAGGGTAATGCCTGCCTTTCGTACTATTTTATAATGGACAGGAGCTTTGCAAAGGTCTTTATTTTGAGAGTTAAAAAATCCCTGAATACCAATTTTTTTGTCTTATAAAAAATATCTAATGTGATGGAGGAAAAAAAATACATGAATTTCATGATTGGGGACTATTTAGCCTGGCTTCCTTCGGATTCTGCTTTAATTACTTCCTGTTGAATACTGGTGATTGGTGTAGTCTAACATCTTTCTTTACTGGTTATTTATGCCTTTACTCTTTGATGGGGGATTTTTTGTTGCAGCTTTATCATGTTGAGGTTTCTGGCCAAATCAGTCTATACAATATCTAGCCCTGTTGTTGTAACATAAGCATTAGTTTTGTTATTTTGCTGATAAATCCAGACATGCAGGGATTTTAAACTGTTGCCATTGACATGCACTGTGGCTTAAGACAATTATGATTCCAACTATGTCAGGGGCAACTTAACTCCTTTAGAAGCCACACAAGTGTCTGTTGCAACTTCGTTTCTCAACATCAAACTTCGATAAAAAATTCTCATTTTAACAGGTTTAGATAGAGGATTTTAGTCATACATATTCGGGAGCAAAGTTCTATCAGTTTGTAATACCAATGAAAACTCGAGTACAAATAAGAATTTTACCAATTATGTAACACCACACAAATATCAGACTGTCATACACATGGGCCTAAATTGTACCCAATTTTCTGTACTTGAAACTCTAGATCTTAACTTCTTTAAACTTCAAGACCCGACAAAAAATTAGCATACTAATGTGCTCATATCTAAACATGTACAAACTGAAAGTCCATGTTTGTACAAAAGTCACATGCCACGATATTTTCGAAATGGTCTCGATTCTGTGAAATTTACTCTAGTGCAGACCACAATTTAGACTTTAGAGCTGAAACTACGGGTTGCAAATGAAAATAAAATGCATGCAAAAAAAAGTTTGTACCCAAAACCAGATGAAAGCAATAGAACAAATATATTGGTAGGAATATTAGCCACTTCCAACCCAAACTATGCATCAGTTTCAAAAGGGCCATTAGGACGGACAAATAAAAGGTCATGTGACTTAAGTAGAAACATTTCGTTTGACAGCAAGCAAAGACTACTTGCTACATGCAAAGCATGATGGGAATGAAGTACCAGAACGAGATCATCGGCAGGGTCGCGAAGTCGTTTCTTGCCAGCGCTGGTCAAGACCTCAACCACTTGTGGCTATTAGTATTTGGCAGAGCACGTGGCATTGTTTGGCCAACGAAAGTGTGGCAGCGGTTGGCAGGGATGGATGGATGGCGGCACATGACAACAGCAAGCAGCAAGGCATCATGGGTAAATAAAAAACAGCACCATTGTTTGTAAAACTGTCCGAGATGAACATGCAAAAAATGTACTATAGAGAAGAGAAAAACTCAGCTGCTGTGTTTTTTTTTTTACATCGTAACAGATAAAGATATAAAAAAGCAATAAAAAAGTTGAGAACAAAAAAGCAGTCTCCACAATGTACGAGAGGTATTAGATACATTGGCTTGCATAATTGTCCATATTCGTATCTACCAGTAGATATATATATATATATAAATATATAACAGTAGAAAATTGTGACATGAGCATGCCTTCCTTAGTGCTCCAAGATCAGGAGATTGCGAAAAGCACAGAAGCGGGCTGTGTCTACATTTTCTACACTGATCTAAGTTATCTACAAGCGGTGGTAGCATTGCGATAACTGGCAACTTATCGTAAACTTAGCATGGCCAAAATGGACTGGGCGACACTTAAAAAAAATCAATGGAGACTGCAAAATGGTGGATCGTAATGGAAACAAATTTTGTCAAGTGGAGAGAGGAGGAGGACGTCACGGTTGATTGAAGCCAGGTAGAATAGACAGTGGGTAGCAGCAAAGAGAGTGAGAGAGCCTGAATGAGCGACAGAGCGAGAGATAAATTGTGTTTCTGCAGAGGTGTTGGACAGCAGTGTAAGTGTGCTGATAAGAGATAGCAGTACACATGGTACACAGCGGACTAGCATGCAGGACAGGTATGGCAGGTACATAAGCAGGCCAACACCAGCAACAGTGCCAGAAAGCAATACTAATGGTATATGTACAGGGACAGATGCTGGGCATCTAGAAAACTAAAGTGGCCTAGCAGACTGTCGACTTGTAATAATAATGTATATGACCGAAAAGACTTCTCTCAAGTCTGAAGGTTGATCATCTTGACGAAAAGAACATGTAAAATAGAATGATACTATTAAAACAGAAATATCTTCCTTGCAATTCTTCCTTCTCTACGTATTTTTTTTCACCAGGTCGCAGTAGCATATTACTTTCAACTCAAGCTGATTTCCATGTTTTGTTTTTTGTCTCCTTAATAGTTATTGTTACTCGAGCAACATCCGAATTGGCTCTGTTAATATTATTAGGGTCTGGAGGTGCCTGAGGATTTCACATGAATGAAACGAATGCTATTTGCATCTGCATAATTGAATACGCCTGACACGTTTTCCGAAATTATTGATTGTAAGTCAATTTTACGACGCTTGGCCGCTGATTCATGATTGGCCAGCCCAGCCCATTCAGACAGCCATATAATTGGTTGTCTCCCGAAGCCACAAGAAAGGCACGCCCATGCCCAATACAATGTGAATTTACTTTCACGGATGCATTCCTCAGTAATCCTTTAATCTTACAACAGGCCTGTCATTAGCAACATACTGAGGCTAGTCCAAGAACACAACAATCACGGTCAACAAGGCAGGGTTGAGTTACCTATATATATAATTTTTTTTCTTTCCATCCACAAGACAATATTTTTTTTTTCTTTCCATCCACAAGACACTCCCCCAAATAGTAGGAGCTTCACACATCTCTGTCTTCTTGAAAGTTATATCAACAAGTACCGGTATGAGCTTTTCATCTTTCCGCCTGACAAAAACTGCCATTCTTTAAACCAATCAGATAAGTGTGTAGTGGTGAAGTGCTACTTTTATTTAGCTACTTTTACTGTCAGAGAAGTGTCATATATATCATGTGCTGTATTACTTAGTGAGTTATGAGCTGGACTAGCCTCAGGCTGTTAGCCAACACATATACCCGGAACCTTTTTTCTTAAACATGTATACGGCACATTTTAATGTAAAAGTTTTACTTAGGATTTTAACAGGACACATATATTGACTACATTACCAGCATTGAACAAACATGTCAAAATTTAACTGTAATATCTGAGCATATACATAATATATATCCTGAAACAGAAACATGATCAGACATGTCAATAGCTCTGCTGGTGATAAAACAGACAGCAAACTGGTAAAAGCAAAATACGCAGTCCACCGAATGCTTGTATACTAGTTTGCTGTCCTTGTCAAAAATGAAAAGTTTTCCGCGCAGAGACTTTTCAAATCATGTTGGATTAGTCATGATTGAATTAATCTCAAACAAATCCCACCATGATCAACACTTTTAATATTAACAACAGTTGGTTACAAATTCCCCTCAGCACACAGTATACACAACTGTTCGAGGGAAAAGAAGAGCTCCATATAATATATATATATATATAAAAACACACCAATGATAAACTAGAATTTTCTCAAGCATGCTGTAAAATAAAGAACATTAGTCATGCAGAAAGCGGCCATTATTACACATGTACATGGACATATATAAGGATATGTCTCAAGTTGTTACCCACATTTACTGCATCCCACCCCCATCTGGTTCCCATGGTTACTCCGTTATCACACAAGATTTGAACAGTACACCAAAATACCAAATGTCGACTAGCATGTTCTTGTCTCATACACGTACAATAACAAGTTACATGTTTATGTGTGTGTATATGTAACTTGTTGACAATAATACAAAGAACAGGCAGTATGGTGAAAGGTTGCAATAAACAATGATAAAGCTTAATTATTCGGTCGCTTATTACTTGAAAAAAAACAGGATGGAGGACGAGGGTCGGAGGCAGTTCCAGAACAAACATGAAAGTACTAAAATTTATACTTTTTGTAAATTTATTCATATTCTTTCTTTCAAGTTTGAACTCAAAACGCAACATGGGAAATCTCAAGAAGATGTCAACTGCTGGGAGGGTTGCGCAATCCTCAGAGAGCTACCAATTACAGCTGACCAAGCAAAAGTGCAAGTTGACCAAGTTATCTCATTCGTACCAACAATTATGAGTTATTACTAGGTACTACATGTCAGTAATCATGATGAATGAAAATCATCTAGAACAAGTAGAAGTAATGGAAAACCTGTTTAAACTTTCTCACATCATAATCAATCCAGGAAGGTTTAAATACACACAAGTTCACAGAGGCTAATTAGATTAGCAAGCTATTTATCAATACAATAGAATATCACTGACTAATAGGCAGCTCATCCCCATGTATAACATGCACAGGGAAGTGGTATACACAGTTCTGGACCAGGAAGCAAGTATGGCACACAGTAGGTGATACACCCCCAGATATCTCATCCAAGATTTTTGCTCTTCCAGAATGTTCTGGATCCACCAACAATTACATCACCAAAGTGAGCAGGAGGTGGCGGCCCAGTGGCTAACATGATAGATGGGGATTATATGTAGAGTACCAGGTTATTATATCCAGATTATCTCTCCCCTAGACAGGATCATGAGGATCCGGAAGGCAATCCAGAGATAAAATCTGTCTGGATGAGTAGGGAAGCATGCCAGGCATGCTGTCAGTGGCAAACAATCTGGATATGCTGCCTACCAGTGAGTCCCCCCATCTCTACCTCCCACCCTACCAAATCATGCGCGTGTGCACACATTTCGTTCGTCCTGGATCTACCAAATGGTAACATATAAATCATAGAAAATATTGACAGTGGCAAGTAAGAATAGTTTCTTCTGATGCCTGCCAGTTGCTCACCTTAAGTTAGAGCCCTGTAAGCAGTTTGTGATATTATTGGGGTGATACAAGTATCGGTTTATAATTTCTTGTTTTTATCTCAAAATGCTTTTTTAGTTTTGCTATTTTAATTATTACCTTTTCATAGATATCCCCTAATACTGTGCATATAAAATATCTAAACCATCATGACTACATGCCTACTGATCCTTATACATGTATATATGCCACTTGTAAAACCTATTTACAAAACTTCAGACCACTTTCCAAGAAGGTGTACTGTTCAAATCTTGTGTGCTGCCAGTCTGTTGAATCGTGCTCAAGTTACGTCATGTACCTTTGGTAAGCTGTAGGCAAAGCACACAAATTGCTAAAGCACCATGGGACTGCATGTTGCCAAACAACTTGGTTATAAAACCCAACTGTCCTGTATGGATGGACCTGGGATTTTCGCAAAGGGGAAATGGTTTCTTTATTTTAATCACAAACATAAAACAGAAAGGAGTATTTTTCTTCTTCCTCAAAGAAACGCACAGAGCTACCAAGGACTGCCACTCTTTTATGCGGGCCTTTTTTTCGTTTTTCACCGCTACTGAGGGATCCGATACAGGTACGTTTCACTAACTCTCAGTGTACTTTAAGGAATTCCCGCCGTTTTTGTGAGCAAAACAAAAGGAAGCTAGTAAGAGTAGTTGGCGGCGACATTGTAAGATAGGCAGGAGGATGAGAAAGGTGCTTGCTTGTCTGAAGCAGGAAGCTGGTGGAAGGCACAAGTTGTCATGGCAATCTATTGAGCTGAGGGGGTAGTTTAGAAAGGACAGGGGTCCGGAAATGGAAGGGGGAGGGGGGAGGGGGGACAGGCAGAAGATAATCCAGTACATGTGTAGTTGGCTCAGCTAAGGAGTGTCAGGGGTTTGCTCAAAACTACACTTGAAGCATGCAGTCCTATAATGTTAAAATTTAAATAAAAGCCATCCAGATCAACCCCCAAGCCTCACACCCTACCCCCAACCCACTACCAGTTCCTACCCCCACACACACACCTCGATTTGATTTTCTAACACTTCGTCCTACTATTTCTTATTATCTCCTACATTTCAGTCATTTCTTACAGAAATGCATGTTATTCCTCAGGACAGCTGGTGTGAGCATATTCAGGCTATTTAGTGACTATTAATTTAGAATAATATACGATATTCTTTTTTTATAGCCCAAAAGCTTGTCTTTCAGAAGAAAAAAAAGTTTATTTTTAGCAACTGACCGAAAAATCGTCCCTCACTGTCATTTCTTTGGAACATTTGACATCTCCATCAGTTTCCAGGCCGATGTATCAGTTTCTAGTTTTGTTATACCAAACTTTGCTTTCTGCCAAGATATGAGGGGCAGTGAAATGGGCTTTGCAGCCATGAATGCTATATTACTGCCAGAACTAAGTAAGGCAAAGAATTCTTTGGCTGCACAATTAGAAAACCAAAATTTCTGCCTGGGCTAAGGTAATTTGTGTTCCCTCCAATCATTATTTCTGATTATGCTTCTGGCTTCTCCTCTCAAAACACAGCACTGATCCGAACAAACGAACACCCCAACTTCAGTTCATCTTTCAACCCAAGGTGGAAGAGCAAAGATAGCAAGAAACAGAAGGAAAAAAAAGAAGAAAAAAGTTGGTGCAAAGAAAACTGAAAAGGAAGTCTAGAAGGCAAGTAAGAATTCTTGTCTTTTTTTCTTTCAAGTAAAAAAAATATATATTAGCTACAACACATAAAGCAGAAAGGCACGGGGATAGCAAGGCATCCAACACCTGCTAATGGTGAAAAGCTTAAACAGCTGGGGTTCTACAGCCGAGCCCTGTAGAGCAGGTAACCCACACCCCCTTTGCCAGTCTAGCACATTGGTAAATATTACAGCAAGCCAGGCAGGTAGGTAAAGAGAGATCAACTTGGTAGAGCTAAGCAGGCAAGCAAAACCCATCCCCCCCAAAAAAAAATCAACCGCCATACAAAAATATCTCTACAGTTTGATATTACTTTTATACACAGAAGTACCATCAATGGTTATGTAATGGTATTCCATGCAATAATAAACAGAGCCGGCTAAGTCTGGTACATATAGATTATATATATATATATATATATATATATACATACTGCATATAGCCGTATAATTACAGACACCAAATAATCAACAGCTGGATCTACAGCGGTATAGATGGTAAGGTATAAATGGCAGAAAAGCGAGAGGGACCAAGCAAAACACGTTTTAGCGCACAGACATTGCAAGCTACACAGGCAGACGACCGGAGACAGAAGCAGTGAGGAAAGTCCTACCAGGCCTTGCGCAGCAGCAGCGGCAGCAGTAGTATTAGCTCGTTGTTGCACAGTCTTTATCTGGGCCTGCAGGTGCAAGGGGGGGTGAAAGTAACGGCAGGAATCCCGCGAACACTTTCCTTTTACGAAATCCATACAGACGGTTACATGGTTGTCAGTGGAGTCGACTGTTACATTTTCAGAGGGGTGTGCGAAACGACATTCACTAGGTTGGCGTGTGCATGAGCCCCTTTGAAATTCACGACATACCTGAAAATAGAGTTGTGAAGGATTGTAATGTGAGCTGGGAGCAATGCTATCTGTTTGGGAGGCCAGGCCCATACTCCAGGACGGGGCAGCATTCACACTGGACACAGAGTTGCCACTGCAGGACGGCTGGAAGGAAAGCACAGCAAGGTCAAGGTCATCCACACAGTACACAGCCCAACAAGGTCAAGGTAATTCACAGTACACACCCTGACAAGGTCAAGGTCACTCACAGTACACACTCCAACAAGGTCAAGGTCATACACAGTACACACACCAAGGTCAAGGTCATTCAAACAGTACACACCTCTACAAGGTCATCCATACAGTACACCCCCCTTTAAGATCACACCCCTTTAAGTTACTGTCAGAACACACACTGGTAAGGCTATGCTCGTCCATAAAGCAAACAGTGTAAGGTCTCAAGGTCATATAAACAGTACACATTCGTACATGGTCAAGGACATCTGCACCAACTGTACTCATCCAGTCACATAAACAAGGAAGGTTACATACAAAGAATCAAAGGTTACACACTCTAGCTGGTAAAGCCACCCAAAAGGCAACACCCTCCCATACAGCATCTACAGTTGCGTTTCAAACCAAGGCCAAGGTCATCAAATAATGTACCCATGCCAACAGTTGATAACACACAATACACACAGCAGCACAGTCAAGGTCACTTAGTCTGTAGATCAAGGTCAGCATATCAAGGTCAAAGTCGCTCACATGTGTACATGTGCAATCAACGTCAAAGTCACTCAATTTGTGTAAAAGTAAAAGGATGTATACCAAGAAAAGTCCAGGTCAGTTACAGTCAACAGGTCAAGGTCAAAGTGAACAGCCTCACACACAACCTACTGTACTGAAGAGTATTATATGAAACATGAGTAAAAGGTGTGATCATTTACAAACTAGATTATCCAGAACAAACAGATTAACAAACCATATTTTAAGGTCCATTGCACGGGTGGTATATCAATTCAAAATGTGATTTTTTAGTGTTTTTTGTTCCTACATGTAAGTGATTCTTGGCACTTTTGCTCATGCTTTTTTTTCACAAACACATCTAATGTTTTAAACTTTGGGGACAAAAATATCTTTCATGACAGACTATCCTTAGAGATTGGACATGTTGGAGATATTTGAATTTGTCCTTGTTCGGCCAATATTACTGGTATTTACTCAAATGACCAATTTCGACATGTTCAAGCACAAAGAAGTGCTTTTTCATCCCGGGGGTTCCCTCCTTCCCATTTAACCAAGTACAACTGCACTGAAATGCGGAAGTCTTCCTGGACAGTATTATTAATGTATTGTCTGACTGAAATATAGAGAGGAGTAACAATTAGGAAGTCACATATTCGATTATAATACTTTCAACATGTCTGAACACATTTCCGTGCAAGTAAAATTTTCAACTACCATGAATATGACATATTACAAAATATTATTTACCCAGTAACAAGGCATGTGCAGCAACCCAGAATGGGCTATGTGATAGTATATGGCTACTGGCACAGAAAAATAGTGACAATACATGCTTCAGGTCCTGCTAGATACAGACCTCTGACATTAGAAATAGTTCACTTCTCGTGCTCTGCCTTTTTTCGAAAGTTCCACAATCTGTTTCTGGAGAAGCCTTATGGCTATTCACACAATAAAGCAAGACACAATACTGCAGAGAATAGAATCTATATATACAGGATCCTGGCACAGGAAAGATCAGACATACAGCAACAGGATTCTTCACCAATCCAGATGCAAATCAAATGGCCAAGACAAAAAAAGAAAAAAAAAAAAAAAGAAGAACATACGGCACCCAGGAAACAGAACCGTACAGCTCAGTATTAACGCCGAGTTCAAAGGTCACACTTAGCAACAATCAATCGAAGAGAAATTAAAAGTGCAACATCAAAGAATTAGATATACCGTAATTCATTGTGGTTTTTTTTACTAGCAAGGTATATTGGTAGTGCTACATTACACTATTTTATAAGATTAACAGATCTGTTGTATTAAGTACCATGAGTATACACATACACTAGTGTTTGGATGTTTGAGAAATCTGCATGACATTATGCCATGGAACCCAAATGCACAAACGTCTACTAGTCACTTTTTTTCTGAAGATAAATACATCTTTTTCAGAGATATACATGTAATCACTTGCTAGGGCAGTGCAGACGGGGGTTGGTTAACACAGCATACATCAATGCAACAAACGTGATCTACGTTTTGCTTGACTATCAATATTTTATCTAAAATATTGCTTATTTATTATTTACTTGACATTACCCATGCACAGCCAGAGGATCATGGTCTATTGCCAAAATGGTCATAAAGAACCCCAGAGCTTAAATAAGGCCAAGCCAAAATGCGACTTCGTTCATTCCTGCCTATCGTTATTAAACAGCAAATGATGACCTTTGACAGGTGTGGCTTGCCAGAACCAAACACTGATCCCCATTTTGCATCTATAAACATCACAATACCTTACCAAAAGATATACTAATCATGTATATATATTGGACTACTGAAATTTCAGCTCTTTTTGTACCAGTAATGAAGGGAGTCCCTGGAAATGTACATAATGATACGCTAGGTTATTTAAGCGACAGAGCAATTCCTTGCAGATAACGTGAGCCAGTGCTGCCCTCTTCAGAGTTACATATAAACTATTCTAGATGCACCAACCCAGATGGATCATGCGTTTTTTACCCTTA
>JAAUYG010254254.1_pt1 | contig 17991 bp, 16 predicted proteins | sample 7278091 | NCBI WGS metagenome assembly JAAUYG01 (sample SAMN14350201, study PRJNA611818) | marine sediment metagenome | isolation source: surface marine sediment (0.6m) | place: French Polynesia: Moorea | collected 2018-08
AACACAGGGAATGAAGCACCAATGCACTGCTTTACGCAAACAGGAAGTGACAGCTAACTTTCGCTGTGCCTTTTGGGACAGAAAAGAATTGAGAGCCCACCTGAAGACCAGAGTGAAAGAAATCGTGAATTCTAGGGGGCACGGAGTTACATTGCAAACTCATCCGGAATCACCATTCTGGTAACTTGGAAGTAACTTGATTAACAGTGGGCCAATTCACCCACACAACGACAAACAACTTTCCAAAATAGAAGTTCCAGCAGTAGGAAAGCAACAGAAGTGAAACATCAGAAATTTACCTTGGATGTTCTTTGCTCAATGCGATGCAATGTGTTAGACTCAAAACCAGCTTTTCAGCAGGTATGTGCAAGGTAACTGCAATCCACTATCAATATTTTTCTCCAATCTGACAACAACACAATACGGGGTCTTGGCATTTACAAAGGCAAATTCACCCTGGCGTTATTGTTCCCTGGTGGTAACTGCGCAGCACGGGGTAATTCAGCCTTCAAAATACATCTGATTCTCCAGCTTTGTATTGGTAAGGAAGATGGTGAAACAATTGTTTCATTTCAAAAAAAGCTGCTTGAACCCCAATGATGATCCAGCCAGCAACATTTCTTCATGCACTTTTTCATCTCTCCTTTTGGGATGTGGTTCTTAGGCATCTCATTTTTGGTCGTTTTTGCCCTCGACTTGTCACTCATGCTCCGATACTCGTGGCACAACGAGAAGGACGACACAGACTGGTTCAAACAGTTTCGTTCTGGATTAGAAAAGAAATTTGCTCTTTTCACCACGAAACCACCTTGGTTCTTTTCTCTGCAAGCAAGCCTAATCTCTACTTGACGAGCCCCACACAGTATCCACATGGTATCAACTGTACATCTACCACAACAGATTCACAGACGTGGGGTAAGCACCAAGGCATTGTCTGCAGCTGGTTGGCTCCAAGGGTCTACTTCCGCTTTTCTCGAGAGAAGGCAGATTCGACTCCTTCCTCGTGTGGCACCAAACCCAGGCTGATTGGTACGCAATCTCTTCAGGTGGAAGTTGGCGGCTTCGTCACGTCATAGGGCAGCATGCACTGTTGCCAACACAAAGATGATCAAAATTAACACTGCCGGATCATGACATCCCAACCAAAGCTGGTTTCGCCTCAAATAAAACGTCCTTTTTTGCCAGAATGCCACTGTTTTAGCAATTTCTGAAACGAAAACCTTCACTTGACCAGAAATCACTTCGCCTACCCAACACAATCACATGAGTAATGAACTGTGAACTGATGAGGCAAATGAAGCAAAGTGTAACCTTGATGGCTTTGGCTCTCTGGGACCACCGCCAGGTCCAAATCATTCCAGGAATTCTGTTTCGGGCACTCATAATTACAAATGGATTCTTGGCAAAAAAACCTGGGCTTGAAACAAGGGAAAGCCCTTGGAAATCACGGTCCAGAGTGCAGACAAGCAGCTGGAAACACGTCAGAATCCACCAAATAACCAAGCACACGGATGTCCGTTTGCTTCGGCGAGTTGCACAACACTTTAGATGTCCACATAAAGGCACTTCTTCCCAAAGTCGGACAAAGCAGAATGGTCAGCAAGAGACACCACAACTGCGTGCACTTCATGCTCGAAAGGGCTGGGAGCAGAATCGAATCGTGTTGGTGGACGGTTGTCCTGAGTCTGAAAAGTTCTCGCAGGCTGCACTGACTTGCGGGAAAGTTTGATGAATGACAAACACAAAACACACAAAAAAATGTTGTGTTCGCTTGCTCTTACCTGTCAAGGTGGTACAGCGTCATGCATCTTTTACATTTGGCCATATTTGCCAACAAGTCACCTCAATTCCAAAGAATAACTTGGTGAAATGGACAAATACGTCTTCCAGATGGATTCCCAGAACCAGAGTTGCAATGTTGTAAAATCATCACAGCCTGTGTTGTGTGTATCTACGTGGAATACTGGCACTGTAGCTGCTTTTATTTACCCCGGAGAAAGCCCCCCTGAAAATACGAATAGGCTCCGAGATCTCTGAAATGGCTACAAGGGGTTTTTATCCAGGCCTGTCAATACTCGCCAACTCAGAAACGATCCACTGTGATGGCCCAATTTCCACTTCTTGTTTACAGCCAGGATGTTTTTTTGCTTTCCTTGAAAAGGTCCACGGGGAGTCTGAAGAAGCATAACAACAAACACCACAACACTAACCATCAACGAGATTCAAGTCCACGAAGTTCAGCGGACCGGAGAACGGCCAAAGAGAGCCAAGGGTTTCTGAACCTTGTAGAGAAACCAACCAAACCCTCCAGTGGTTTCACAGCCACCACTGTGGATGTATTTTGCTTCAACGACTCATTTCTTCTTCGATGTTTATTGTCAGGAGAGCAGGTGTGATGACAGAATACCTGAGGCCCTTTTTACAGACACTCCTTCTGATGAAACAGAGTGATGACAGGAGCCAACACAGAACAGGTTTCTGCAACGCTGTATTTCTTTCTTGGTCCAAGACAGCAGAGGCATTGCTCAAAGTAAGTGAGGACTCAGCAACCAATGCACCAGCCGACTGGTCTTTTCCCCAAACCGTGCTCCACTGTCTTTGATTCACCATCAGGCCAAGTTGGGGTCAAAGTTGTTCACGTTGATGCCACAAATGTATCGCAAGGCTATCGTTTGCAACTGTCCAAAGCATACCAGTGCATGATATTTTGTATTTACTACACAGCTTCATCAGGCCCAGATGCCTACATAACCAGGAAGAGAAGGCAACTCCAGGGTGTACGACGTCTATCAGGTTAGCGGGGTTATTTATTGAGATCAGTACCAGCAGTAGGTTGCTGCCCCAGCTTCTGTTTGCGCAGTGCTTAGTACTCTCGCTGGAGGCACTCAGAGAACATTGTACACGCACAGAAGTTCAACCTTGTGCCACAGAACTCTGGGTTCTGACTGCGAACGCCGTTATCTCCCGACAGGAATCAAGACTGACTGTCAGTGTACCCTCGGACCCAAAAGTACTGGCAAACAACATGTGATCTTGTTTTTCCCCACACATCATCTGACGTCCTCTGAAAAGTGTCAAAGAGTTTCTTTTTTCTGAGCTGGCGTCATTTGTACGTGCCAATACCACACCAAAATCTAAACGCAATTTTGAGTTTTCTTCCCGACAAAAAACTTCAAAGTTGGAGGAAATTGCAACACATCTCCCAAAGTTCTTCACACAGCTTCAGACATTTCTTGAACTGCGGTGCTGTTTACCGATGTATGCCTGCGTCAACATCAGTTTACACGTTGCTAGGGAAACCATACAAAGTTCTCGAGATTTGTTACTACAGGTTAAACACATGGGAACAACCTGCCAAGAATCTACAGGAAGCCACTATTGTGCCAATTATCAAATCTGAATGGTGCCCTCAAAGCCATAAAAGGCAATCCCAGCTGCGCATGTTTACGAAACAGTGAAGTTGACAATCTCACAAACAAGTTTCTGTCAAACATCAGACGAATTTGAAAGTTTTCTTACCTTTGTCTGGACGAATCTCTGGAGGATTGTCGGTCCAGTGACTGAGTAGAATACAGGGGTCCGCCTTCAACATCTGCAAGACAGAAGACAGATATGATCTTCTTTCAACGTTCAGCAGTGTTCACGGGACATTACCTTCCCAGGATCTTTTTTTTTTTTGCTTTGTGAGAAAGAAAAGACAGGACAAACTGGTGCTGCATGGCAGCTTTTCTGGTCTTTTTTTTTTCACAACACCGTGAAAAGTGATTGTACGTATCTGCGGTAACAGTTGTCATTTGATTTTTTTTTTCTTGGCTGTGGAAAATCAACCAAACCAACCCACAGATGTTCGGCAGGCATGACAGGATGGCGGGAACAGGTTTCTTTCTTTTTTCAAAAATCGCATTGGGGATCAAGAGGGCTGAACGAGAGGGGCGATGAGGGAGAACGGAAAAGCTGACATGAAAACACATAAAACAGAAAACACATTCACAGCGACGAACGTGTGTGGCATTTCAGCATTCCTTCCTTTCTTAGGAGATAACAAAACGGAGCACAAGAGAAACAATGATGACAACAAAAGAAATGGATGGGAACGCTGCCTTCCTTCACAAAGAAAAAGTTGCATCATTTTCCACGGAAATGATACCATCCGTAGAAAAGCGCCGCAATACAAGTGAAACGCTCTTGACGCAAACAAAGTGGTCGGACGCAGGCTCGTTGTTGTCTCCTCCAAACCTGTTTTTTTATCCTTCTTTTTTTTTAGTTTTTTGGTTCAGACCAACTGAAATGTTTTCTGCTTCTCGCTAAATTTCACATCTTCTCTTTCAGCAGAGGCGGGGAAGACGGACACAAAAAGTGGCGCGAATGGAACAGATTGGCGCATGCGTAAAAATTAAAATTTCTTGTGACCTGGTGTCTGAATAACATGAACGCCTCCCACCCTGAATTCAGGTGGAGGAGGAGGCGGGCGCGGGGGCGGCGTGAGTACCACCCGGGCTGAAAAACACAGCAATTTAAACTGTTATCTATCTGTGTCGACAAAATTCGCCTAGGCCTAACTATTTCTGTTGTCTTGCCTCGAGAAACAAGGCTCCCAAAGATGTGAAAAATTCCACTGGGTGCGGACACACCAAAAAAGTAATAATTTCCATTGCGACACCCATAGAACCACACACTGTGCGAATAAAGTAAAAAGAAATGCCTTTCTCTTTAGTTCGTGAGACCAAAAAAAAAAAAAAAAAATTACCTTTGCTCTTTTTGGAACTGACTTCTATCTTCCGGTTTGGAAATTCATAACTGGGTTTGTATGGATTTGATTCTGCAAGAGAAAACAGAAAACTGTCAAATGTGACCATGCAGCAGACATGCACACCATCCCATATTCACAGGGTGCATTTGGCACACAAAGGGATGAGGACTTTCTTTCCAAGAATAAAATCACATGAAAACGTTTCTGCGTTGCACTCAAGCACAAGATGTCCTGCTTGTTTCCACCAGATGCAGGATTGTTCTCACCTTCTGTTTCTTCCCGCTCGTGATCACTGTCTGGAAACTGGTATGTCGGTTTGTATGTGTTCACTTCTGCAAAAGAACAGACAGAATTCTTAACTTACACAGATCTGAATTGAAAGACCGTTTTGGGCGTCAAGGTGAGAAGTGAATTAAAAATATTTTCTCCCATTCTTTTGGCGTCATAAAATGACTCAAATTTTGTCCAGCAAACGGAGAGAGAGAGAGGCAGACAGACAGATCGAAAGAAAGGAAGAAAGAGAGAGAGAAAGAGAAAGAGAGAGAGAGAGAAAAAAAAAAAGAGAGAGGAAGGGGTTTGTACAATCGCAATTTTCAAGAACGTGGGATGAAACAGTGGCTTTTGTGCACTTCAGTAACTGTCACTGCTGCTTTTTGCATGCTGTTTAGGACAAATTTGTAGTTGTGACATTGAAAACCATTTTTGAGTTTGGGTGAGAGGAGAGAAGAGGAATGTTAGCTTCACTTGGAAACGTAAATCAGTGACACATTTGGTCTTCTTGAGACAAACAGGTTGACACACCAGTGGAAAAGGTTTTCATGCTTCTTGTAAAACAGAAGTTCACCACACAAGAGATACAACAAACAACACGAAGGTACGAACACACTTGGTCTACTTCAAAAAAAAAGGAATAACTGAAATCCTTATGCACCAAAATGCCCTGACTTGATTTGTAGCCACACCATGGGATCATGCTAAGCTGGTAAACAACTTAAAAATGATCGTGTTCAAAATTTTAAGCACCTTCATTTTTAACCACGCCATTTTCAGGCCAGTCTGCAAAAGATGGGTCACAAGATTTTCAATGACAAAAATAAAACACAAAATGCACCGAGCAGTGCAATGAAGGAAGGCAGCTTCAGCTCAAAAAAGTTCAGCATAAGTCCTTTCTGATCAAAGAAAGGGATTCGCAATTCCATGAACTCAGCAAAAACCAATGTTTCAGTTGAGTTAATGTTGGAAACGTCTCACAGGTTGAAGAATCCAACCAGGAGAAGAAAAGAATGTGCATAGTTACCATCTTGACAGAGGGGAGGAAAAGAACAACTGATGAACTAATGACAACTGATTCACATGAACTAAACTGCTACGTCATAGGACGATGCTGACATCAATTGCATTCGCAGTGCACCACGCCAAAGACATCAAGAGTTAAGAGTGCTTCCTGTCCGTCGCATCAATCAAACACAAGTTTGCTCGTGAACACGGTGAAACGTGTCAATTCGTATTCCAAAATTCCCCCCTCCCAAAGGACAATTGTTTCTAAACAAAACTCAAGACTCACCTTTAGGTTTTTCTGTCTTGTGCAAAGATTTGTACATGTTTTTGTACCAGTCTTTCTGGTTCTCTGTGCTCTGCAAAATGAGAGGAAAAAGTCAGAGATAAATGCTCCAGAAGTCATTGCAGGGAATATGTCAACATTTTGTGTTCGAGAAGGGTGTTTTCAGAAGACATAAAAAACTTATATGCGCAGAGAAATTTCGGTGTTTCTGCTTACTGTTCGCAACCCGACTGGCATGCCTGTGTTCTTGTCTATTGGTCCTATGCCGGGGTACTTTGCGCCCTTCACCTGAAGAAGAACGGAAGGGTTGGTACACCACAGGGAAGGAGGGATCTTTGTGAGTTAGGCCAGGACACCAAATGATTCACAAGAAGAGGCGGAGGAGACACAAAAATAGCAAGTAAAAAGAAGAAACGAAAACAAAGACTCTTGACAGGTCAATTGGGCAAAGACGGTGATTTTTTTTTTTTTTTTTTGACGGATATGGTTTTTTTCGGCCAAAAGAAAACAAAGACAAAGTTTCTTTACTCTGGATTTCATGGGTGACATTCATGAGGGAAACAGCCAATGGTTGTCTTTTCACTCACTTCTTTGGTCCTGCGTTCCACTTGTGTTTCCTTGGGAGCTGGAGCCATGTAGTACATGTCCGTGGTTTCCACGTCTCCTTCCCGGGACTTCTGGCTTCCCACATAGATAGCTCCCTTCGGTATCTGGCCCTCTGCAAGGCAAATCACATTCAAGTGGTGAAGTCGCGCATCTTGATGGCACAATCCACCAAGATAACCTCCTTCCTCAAGTGATAATACATGAAGACCGCCTAGGAGGGAAGGGGGAGACAGAATGAACAGTAAAATGCAGAAATGTAGGTTTCTCTTTCGCCTGTTGTCAAAACTTGGTGAAATTTGAATGGTCTGAAAACAAACTCAGGCAATTTTCTCATGATGCTGTGATGAATTGAAAGTTGTCAAATTTGTTGTTTTGCCACTGTTAGAAGGTTTAGTAAACAAAGAAACTCAATCCCTGTGATGGTTCTACTGCCTCGATGCGAACATATTTCATTGCCCAATCATTTAACTTAAAAGTCACTGAAACCAGAAAGCACGATTTGTCCAAAGATTTGTCGATGTGAGATCACACTGACAGTTTCAGACATCTCAAAAAGAAAAATAACTGCCAAAGCTCTCCAAACGAAAAACAAAAAAAAAAAAAAAGAAAGAGACACAAGACAGATGAACAGAACGCCTGCTAATGCTTCGAAGTGGCGACTATTTTGGGGGACTCTTGACTCAGCGTGGCGGAAACACTCTGACTGATGAAGATCCTTTCAGGAATAACGCGAAGTGATTTTTGTTACTGCTTTCCGATCTGGCAACATGTATCAAGGCAATTTAGTACTGAACATCCAAACTTTATCTCCACCAAAACGTTTCAAACTTGACCTCCACATCCCAAAACAGGAAACGTGCAAAAAACCTTTTCAGGGTCAAGGAAAAACTGCCAATTCTCATCTGAAGGAAACTCTATCTCTGCACGAAAAATCTGGTCTTTTTGTGAATGAAAATAGCCACAGTAGACAGCTTCTAGTTTGTCAGTAATGGTGACGTGTGCAAGCAGGAAAAGGTTTGAGTGTCTGCAAGGGTTGATGTGATTGGCCGACGCGTGAACCAATGACATGCAAGCGCCTTACCATCGTCTACGGTTACAGTTTTTAGGCCGGGTAAAACGTTTAGACTTCTCTCCTCCTCTTCTTCTACAAATATTATTCACATCTGTTCTATCTACCAGCATTCCGCTTTGTTGGGATTTTGCTTCGGTTTGTGAAGGAGGGATCTGTGCAAAAACCCATGTCGCACAAAGGTGGTGCCAATGTTGGGAAAATCGCACCACAAATTGCAGGGCAGATTGATTGGTGTTTATCATCAGAAAGTGCCCCTCTTCTGAATTTCACAAGATTTTTGCGGATTCTCATTGGCTAGCATTTTCTAACATCGCACATTTCAGCAGGCAACGATGAATGAACTACAGCTTGAGTGTGTGCAGACAACGTACCTCGGCTCTTCTGCAGGAGTGTCACGGTGGGGCTCTGTGAAGGCGGCAGGCCACTCTTGGTCTCGGGGAAGTGGCTGACGGTTCCGTTCCAAGACGCGTAGCTCGTCTTGCTCGGTGACATCACAGTCGGGGTTGTGGACGCCGCGCTCGCTGCGCTGTGGTCCAGGGGCTTCCGTGCGAAACTGTCCTCTCCTCGCTTGTCTTCACTCTGCAATCGCAAACGGGTGTGTTATTTCAAACACACTGTCATATTTCTTTGACATTGTTTCTGTTTTGTCAAGAGATGAGTTGTCTTCAACAACATAGCATGTTTTTGTGTTTGTCTATCTCTGGACGGGACGAGGTAGCTTCAACATCGCAGCTTCAACAGTCGGCTTCACCTTCACTGCAGCCAGGCAGGATAAGCAGAGAGCGGGAATTCACAAGCAAGTCTCTGGCAGTGGTACAAATCTGTTATTTACAGCCAGAAATCGCAACCACATTTGAGAAGACGTTTTCCTTGACATTTCGTCTCCAGGTATTCTGGAAAGTGGCTCAACATCACAGCTTGAACAGCACTGCAGCTGGGCACAATGGCAGCAGCGAGGAATCACATTTTCTCCCAAGGTGAATTCCTTTCCCACTGCAAATGAACCATCCAGCCAAATGGCCGCCAATTTTAGAAGCTTTCAACCACAGTGAATCTCCACGGTACATATTGTATCGGCGGGAAGCGCCTGGACCGTACAAAACATGGCGCTGACTTACCTGAGGTGCGCTCTTCTTGGCGTCGAGGTGCACTGAGCGGTACTCTTTCTTAGGTTGTGATACCCCTGGAGCCGGCGACCACGTGTGAGGTAAACTCTTGTACCTCTCGTCTTTGCTGAAAACACAGAGATGCAACATGATCACCTCATGTCATGTAAGCAGTGAAGTTAAAAAGGGGGGTGAACAGTGCTGTGGGGCAATGCCCCGCGCAGCAAAAAAACAGAAACTTGGCACCCCCGAATTTCTTGCCTGAGATCACCCGTTGGCCCACGTCTATTCAAGGCTTTCCAATGTAACCTCCACAATGCCTCCCACTCAATTCCACCCCATTCTTATCCCGCTTAAACTTTGAGCCAAGGAATTAGCATTCTGGAGGAAACGGCCTCTTTTCGCCTCAGCTGAATGGTTGCACTTACTTGTCACCTTGATGACCTAACATGGTTGAGACGGGAGACCAGTTTCCTGCAACACAAAAACAAAAAGTTTTAGTGCTGTGCACACATTCATGATGTCCAAAATTTCTGCACTTTGCCTTCTCAATGCGTACGAAGACGTGAAAAGATCTTGAAACATCCACAAGGTCGGTTTGCTATGTCCTTTCCCAAAACGAAACAACAGCAACACACCATGCGCCTGGGAAACATAGCAAGATTTCTGCAGAAAGAACGACACTGATGTCAGAGGTGTCATCCCCGCGCGAAGATCTTGAAAGGTTTTTACAAGTCTGTCTTCACGATATTTCTTATTTGGTGATCTTGTCTGACCAATGCAACATTCCTCCAAATCAACATAAACACACCACACCATGCTTTGAAATGTTAATTTGTCAAGACAATCTGAAGCACCAATGATGCCGAGAAACGCACACCAAACACTCAAATTCAGGCAGAAGAACAAATGTGCAGTTCTCCATGTTCCTCTCTTAGGCAAGTCGTTTTCTGAACATGGCAACAATCGTGTGCTTGAAACACAAAACAGTGACATTGACTCTTCGAACCACACTGAACAGCTGCATGAAACAATCCGTCGTTCCAATCCAACTTCTTTCTACAGATGGGCAGGAGAAACGTGAATCCAGTTACAAAATACAAACGCAACAGTTGTACGGCTTGTGCCACACAAAATGGCCCAAGCCGGAACAATAAGAAACAAGAACAAATGCCCCCAGCCTCATCTGCTTTTTGTCATCCAGAGCAAACCACGACGAAAACCCGGTGTCGCGTGAGATTAGTGAACGCCAGTTTTGGGATGATTCCCATTCCACATAAGGGAACCATTAACAGTTCACAATCTCACATGACACAGGAAAATGGGAAGGTGTTTTCACAGTGAACGTGGAGCTGAGGCGAGGAACAACACTGAAGACAAGGATCCGACCGGCATTCGAGGACTTTTTGAATGGCTGAAAAAAGAGTGGTCCACGCCCGTGGTCTTTTTCTCCAACGCACGGGTATGGTCACACAAGACCCAACTGTGGTTCACAGGCCTTCAAGTCTTCCAGACATTGCTTGTGTGCCTGTAACCCTGGTGTAACTTTGAAAAGGACACAGGAAACGTGAACAACTTTTTGTTGAAAAGTGCGGCCGAAAAGGGACACTAGTATCTGCCCACCAGATGCGACCTGAAATTGTAAGATCAGGTCTGCTTTTTCTGTACATTTCCATTCAAAAAGACATCAAAGTTGAAGTCTCGTTTTCACGAGACTGTCACCAAACACAGGATACGTGGCAGTAATCAACGTTCTTCTGAAACAATTGTTAGAAAATTGTTGTTAATGTACACATGAAATAAACAATTTCACATTTGATCAGAGCAATTGGAAAAACAACTGGCGTAAACAGAAGTCAAGCGAAACTTGGTAGCCACAAGTTTAGAAGGAAGTTGATTGGTTCATGCTGGTCCGTCAGGGGAATCCTGGAGTAGGGCACTTGGGCGTTGTGCGTTACCTGGGCGTTCCAGTGGCGTTCCTGGTGGCGTCGCAGAAGCGGGTCGCGCCGTTATGGGCGACTTGATGCGTTTCCGCGCACCAACGGGTGACGCGCTGACGGCCCGCTTCGGCGCTGGCACTCCGGGCAGTTTGTCCACGGTCTTCAAATACGGCTGCTTGCCTTCCACCCGCGGAGACTCATCCCCCGACCCGACCGTCCCCTCCGACCCTGCTGCCGGACTCGTGTCCCGCCCAAAGGCCCGGCGCACCTTGCCCATGACGGGCGTCACAATGCGCTCGACCTCATTGCGATCGTTTCTATCGTGCGGGCGCTCCACATACTCTTCCACCTCGATTTCCCCGGTGTATTCAATCACTCGCGGCCGCGCCGGCCTGGTCCTTTTCACTTTGGACGGTGGCTTGGGCGAGTCTATCAACATCCGCGTTGGGTACACCGGCTTGGGCGGAGGTTCTGCGGGCGGAGGGGAAGGCGTGGCTACAATGGCCTGAATCGGCGTGGGCGCCTTCTCGGGTACTTTTGGAATGACATCTGGTTCCGGCGCCACTATGTACGTGATGATCTTGTCCTCTGACGATGGCGTCGACGTGTTTCTTCTGGAACGCGGGGGTGTGCTGGGTGGGGTGTGGAAGTACTCTTTCCCTTCGTCTATTTACAAAGCCATTTCGTCACACCATGCGAAGAAAAGAAGAAAAGGTGTCACAGAGGTGAAAAAGACAGATCTCACTTGTTTTACGAAGAAAGTCTTTTTTCTATCAACTACTTCTACTTCGCAAGATTTTTTCTGTTTTTTTTTTTAATACGATTTTTGTTTGACATTAAAGCATTACTGTGCCTTATTTATTCTTGAACCGGCAGCAGAAAGAGATTAGGCCAGAACAATTGCAGATTACGTCGTGTTTGTATCAAAAAATTCACTCTAGCTTGTGCTGCCATCTTTGCCAATTATTCGCAGCGCAAATAGACTATCCCATTCAATGAAGCTGTGAATTTGCAGAACTAAACGCTTGCTGCGAAACCTGAGAACACAGAACACACGAAGTAACTTTGTCACCAAGATGTGTGCAAAGAAATAATCACTTTGACAGCTCCTTCCTTCATAAGCCTATGAAACGTAAATGAGCAAGAATCTTCAGCCATTAACAAATTCGAGTCAGCATGCAGCTGCGTAACAAACATGTTTAATTAACATAAGAAAGATGCAATGTGTTCCTCATGTGTCGTGCGTGCAGCCAAAAGAAACTGTCAATCATAACTCCGCGCAATGGAAACTGAAAAAAGAAGCAAACTGTCAACAGGCCACCCGATTCAGTAGGAAAGGGGAGAAGGACTCTTGGGAACTTCACCCTCTCTGAGCACTGCGAATTTAGCGACACACTTGGAATCAAGTGAATCAGAATCGTAATCGCTGTTACCGTCTCATGCTGAGCAGAGGATGATCTCCGAAGAGTGCAGGTGCCTCAGGATCATTTGTCACAGCCCCGCCAAACCAGCCAACAAACCCCCAGATACCCTGATTTTGGAGACAGGCATCAAGTGGAAGGGGCAAGCCAGGAATAGATGGTGGCCAAGTGGGGGGGGGGGGGTTATTAACCAGGAACAGGGGGTGGCGTGTCTACCTTTAGGGTCGAACGACAGGCCCGGGGCGCTGGTCACGGTGTCCGCCTCGTCCAGCACGTCAGCGGCGCCGCGCTCCTCCGGCTCCGTCAGCTTCGCCTGCTGCTTCTTCCACATGTCCAGCCCCTTGGACTTGCCGCCGCCCGCTTTAGGTAGAGGCGGAGCGGCGGGGATAGGGGCAGCAGCGCCCCCTGATCTGTTCTCCGCCATGCTGTGCGCCCAGTCCCAGCTTTGTGCACTGGTTGTTGTTGCGGTGGGAATTAACCCTGGAATTTCTGAAGCGTGAAAAGGTTCTATTATTTTTTCTCTTTGCTAAAACTACAGACGATTCGGTTCTCTTCATTTCCTGTGCAAGTAGGCGACAAATTAAAGAAAGAAACGTGACAAAATGACATCTCGTGGAGAACAAATGGGCAGATCTAATTCTACGTTGCCACATCGCAAAAACCAACAAGAGATTGAGAATGGAAACACTGCAACTGGAAAAAGGTTTTGTATTGTTGCGCAAAAGAGCAATGAACTGTCCGTCGGCTGAGACAAGAGGACAGCTATTTGCATTTAATCCAGAATACACTGGATATGGCAGATACCGGCGCAGGCCTGGGGATCATTGCTCGGCTCTTCCCAGTGCGAGTATCTGTCACGAATCCGGGATTATGTACTCGACATCAGGATGTAAACCATCCAGATATGTGTCTGGGATAGAGGCTCCCAGGAAGCCTGTTATTCACAAGCTCAATTTGTCATATTGACAATTTTGCCCATTTGTCACAGGCTACCAAGCTCAGCAGCCAAAAGATATTTCTTTTGCTCTGAGAAGAGTGGCAAAACAGAAGACTTCAAACAGCATGAATCTGTCTGTGAGGTTGCAATTGTTGCAAGCTTCCGCACACCAAATCAGTGCTGCTGGAAATCACATTGTGCATCACAACTGTCACCTGTCTCCTAAGAACTTTGACACGAGAAAGTGCAATGCAATTCTACGCAACCACACACCACTGCACTTGATCGGCACAGCCACACCAGATCGCAACAAATCAAACTTCACATCACACAATACCTGACCAATTCCTTTTGAACCCACCTGCTTTTGTCACACGCAAAATCAGATGAAGCAGAAACCACGGCAAATTTTTTTGCACCAGAACATTGCCAAGGCAATCATCATCTGTGGCTCAAACAACCACCTATTATCTACCACAAAACCATGCTTCTTCAACAAAAATAACAGAGCACAAACAAGCTGCCTTCTACAGATCAACACAAATGAAATTGCTCAATGAGCACTGGAAATGCTGAAATAAATGCATCTTGTTTTTTGAAAATCTTTGCGTTGCAGATGGTAAAATGCTGTGAAACAGGGACCGCTAAGGAGACGTTTTGTTCCAAGGAGTTAAGACAACTAAATGTCCAAGGCTCGAAAGAGAGGCCATCAAAATTGAGTCGGCACCTTTGCAAAATCTGTGTGGTAGTTCTCCATTCCGTGTGGAAAATCATTTTGAGGTTCATTCCCAAGCTGGTGGCACTCCACACTCCATGCTTAGACGTGAAGGAGGATAGTTACCGCGACTGGTGACGGTGTCGCCCGGGGCGGTGGGCCGGTCCGCGGGCGTAGTGGGTCGGTCCCGGCCGTAGTTAGGCCTCACCAGCGGGTTCGTGGCGGGCGTCGTCGGCCTTTCTAAAGGCGTCACCGGCCTTTGCGCCGGCTTGTCAAAATCGTCTACTTGGACGAAAATAGGTGTGGTAGGTCTATCTGCGTGAGGTGGTGGTTGCTTGCCAGCTCCGTAAGGTGCCAGAGGTTTGTCGTAAGGCGTGGTTGGCCTGTCGAATAGCAGCCTTAAACCTTCGTACGGAGTGGTGGGTCTGTCGGCGGGCGTGACTGGTCGTTTCCACGGTTCCGTGTCGTGGCTGTAAGGCGTGATGGGCCGATCAACCGGTCCACCCCCTGAAAACTTGGTCGAGTCGGAGAAATGCACCGCGTGACCTGGGCTCTGACTCGTGGTTGTCGCCGTCGTCGTCGTCGTCGTCGGGACATTTGCCAACGCTTCTTCTATTCTCTTGTTCGCCTCCTTGTATTTCTCTTCCCTGGCTTGTTTCAGGATGGATGGGGGTTGTAGAGCGAGCATGTAGGGCTGCCGGCGGTCTATGGACAGGACAGAGTCTGATGCTGATGTTGGTGTCTTCGGTCTCGGTTTCGGTGCGGGCTCCTTGGCTCCGAGTCCGGCTTTCTTTGTCGGGGGAGACGCGGTCACGTCCAACCGCTTTGTGGGGCTGAATACGCGGGCGAATTGCGGCCCGCTTGGGGTCCCACCCACAGGTTCCCTTGGGCCAACCGGGGCAGTCACGTCCTTCGTGGGGCTAAACACCCTCAGTGGATGTGTGTCCAATTGTCTGGTGGGGCTGAAGACCCTTTGCACGGGAGGGGGTTGTGGCTGGGGCTGTTGGCCGAGCTGCCTAGTTGGACTTAAAACCCGACCACCAACAGGTGCCCCAACCCCGTATATCTGTTGGGTGGGACTCATCACTCGCGCTGAGGGGACCTGCTGAATCTGCCTGGTGGGACTCATAACCCTAGACAGTTCAGATGCTCCTTCAATTGAAGGGCTCAGCACCCTGTGGAAGGGCACGGCGGGCTGAGCTGCGCTGGTACTAAGCGCGGGTTGGTTAAACTTGGGACTATAAGCTCTACCGGGCTCATCTAAGGGACCGAGGTGCTGTTTACCAGCAAGGCTTACACTGGGCTTCTTCCACGGTTGCAGGCGCTTTCTGGCCACGAACTGCAGGGAACCCTGGGGCTGCTGCGCTGACCGGTCAAATAACGCGGCCATTTGCCGCACGGGGCTGGAGGCGTTTTCCCGCAGCTGAGGCGGCGCCAGCTCCATGTTCTGCAGCGACAAGGGCGTCGGGCTCGTGGGCAAGCTGTACGGCTGCAGGGCGCCCCACTGGTCGGGGCCTGGGGATGTGGGGCTTGCGGGCATGCTGTACGGAGAAAACTCTCTGTTCTGTTGACTGGGCGGCAGCATGTCCTTCATGCTCCACATCCACATGGGTTCCTTCTGCTGTTGCCTGGGCATATACACAGTGCCTCCGAGCACAGCTTGGGAGCCCTGTCCGGGAAGCTGCTGCTGTTGGTGTATGATGGGTCCAGGGGCCCTGTATGCTGCTCCACCAGCTGCATGAGCCATCTGTGGTTGCTGCTGCTGATGTTGTTGATACGCAGAAGCACTGGGGTACTGTGGTCCAGTAGCAGCATGTTGTTGCTGTTGTTGTTGCACAGCTCCAGGATACTGAGGTCCAACAGCGCCCACATCATTGGTAACAGCACTGGCAGCAGCAGGGTGTTGTGTTTGTTGTTGCTGGCGTGGAAGCTGTTGCTGAGGATGACCCACGGGGGCTCTAGGTTGCTGCTGCTGCTGCTGCTGCTGCGGTGCGAAAGGGACCCTGGGTTGCTGTTGCTGCGGCCGTATCATTGGTGCCCTCGATTGTTGAGCTCTTTGCATTTGTTGCTGCTGAATATGTTGCGTTCCCATCATCGGTTGGTGTTGCGGGTATCTTGGTCCTGGTGCAGCAGCAGCAGCCCCTGCATGTTGCATTGGTGCTGGCCCAGGAACAGATGCCGCCCCTGCCTGGCCTGTGTTGAGTTGGCCTGCCAGGAATGCTGGAAGTGTGGGCTTGGGCATCACCCTGGGTCTAGGGCCTGGCGACGCTCCGGATGCAACGGGTCCCTGCGGCCGGGCGCCCTTCTGGTCACTAGGGAAAGGCCGACTGATCGCCACTCCCGACATCGGCTGCGAGGCCGGAGGCCCGTCTTGTCTATTCGGTGAAAAGGGCCGCCCCGGGCCCATCGCAACGGGTTGACTGGGAGAAAACGGCCTACAAGGCCCGTCTTGCCGACTGGGCGAGAAAGGTCTTCCGGGGCCATCTTGCCTGCTGGGGGAAAACGGCCTCCCTGGGCCTCCTTGGCGGCTGGGGGAGAAAGGTCTCCCAGGGCCTACTGGATGTTGAATGGGCGAGAATGGTCTGCCCTGACCCGGGGGGAAAGGCCTCCCTGCGTGAGGCGGGGAGAAGGGTCTCCCCACGTTACTAGATACAGCATTCTGCATCTGCAACTCTGCAACTGTGTACCAGAAGAAGCAACAACATTTAAGTCAGGTAATACTCGAAATGTAACAAACGGCTGAAAAGGAAAAAAAATGTTGAGCAACTAAATGTGTAATGAATTTCACTTGCAAGATTCTTTCCATCTGCATTATGTAAGGAAACAACTGAAATTCATCGCAAAACACTTGTTGCAGTCCACAACAGCAAACGTTTGCTGCAAGCAAGAAAACTGAAATTCCCAATGCAAGATCAAGATCAGTCCCACCAACATCCCACTCTCCACTGAGCAAAGTGATTTCCCATCTAAGCTGTCATCGATTCACAACAAAACTCCAGGACAAAAGGCGATATCCACACACAACGTGAAAGCGCTCACATACAAGAAGTATAGGATAACACACGAAAGGAGTTAATGATCAAGTCGAGGGCCTTTAGGCCCCAAGATTTGATTATTAACACCTTGAGGGTGTTATCTGACTTCTTCCATGATGTGAGTTAATTGTTTTTGACACTAGAAGCACAAGAAGTCAACTGATTTTACAGACCACAATAGAATTGATTGATAGATCCTATTCAACACTGCAGAAAACAATGAAAATGGTTGATGATTTCTATTCAACAGTCATTATCACCTTTCTGTAATTAGACACTTTAAGTTTTAGTTTTTGTCACATTCCATGAGACATTGCAATTGATCTCAAATACATTAGCACCTTTTGCCAGCATGAAAATATCTCCCCAGGTAACTTCACGCTGAGAACAATAGAAATCAAAATAATTAACGATCATCATTGAAGAATGTCCTGATAACATGTGATTCAACACATTGTGTGCCTTGCATACACTTCTTCCAACAACAAATCTTTCTTCTGAGGGACGAAAACTTCGGAAGCAGTTGGAGAAGTGCTGCGGCATGTCTCGAGGAAAGTAATTTCATCCAAGCAGTTGCTATTTCCTGCAGAATTCAGCTTGTTATCTCCTGCCAAAGTACACTTCTCACGACCGAACTGCTTTGGTGAAGCCAGATTTTCATGCCAATGAACCCCTTGCAAAAAACATGAGCAGATGATTCTTGAGTGCAAAATCTCTGAAGAAATACGTTGAACTGAGAGAAGACCCACATTGATGCGATCATACAACAGTGACCAAGAAGAAGAACTGTTGGCCCAAAACACAGCAAATTGTTTTTTGCATGTCTTGTACAAATTTCGTGAAAAAGA
>JAAUYG010236952.1_pt1 | contig 17983 bp, 12 predicted proteins | sample 7278091 | NCBI WGS metagenome assembly JAAUYG01 (sample SAMN14350201, study PRJNA611818) | marine sediment metagenome | isolation source: surface marine sediment (0.6m) | place: French Polynesia: Moorea | collected 2018-08
ATGTTCTTAAATTGAAGGTGTTATTAAAATCTAGGCATATTTATACTGAAAATATACAAGTGTGGTCACTGATAGCCGGTCTTCAAGTGCAGGTAATTGTTAAATAGCGGGGTATTAAATCGCAGGGACCACTGTAAACCCCCCCCCCCCCCCGGTTCATTTCAAGTAGAGCAGCTTTTACTTACCTTCTCCAGCAGCCACTTCTTTTTCTTCCTCCTCCTAGTAAGGCGTATGGGGACCCCAGAGCTGGAGGGGAGTCCCAGGGAGGGGGAGGGGAGGTTGAGGGGCTGCTGGGAAGTTGTCCCCAATGCTGGGTTGACACCCCCCACCTGGCTGCTCAGTCTGAAAAAATAGCAACAAATCAAATAGCTATAACAGAGTCAAACCTGCTCTGAAGACCATTGGTATACAAAGAAGACTTCTTATAAAGAAGGATACTTTTCATGATCGAACCTGTTAGCTGTATATAAAGACCACCTGTGTAAAAGGACCACATTTTGTTGGTCCCTAGGGTGGTCTTTATATACAAGTTTCAGTGTACTTGTAGACATGACTATATGTTAACACACTTTATCATTGATGAAACAACAGTATTATTCGCAGCATGGATTTCCTTCAAAACTTATGCAAAATTCCCTCAAGAAGCATTCAACTTGGGCGCATGTTACAATACATGTATATTTATAACCAATACATATATAATGTATATACAAGTGAATGGAAGAGCCATACAATATGCATGTCTAAAGCAAAGTATTCATTCAAAATACTTTGGGTGTTACTTTGCTCAAGAGGAATGGTTTTGAGAGCTAAATTCGGAGTGGATTCAATGTAGCTGATGAAAATCCATCGTCCTGGAAAAAATTAGATACCACTGACCATACAGCTTTGTGTTCAAAGTAAGTGCATGATGTGCACCAATTAGTGCTTGTAAGTGCTTGCAATGATACTAATGCCTATGACATTCATACATCATGCGCATACACATGATATAAATTTATCTGATTACTGTAAAAAAGTAGAAACGTTTGGTTCAAAGGAAGTAAGTTCGCTGCCAAGTAGAAACATTGATAGTGAGAATTAATATTTATTTACCTTCACGGGAATTTAAAAGTTTTTGATTTTAAATAACTCGACAAATTACTGGAAAAAATTCCACATGACCATTTTCCCTTTTACAATACATTGGAAGAACTATCAATATCCATGCAGGAGTAAGTAATGCTGGAAGATAAGAACAGATATACACCATATACATGACACAATACATGAAAAGGGTAGAACACTTGTAATAAATGTATCCCACTCTTGTAAACAACATCAGTAACTAAGCAAAGGTTACTTGCTCTAAAATATATATTTCTAGGCAGAAAGCAGAAATATTACAAACAGACGACAAATATGGGTACCCATCCAACTGCATCATAAGACAGATTGTCTACTGAGTATCGCAACAATGAGCATGTGTTTCCTTTCAAATGATAGGAAAGCAGGTCTGACGGCACATAAGTACATGTACACTGGTCCCTGTGATTCGAGATCCCACCATTTTAAGACTTCCCTTTATCTTCAGAGCACTCCTTAGTGACAATGCGGTTATATTTCAATACAAATACCCTCCGTTTTAAGACCACCTTCAATTCAATACCATATTGTTCAGCCTGAATGGGTGGTCTTAAAATATAGAGACCACTGTATATACTTTATGTGCATTTACATATGTATGGACATCATGGTCACAGCCATTACAAATAGTCATCTCATCCAATCCTTTGACATACATGTACAATAAACAACAGTGAGCCCATAAAGATATATCTCTAGCCTAAAGATATATATATCAAGATTAGTCAAAGCAGACAGGATACCCACAGACTTTCTACTGGAATCCCAGTTTAGAATTCACAATATACTTACCGGGGGTAAGTCTAAGATGCTGACTTTTGTCACCAATCTCAGCAGTCTGATTGGCTGAGAATCAGACTTAAGTCAAGTTAAGTTTTTGAGAACCTCGGACCTGACTACAGACTGAGCCACTACTTTGCCACACATGACAAACAATGGTGGTGACGCAGATATTCTACTACTCTTACATAAGGCAATAGGGGGAAAATGACCAAATACGACGATGAAAAGAAGAAACAAAAGCAACAGCTGCTTATGGACTTCTATCCTAAAATCTCAAGATCACAACAAAGATATGTGTAAGGTTGTGCCAGGGTGTAGAGCCCGGAGCGGCAAACCCGTCCACTTACCGTGCCATGCGTGACCATCCTGTGATTGTGATTGAGACAGGTGAAGCACATTTGGTGACACATGTCAATACACTGTATAATGTACTGGCTGGCCTGTCAAGATAGGTGATCTCTTATGACAGGCTAGCATGAACTCAACTAATAACTGCATTGGCTTGCTCTACCCTTCATGTCAGATTTTACAAAGAACTTTGTGCACCGTTTTTTCTTCAAATGTGGTGCGGGTGAGGTTCGAACCTATGTGCCTTTCCCATTGAAAAAAGATTTCTCATGTTGATGTGGTACACCTCTGGTGCCCCCCCACCCCCCCACCCCCCACCCCCAAGCCATCTGGCAACAGAGCTTGGGGCTACTCTTGGAGAGTGGGATTCTTCTGAAGAAAGTGCCCATTCAGAGCATGCACAGGGATTTCTGTCTTTCTACCACCCCAAGATCCCTACTGTGTCCAGTTTAACTCTGACCTACCTAGAGACGGACTCGCTCTGTCCTCCCTCCTGTCCTGTGCTGTGGTAGGCACCAGGAGGGGGAATTTCTGCTATACCTGGAAAACAACATTCCACCATACAATTTGAAACCTTTAAAATGCCTATTCAATCATGTAATTTCTCAAACTTAAGATAAACCAAAGTATTCAAAGCATCAGTTTACTAGCAGCAGTCCACTTCATATAGGAATACAACTTGTGCCAAATAATTTTGTGCACATTATGTCCGTTGGGGAGAATCATAAACAGAATCAAATACATTTATGGTACTTAGGTGCTCCCAATATTGGTTTTCTCTCAAGTAATGGTGAACCCTCTAGAGTGTCTTTTAAGAGAGGGATCACTGTATTTCCTTTACATATCCAATCTTACACAACTCTTGAGTTTTCTTTGAAACTGCATAATTTTTCATAAAACCAATGCAGTAGTGTATAATGCAAAACTGACCAATGAATGCAATGATACATTTATATGTCATTTATTACAACTTGCTGTAAAAAGTCACAAGTATCCGCTACAAATGAAACAGCTACTGGGTAATTAATGATACTAGACCTAATGTTCCAGTCAAGGAGGCTATTTTTTGACAAATATAATTGAAATGCGTGACTGCAGTTACTTTAACAAGACAGATTCCCAAGCAATAATATAAAGTTCTACATTAAAGTGTTTTACAATGACAGTAATTCTACTACTTCATCAGGTTCAGGATGCATTGCAAGTCATTTCATAAGACAGCCCACCTTCCATTTCCGTGAGAGTGCAGTCGGCAAGATCAGATCCCTGCCTTGGCAACTTGCCAAGTTTTGCAAGTGATCTCTGTCGTCTGGCTTCTTTCCCTGCCATCCCTCCAACGTCACTGCCTGGCTTCTTGCCAACACCGCCGCCTCCGCCCCCGCTGCTCTTTGGACTGTAGGAAGCACTGCGCCGCTTCCCTGTGGGCTGTTTCTTGTTTTTACGTTTCAGCGGGTCAGACCTGGACGGGACAAATCAAACTTTCTGTCATAGAAGTGTCGACAGCAAATAAGTTGCAAAGGATATGAAGAACTATTCCCTTGGATTGTTAGGCTATCTACATAGACTACCATATATATGTACAGCGAAACGTGTCTTGAAAGACCACTAATGTGAAAGACCACCTGTCTTGATGGACCACATATTCCGGGAGGGGGGGGGGTCTACATTTGAATGAAATTGAACCTGCGACCAAAAACCACCTGTCTTGAGAGACCATATCATTATGTCTAAATGGGGTGCTCTTTTAAGATAGGTACTACTGTATGTGCAAGTGCATATAGATCTTACTTTTGTGGTGGTCTTATGTCTGGAGTGATCTAAGGCTGGCTTCCACTGTATATACAGTCAAACCTGTATATAAAGACCACCAGCTTATAAAGACCACATTTTACAGGTCCCCAGGGATATACTTTCAATGTCATTGAACCTGTATAAAGACCACCTGTGTATTAGGACCACATTTTGTTGGTCCCTGGGGTGGTCTTTATATACAAGTTTCACTGTACTCATATAGTAATTTAAAGGCTTTTTTTAATATGAGCTGTCTACCACGACAGATAGCACATTGCCTTTAAGAGATATTAGGTGTGATCACACATTGTATCTCTTAACAGCCTTCTGCAATGCCCATAAATCTTACCTAGGGGGTTCGAGTGGCTTGGTAGGCTGCAAAGGGTTAGGAGGTCGCACCTGGGGACCAAAGTTTGGGATCTGAAAGACAAATGTAGTGTTAACGATACAATGACTAACAATTACTGCTCCAGGGATGCTTCAAATGGTAAAATATTAGAGCAGGTAAATTGAGGGCGGGTACTAATGGGTTTAGATTATTTTTTGCATGCACGTCCAATGGCTAGATAAATTCAGCCAAGCAGTATGTACATGATATCTCAGCTGGGAGAACAATATGGGGTACTTAATGCTATAAAATAAATGCAACCAACTTATGGGTAAGAAAATGGATGCCAGTGGTAAACCTTTAAGATCATTTGTTGATTCGGGGAAAAAAATGGTCTTACATTACAGGTGGTGTTAATTATAGTGAGTGAGTGAGTGATTTGGGGTTTAACGTCGCTTTGACATTATTTCGGTGGTGTTAATTATAAATATGTTGTAAATATAATTAGTGTCATTGATGGGTAGTATCGGTAGTGTCATCAATGGGTGTATTATGAGTAATGTCATTAATGGGAATCTTATAATTAGTATTACTGATGGATGGTTTCATTTAGTGTCAATGGTGTATGGTACTACAAGCGGTATTACTGATCGGTGGTAATATGAGTGGTATAACTAATGGGTGGTTTTGTGAGCAGTGTCACTGATGAGTGGTTTTGAAATAGAGGGAAAGGTCTTACAATAGAAATTTTATAATATATAGAGTTAAATCTTCAACTAGCAGAGTTATAACAGCAATGCGTCAACATACATTTTTCAACTCTTGTATCTTCTCCTCTTCCAGTGTGACTAATGACGATGATCCCCGCCGCTCTGATATAGGCTGCCTCACGTTATACGCATGTGACGATGACACGGGGCGATTTCCCATGGTCACAATGGCAATGCCGTCATTCCTACCCAGTCCACTTGGTATGGCTGAAATGGAGCTTATACAGGCTGTACTGGGCAGCACGCAGAGGGGCTGCGACGTCTGCGCCGACACGCAGGCAACGCTAGGCTGGTGGTGGTGGTGTTGTTGGTGTTGGTGGTGGTAGGGATATCCCTGTGGGGGACCTCCTGGGCCCAGCAGCCTCATGACAGCCATGTTGGCGGTGTTGGTGCCGGATGTGGTGATGGTGGTGATATTTGTCGGGGTGCCGGGGGTGATGATGCTGGTGGCAGTAGTGCATGAATGGGGGTGCAGAAAGGGCTTCGGGAGACCAGCCAAAGAAGGGTCTGTCGGGAAAGGGTGCTGAAAGGCAGGGATGCAGACAGGAGCTGAAGGGTATTGTTGTATATACACTGCTAAAGGAACCTACAGGAATAACAAATAACAATTGGGGTTGACACTAATATGTACATATGTAGATATTTATTTCTAAATTGCTGCATCATAATTTCAGTTTCAAATGTGCAAGTAATGATAAAGATCCAATTCTACCCATCCACTGGATACATACTATACATAATGGCATAAATCAAGGATATGAGATATGGTTTGCTCATACACTGAACGGATTAGCAATAACTTTAAAAGCCTCTGTATGTATCCAATCCGTCTTTCACATGGTAAATCAAACGTCGAGTTTCTTAAGCCCAATTTATTGAAAACTTTGAAAATTTATCAAAACGTTTAAAACTCCATTTTTACCAAAGACTGGAGTTCTGGAAAACAACCTAAGCCAACATTTTGACTCAAGTCAAAGAGTCTTTGTTAATAGGGAGTATTTGGCACCACAAATTCGCAGTATGAATAATCGGTTTTCTTTGGAAGCCAAACTACCTTGGTCATATGACTAGTACCCTTTAGCCATTCATATTGCGACAAATAAAAGCTCTGACAATCGTGAGATGCCCCTGTTTTCTTGCCTTTACCCATCTTTCGGGTATCTTCGGAAAATTTTCCCCGCCAAGGGGTTTAAAATACTCCCTATTACAGTGCTGAGTTCCTGCAAATACAGCGAACCTGGGAATTAGGGACACCCAAGGGACTATGAAAAACTGTCCTGAATTTCGAGGTGGTCTTATATCTCAGGTCAATTTCTGTGTACTGAATAGGGACTGGAATAGCCGTCCTTAATTCACAGGTTGTTCCTATTTCTCAGGTGGTCTTAAAGATAGGTTCCACTGTACTTATGTCTAAGCTTTAACTTAAGTCGCAATCTTAGTCACACACATTAGGACTTAAGCGTTTTTAAGAACTCCAGTTCAGAACCGACCTGTCCATCTCTGGTGTGGGTTCCCGTGGTAAGGCTGAGGGTGACGGGAGCGGACTCGGAGTGGTGCATTGTTGGGGCTGAGCCTGGGCTGGGTCCGCTAGTACCTGCGCTGGGGGTGGTGGTCGCTGTACTGGCTGTGGCAGAACTTGACGCTCGACGTCGGAGATAGGTTGACGCTGCCTTACCCATGGTACCTGTGGTGATAACCACGTATCTTTAAAGATACTGCTATATGGATGGAAATAAAGTTAACTTTATGGTCAGTGGCTGAATGGTTAGAGCGCCGAACAGAGTGATATATGTCGGAGTGATATCGCACAGGTTCGAAACCCCGTCATGGGCTAATGCCTATAAATATGCCCCAGTTTATGGTCCATGGAAAACATATGACATGATGTAGCATTAACGTGATTAAAGTATGGTGTGAAAGTTGTGGTTGTACTTCGAGTACGAATAAAGATATATTATTAATAAACATACAATGGAATTATTTATTCACACATATACATGCATATAGCTCACAGGAATATCATGTACACACCAAGGCTTTTTCTAAGTCTTTTTAACTGCTACAGATTAGAGCAAAATCAGCAGACCAAATGTAAATATACAGTGTTATACGAGATATTTAGTAAGACCCCATATATGCAAAATACATGTACTATCAGTACCTGCAACAGAAGTTTTCTTCAACAGTTATCTGCAGTTAAAGACATTTATTCAAAATGCATGCTAGTCTTCTGATTACATAATGCCACACAGTTTAAAATCTGTCTTTGTTAGTTATTTAAAATAAATTGAAATAATGCATGAAAAGTGCATATCTGAAACACGTTCACAAAAATGTGATTTTGCACTCACCTTCTTTCCCAGATGTTGCATCTTTACCAGTGATTGAACCTTTTCTCGTATATGTATAACTGGGTCTGTTGTTAGTGCTTCCTCCCTCTGTGGTTTGCGTACGGGGGTATCGGTTACCCCGCGGTGGCGGGGCCCCATCAGAAGAAGACCCCCCTTGTGCACCCCTGCTCCTAGGGTTGTTACCATCAGACTGGCTCTGCGAGTGACGACTCGCGAGCAGCGCCACACGTGGTATAAATGGTGTAGAACCACTGTTAATGGAGGAAGAAGAGCTGAAATAGAACAAACACCAATGAACATAAATAATTGGAACAGATTTATTTCATAATTTTTTAACTATGGTTTCCCCAAGGTCAATCTTAAAACACTTCAAATTCCATTCTATTAAAATTGTAGCCAGACCAGTCTTGTACTGTTGAAAAGCTAGCCCAGGAAAGTGACGGAGAAAGAATTTGCAAAATAGTAATTGACATGATTGTATGTTTCAGAAAGCCTAACAGAAATAAGTTTTCTTTTTCTACTAGGTAATGCTATATATGGATCATAATGGATTATGTAGTTTAACGGAGGTGGCAATAATACTGTTAGTCAGTGTTAGTAGAAGACATGCTTTGAATTTCATTTCATTAAATCAGCTTGCAAAGGAAATGCTGAGGTCTAAATTTGTCAAAATCAGAAGACTAATACGTCATGAATACTACGTAAACTTAAAACGGAGCTTAAATATTTTCGTAGCACCAAATCGAGACCCAGTGCCACTTTGCTAATACCAAATATGATCTCAATTCATTCTTGAATACCTCTTCACTGAAGCCTGTTTCGCTGGCTTGTTTACCATCCCTCGCGGCAGGCCTCGTTGACTGCGGACCTGCCGTCTGACCCAGTCCCTGACTGCGGGAAGGCTGGGATACTCTGACTGGGTTACCCGCGACCAGGGGTTCGTCTCTGCCATGTCCAGGGCAGCTATAGCCATGGCCTTGCCAACCTGTCAAACAGCAGAAAATGTGTCAATGTCAAAGTATTCTGTCGGACAATTATAATTTATCAAAATTGAAGGAAGGAGGATTCTAGTCTTAACCCAAGCTGGCAGATAATCTCAAGGGCTGAGTTGTCGAGGTGGGTGGGTGGGGGGGGGGGGGAGAGGGAATCAGACTTATAGTCGGCGTTCAACCACTCATGTCATATCACCGACTGCAAGTTGGATTCGACGGTGTATGCAGGTGTATGCGTGTGAGTTAATGTGGACATGTCTTGTTTGGGCCGAACGATCTACGCCCGACAGTTTTTGGGTGCCAAGCCACCGATTCAATGCCGCCACAGGTGAGCAGAAATGAATCACTCAGACCATTTATACTGACTCCAAGCTGCCCAGTCGGTTGCCTAACTCATCAATGCCAAGCGCCAAGCTGAGAAGTGCAAACCTCCCAGTTTTTACGTCTTTGGTGTGATGCGGTCGCGGATCGAGCTGAGTTGTCAAAAAAGCTTAGGTCCAAGTTCACTTACCATAAGTCACCAATCTCAGCAAATTGATTGACTAAGAATTGACTTAAGTCACGACTTAGACTTAACTATTTATTTAAGAACTCCAACACAGGAATGCACTGGGAAAATTTACAGTCACCGGCGTCTTATAGCAGATCACATGATTGTGTGACTGTCGGAACTCCTGGGATAAAAAAGGTATCTGGATGGATATCGAATGTGTCTCAATTTCAACACGTTTAAAACATTGTTACATTGATCAAAATTGGTGCCATTTGTTAACAGGCTGATGGCTGCATACAGCAATCCCTCCCTTAGTGCCAACTCTTAACAGCGGCCACCCTCTTGAATAAGGCCATAAATATTTTCCGCTAAGTACTATCAATGTATTTAGTTCTCCCTCTCACCAAAGGCCACCTCTCTAATGTGGGCGAGTTTCTTGGCAAACAGGGTGGCCTTATTAGAGAGGGACTACTTTATACTGATACGGACTTTAATGGTATATTATCTTCTGTCAGACTAATGTCACCCTTCAAGAAAGGAAGGGGAGCACCTTATGGGCACGGTCCCTGGGGTGTGGTCTCTCAAAACAGTTTTTACCATGTACCACAAAACTCTCACTGGTAATTACCAGCAACACTCCTGTTTATAGTTTCTCTTACATCATTGAATACATGCATTTGTTTCAACGTGGCCAGACATTTCACTCCACTTTGACGTCGTATTAATACAAGAATCCATCGTTCCAGGATTTGCAAAAAAAAAAAGCATACGGAGTAAAATTATCAGCTGTCGCAATAAGTGTATGAAAGTTTTTGAACATCTGGAAATGCAATCTTTTTTTAACGATAAAGGTTTGGAACCAATGACCACCCAATTCTAGGCTACTTGCCTCCTCATAATGTGCTGTGGTATACTTGGGCGGGAAGCCAGCGAGTGGGGGTGGAGTCGCACGTCCGTCATCCCCAAAGGCACGTGGGATTGTATTCACTGAGCGACCCGTGTTATAATTACACTCTAGGGTGTAGCTGAAAGCCAAGCATACACTTCAGTTAAAAATAACCATTGAATCATGGTAGAACTGCTACATTTCACTCACAGATGACACTTGAATTTTTTTAGACTAAGCATAATCATGACAATTACGACACAACTTCTTGCACATTTAATGAATGCCAGTATTAACTTAGCAGTTCCCATCTAAAATGGCTACTCTAAAAAACTGCAGAAAAATCTTGGCCACTTGGCCAGGTCATTGGCTACAGATTTGGAATCACAGTAACAGAGGCAAAGATGTCTTGGCCAGATTAGGAAGGGTCATTTGTTCAGATAGTGGCAACTAAGACATGGACTACTGTACAATAGCAGCCAAGCCTACTCAGAATAAAGACACCCCTCCCTCCCCCGTATCGTGTAGCTTCCATACCGTTACTCACCTATGAACAATCCCCAGCGCCTTGTACACAGCCACTCTTCCCGCTCCCTCCTTGGACAATCCATCTCTCTTGTCTTTCAAGTACATGTTCCTCTCTGTGAAATTACAACCGTAGAAGTCGAAGTGAGCGGTATTCATGGCTATGAGCTTGGTAAAGAGAACATTTTCCACCTGCTGTTCCTCGTTCTCCAAGGCGTTACCATACATGAAACAGCCACGTTTCGACGCGTGACCATGCAGGTCTATATAATAAGCAATTCCGCTCTCGTTGGGAGGAATTTCTTTCAGTTTGAGATCAGACAAATGTGGCGCATAAAGGCCTTCCGTGATTGGTGGATTATTTTCTCCTTCGTCTTCTGAACCTTCATTCCCCAAATGTTCTGTCATATCATAAGGATTGTCATCTTCCGGATCGCCAAACTCGCCCCCTGAAGCCGGATCGTTTGAGGACTCCATTACAAAATCTTGGTTTAGACCTAAGGATATGTCTGACACCAGAGAGTGTTCGCTGGAGAGATTCATCCGCGATAATTTCTGAGCCAACTGGTCTGGTACGTCGTCGTTGTTTGGGCTGCTGTCTTCATTGCCAAAGCTGCTGAGACTAAACACATTAACAGTCGTGCAGGTTCCTGTTGTGCGAGATAATCCTGCCTGATAATCCTTGGGACCACTGGTCCCGTCGGTTCCTGCATCTGTCCAGGACTCTGACCTTGGCACCCCAGCCCCGGCTTGCTTGCTATTTTTAACAGTCTGTGCACTGTTGCCCACACTGCTTTTAGACAGCGGCGGTTTGTTGGGTTGGGTTTTAGTTGATGTCACTTGTACAGAATTGTTTGGACATTTCTTTGTGGTTCTAGCCGTCGTGGCCATGAACATGTTAGTCCTGCCCCCAATTTTACTGCTGGATCGACCACCATTAGCACCAGATGATGCAGATGCCACGCTCTGCTTTGCTTCGTGTGCAGCTGCTGTCGATACCTTTGGAGATTCCAACTTCTGAGGAATCACCCGATTATGCACGTGATGATAGACTAGTACGCTTTTAGAAGCATAGATGGACGGATAGAGATCAAAGTTCGGATCGAGGTACATTCGGTTGAGGTTAACACCCCTGGAGTCAGTACGATAGTGACCACGAACCACGCCATCCGGATTCAACATTGGGATAAGCTTAAAGACGAACTGTCTCCGTAGAGCTTCTGCTCTAGGGTCATCCTTCAGGAGAATAAACTGTAAGAAGCCATTGAAAACGAAGCTCGCTGGAGTTTCTCCAGGGTGGACCCGGCTACTTACTAAGTAGACCTAGAAGAGAGAAAATAAACAATCAGCACTAGATCAGAAAATATCTATTGGTTTCATGTCCACACAATGCCAATTAAGCAGTTCATATAATCATGATAATATCCATGGTCACAAGGACAAACATGTAGGCCCATAATATTTCCTGTCTGTAGGTGTATGTATTGTATACCTTGGGCTGACACCAGTGATATTTTGGTATTACATGTACTAGTACCCAGACTGGCCAAAAAGTGTATCATAGTTTCCTTCAGCCACAAGATTCGCATTATGTATCCGTTACAAGTAATAATGCAAATTGCATTAAGGGCACAACTTAGATTAAGTTTCCAAACAAAGGTAACTGAGAAGATCTTTATTTTAATGCATGTTACTGTCATAAAGACTGAGTTTTATATAACATTTTTTTACAAACTAATAGGTCTATCAGTGTTAAAATCAGGTAATTTCCCCTGGCCAGAAAATGTCTTTTAACATTTGGTTATATATATGGATATTAACTAGCATGTATAATTTCCACAAAGGAAAGACTTTCTGTCTTTTTAAAAGCTACATGTATATCTGATTGATAACATTATGTGTTGGATTCAAGTTAATATTTATTGTGAAATGCAAATCGATAAATTTCCAGTACTTGATATAATTTCAAATTCTACCTTTGACAATCTTTAACACGTGACAAACCACAAATACCCTTTTTCCAGCGAATCTTTTACATCGTGGCTTGTCGTTATCTGGGAACAGTTTGGCGTCAAAGCGAGGCTCCGGTTCGTCCTGTAGCCCGCGACAGTCCGATATCGTTATCAGGTCAATGTTCCGCTTGTCCAAGGAATGACAAAGAACCTCGTGGTGGAAGTAAACGGAAGAAGGTGACCTGAAAGTGAATAAAGAAAAGAAAAAACACAATATGGAATATTAGAGCACATCAAGGTAAGGGTAGCTGCCTTTACGGAATGTTAGAGCCCATCAGGGTAGGGGTACAGTGCTCGCTCTCTTAGTGGCCACTCTCAAGAGAGGCCACCCTCTCCAATAAGGCCATAAATCTTTGCCACTACCACTAACAAATGCATTTACTTGTCCCTCTCATCAACTTTTTGGCAAATAGGATGGCCTTATTAGAGAGGGAATACTGTAGTCCCAGATTTAATGGAATGTTATTTAGCATTCTATTTCGCCTCCGATACCTGGCAGGCATGCTGCGTTTCTTCAGAGTATCATCATAATGGTGTCAAAAATATACTGTACGATAGCCCGCCTTACGTCTTGGATGTGAAGTGCTGGCAGTGTTCGTAAGTCTTGTTCAGTTTCTCGATTTCGTCCTGACATTCTTTGTAGGACCACGGAAAGGAGAAGGCAAAGTATGTTGTGGCACCTCGGAAATCCAGGAAACGATGGGTGAATGACAGAACAAAGTTGTTGTCCTGGGTCTGAAAATGCACAAGGCAGGGATGGAGTTTTTGAAATAGTTAGTTTTGACTCAAGTCAGATTCTTGGCCAATCGCAGTGCTTAGACTGCTGACTTAGGACAAAACTTGGGACTTGGTATGTTCGGGAATTCCAACCCAACCAAGATCACTTACGCCGATCATGAAGTATCGTGAAACCCAAAGACAAAGCCATGCTTTTTCACAAAATACATGTAGAAGCTCAAAATTACAGTGACCGTGAAATATCATGAAACCTAAAGACAAAGTCCACGCTTTTACAGAACAACAAAAGCTCAAAATTATTCTTAAACATAAACAATATAATTCCTCCTTAACCTTCTTAAGTTCAACATTCAAGGGATTTTTTACAACACCAGGACGAAGACTTTTAATTGTATTCCTCTTAAATTGACTGTTGATTGTATTCATCTTTTTCTTTTCTGCATTTAAGAACAAACAGCACAAGACAGTGAGCAGTGATTATAGATGTGTCACAAATATTGCAAAAAAAAATCCCTTATAGCACATTTAGCTGGTCTTGTGTGTAGACATGTAGTCGTCAAAGATGGCAAGCATGCATGTAGTGAAAAGCTGATGAAGAGTTACAATTAAAAGACAAGAAAGGATTTGCACTGATGGAAAATACACAAATGTAAACATACCATACTGTAATTGGTTTTTATATACTGTAATTAGGTAACAAAACAGCATTGATGGTAATGATTAGCATTTACTTATTTAGTATCATTCTCATACATAAATTAAACTCACCAAAAAGAAACAAAGATTCAACAACACGCCATGCACCATATCAATAGAAGCACAGATAATGAAAAATATCACAAATTTCTTCTTTGGTAATAAGTAAATTTACCACAACCATTAAAACTGAATCACCATAAACATGATATAATTAACATGTTTAAACATGTTAAAGTCGACATATAAGTCAAATACTTCAGTATTTCTGTGCAGTCATTGTCGTTTACCTCGTAAGAAACCTTGTCTCGTATTCTCTCCCAACGGGGGCGCCCAGGGACTGTCTTAACTAGAGGGGCGTGCCCCTGACTGTACAACTTGCCCTGCCTGTTCATGTTCATAATGTTGATCTTAATCAAGCGACCTGGGGCCCACCCTCGCACACCGAAGTGAAACCACGACCTGCAAAACAAAGGTCAAACACTCAGATGGTTCAAAAACAGAAAGCTCAACATGTAGGCACAGTATAGTCTTAAAAGTTTATTATTACTGTAAAACCCGTCCTGAAAGGTCACCCCACTTGAAACTAAAACATGGTCTTCCAAGACAGGTGGTCTTTCAATTGCATTGAAATGAAGGCCTTTTGCCAGAAATATCTGGTCTTTCAAGATAGGTGGTCTCTCATGTTAGTGGTCTCTCAAAGGAGGTTTTGCTGTACCAGCGCATATTTGTCAAACTCGCAAAAAGCAGACATCACCTCAGAATTAAGACCACACCACACAAGGGACTGTTATAAAATGGTCCTAGTTATGAGGTGGTCTTATTTCTTACGTTGCTCAATATCAGAAATGCAGCTCCAACCACAGGATTTTATTACCATGGTCTTAATGGTGAAATGGTCCGATTTCAGAGGGTACTCAGCACTGGAAAGCAAGTTTTGTTTGTGCTGGGAAGTGCTCTTTATCAGAAGATTGTCATAAAATGAGGCTGCTGCAAAACTAAGATGACTGACCTGTTGCCATTCTCATACGGCGTCCCACCACAGTCGGGTAATGTCCATACGTTGTACTCATAATCTGCCTTGGGTTCTGCCCCAGTGAAGTAATTTCCTGTGAGGCAAAAGGCAAATGAAATACAGTAAAAATTAGACAAGCACACACACACGAATACATGTTCTCTCTCACTATTTCTCTCTCTCTCCCAAAACATGTAAACAACATCTATGGATCAATGATCATGTTGAAAGCATCAATGCAAATACACAAAGAAGGTGCATGCTCACATCAGGTACATGGTGTAGAATAAGCCAGACAAGATTTCTACTGCAAATACACTGTAAAGAACCGCTAAGTGGTATTTACTCAGGTTAATTCAATACTAGTACTGTCAATTCATTAATGTTCACGGATATTACTGTTAGTTAGCATTTTTGAGACAAAACCTTGGTCAAGGGGATTAATATTTGTGGTTAGCTCAGGCCTTGTTAATTACCTAGGTACACATGAATTGTTTGCAGGTATTTATTTTTGCGATTTAAAGATGTCCGAGAATTTCGCCAAATAAATCCTTTGCAAACATTAATGAATTTACAGTACATGTATATAATATTTCCAGCTTTTGTTCAGTTTTTTATCTATATTACCAGGTATATCACCTATCCTACCATACTATCTGTACAAACTATAAATACCACTGGTTTGACATCATAACAGGCATAATACTCAATGGCTTGTCTAATTGTTAAATGCTCCTCCTCCATTCACACATGTTGGAAACATATACACTTGTTCAATATTCTAAAAGTTTAAACATTCACATCTATATACATGGCATAGGTGATATCTTCATGTGATATCTTACCACTGTCACCAACACCGGAATCTTCTTCTTTCGGTACCCGTTCTACACGAGCCAGGTTACCCGAGTCGAAGTTGGAGGTGAAGAGCAGCCCTCCGCACTTCTCTTCCAAACAGTTAGCCATCGTTACAGCCTACAACCTTTTCTGCAAAGACATGCATGCCCATGGTAGTAAGTTAATCAGGACATACTATAAATTGTATAAATTCAAATGAATTTCTATATTGCTTTATTATTTTATATTTCTTTAAAGTGTGTGCTGGCAGATAACGCAGTAGCGTCTTTTTGTCTACACTGGTCCCAGGCATTTTAGTCCTAAAACCCGACTTCAAGCCTGCAGCTATTGATGTCCTCAGATAGATGGCAGCACCTGAAAAACATTGGTAGCTACAGGCTTTCTGACATATTTCCCGTATGCTGCCTTTTCAACAGCACATTGGTATTTTCTTTCTGCTCTTTTTGGTAATCAATTTACTGACACTCGTTTCCGCACTGCAACAGCCATAAGTTGGCTGCACAAAATGTAATTTGATGATGCACATTCCATGTAGGATAAAAGATGCTCCGTAAATTAGCAATTTATAAATAATACTTCCACGTTTTTTTATATATGTATGTAGCTACAATATTATTACATTAGAGCACAATCAGTCGTAAAAGGTTTTCCACCGCTACCATGCCATCTAGTTCTAGTTCTTGCTTCATCTGATAATCTTCCATTCCCCCATTTGGGGGTCCAGATCTTATGCCTGTTTCGGGGATTTATTCCACAGTGAGTATAATACAATAGTCAGTATAATATTAATAGTTTAGCAGGTCAAATCCTTAAGTGCTCCATAGCTAACAATAATCATACACAACCATCCATCTTTTCCTGGGGTAGTAAGGCAGCTGAATGGGCCAACTCATAGTGAATAAGGGACTGCCTCCTGACTTGTTAGGTTAAGTGTGTGCAGTGTATGCATAGTATGTGTACGGAAGATTTTTGTGATATACCACTTGTGTGGATTTACTAGTTAGTTGGCCCACATGGGGGAGGTGGGGAGTAGAGAGACCATCCTCGCCCGTTGAGTTGGAATCAGACAAGAGATGAACACCAAGGGGGTGGGGAATTAAGACATGTTGCACTACTGTGTGATGTCAGACAGGTAGTGGGTGACGGGGAGGGGAATTAGATATGCCTACTAGCAGGTGGCCCTGGGGTGGGTATTTAGACACTGGAAAATCAGGGCCCATAAGTTAAAAGGTTCCTAAGTTAAGCATTTTTATGACAAATTATCTAGGGCATTTCACCCAGTTAGGCAGATTTTCAAAAAAGTGCCCAAACGGTAAGTTAAAAGCAAACAGAAATTTCGCCCAACTAGGTGAAACGCCTCAGCAATCTTTGGAAAAATTAGGCGAAAAATGGCCTATTTTTGTCAATGTAGATATGACTTCCAAGCAAAAGTTTCCACTTGACTAAAGTAGGCGTTGAAGAATCATATAACTATAGCGGTTTGATGCAGTATAGTAGTAGTACCTGCGGAAAGTAATTCCAATAGGCCTACTTGGTTTCTATTATCTGGCCATATTTTGTCAAAATTCTTGAAATTCCAACCCAGCCTCACTCTCCTGCACAAAATGATGCAAAGGCATTGATCCTGCATGGTTACAGAAGTGGCAACATAAACACTGATTAAGCACCGCTGAAATATGGGGGTAATTTTTCATTTGGTGTACAATGTAAACATGCTAACTGTATGGTTAAAAATGGCACAGCCGACTTGTTAAAAACGTCACAGCCGACTTGGTTACAGTAAAACCTGAAATTCCTTTCTGCTAAGCATGTTTATTTTGTCATAGTTGGTAAACATAATATCAGTTGTTTTTTTTTATTCTTAATTCTTACAGTGCATATATGGCAACCCAGAACACACTTCTTTGTGCTACATCGATCTGTTTATACAGATCAAGTTTATAGGCCACAGAGATTTTCGAAATTGTTATCTCTGAGTAAGGCTGAGGGGAGGAAGATCAAACATAAAAATTAGAATTAGAGTGGCATATGTATTGACTGTCAGTAGTCAATATATAATAAGGACTCAGCTTTATCAGCTTTAGTGGTAACAAGGATTAATGGGTCATATCTTTCACCTTATGGACCCAGGAGCCTCCCTAGAACTTTATAATAGAAGCGCCTGTCACCCTGAGTACGTGTGACTGTGTTCGTTATTAATTAGCCTATGTAGGGGGGGGGGGGGGGAGTACATTTTACGTTCATCGTTATGGGATGGAAATATTAAAAAGGG
>JAAUYG010064558.1_pt1 | contig 17982 bp, 9 predicted proteins | sample 7278091 | NCBI WGS metagenome assembly JAAUYG01 (sample SAMN14350201, study PRJNA611818) | marine sediment metagenome | isolation source: surface marine sediment (0.6m) | place: French Polynesia: Moorea | collected 2018-08
AACCATTTTTAACTGTCCCTGTAGACTGTCCATAAGCATGTTTCTGCAAAATTGCAGCCTTGTCAGACTTTTCTTCACTATGTTAGGACTTACGGGGTGCTTTTTGAGTAATTTTACTCAAATAACTCAGGAAAAATTACCTCAGCCAAACCATTTTTAAAGTAGACTGCCCATAAGCATGTTTCTGCAAAATTTCAGCCAAATTCATATTGACTTTTCTTCACTACATTAGGCCTTCCGGAATGCTTTTTTGTGAGTAATTTTACTCAAATAACTCAAGGAAAAATGACCTCATCCAAACCATGTATAACTGTCCCTGTAGACTGTCCATAAGCATATTTCTGGAAAATTTCAGCCCGGTCGGAATTTTCTTCACTGTTACAATTTACGGAATGCTTTTTTGAGTAGTTTTACTCAAATGACTCAACGAAAAATTACCGCAGCCAAACCATTTTTTGACTGTCCCTGTAGACTATCCATAAGCATGTTTCTGCAAAATATCAGCCCAATCGGACTTTTGATCAATGTGTTAGGACTTACGGAATGCAAGGTTGAGTAATTTTACAAGGTTTTACTCAGATAACTCAATGGAAAATGGTCACACCAACGCCATATGTTACTGTAACCGGAAGACTATCCATGAGTATGTTTCTGCAAAAAAATCAGCCCAAACCGACTTGTCCTTCACTACAGATGACCACCAAAAGCACGGCGGAAGGAAAAAAAAATGTCGGCAAGGCCATAGAGGATCCCGTCGGGACGGGATGCTCCAATGACGAATTATGCCAGTGTGTCGGTATATTCGTGAACCCAATTCAAATAGGAATTATAAATGTAGATTAAATAACATGGGAATTAATTATGTGAATCAGAAGATGCGAATGCAAGTCGCATTTCACTAGTAAATGGTACAGCACGCGAATAAAAGCAAATCAGGGGAATTAAAAACTAATCATGTGAAAGAAATACTGTTCTGACGTAAAACCTGTATATCATAAATCGATAACCCCCATCTACTAGCTGCCTGCACCCCCAAACATTAGCAAACTTGTCGCGTACTGTACAGTGTACATCATATCATGGTCTCGTGGCGGTGATCAGCCTAAAAATAATATGCCCCCTCATTTTCCTGCAGCTAATTCGCATATTTAGTATGCGAGGTTCGGGAAGTAGTTACAGTTTCCAAACGCAGTTTCAGCCCGAAAGTGTCCAATTTCATGAAAAAACACATTCAGCAAGACACATGCGTCAAAACTACGTACTGTTGCATCAAATGTTCAAAACGATACACAATGAATGTTTATGGCACAAGTAGCGGTTTGGTGAAATCAGTGTGGCTGATGTAACTGATCCAGAAATATTATTCCCTCCATTGACGTCATTGGTATATCCGATTTAACAAACGTAGCAGATCGATTTCATATTTTCACTAAATAAATTACAAGCCCCGCGCAGGTTCTCCCTGTCACAACCGCACGGTGTCTGGATTATCTAAGCTGGTTTCTGGATTATCCCACATACATTGAGATCACCAGGTGATGACAGATACTTGCTTCGAAAGGCGGTGATAGACATTTAGGTGGCAGTATAGCACTACACTTACGGTGAAGGAGTGGACAAGTAAGGGCGTATGTTGCACAGACCATGGCGCCAATATCACTACATCCAGAACTCAGAGGAAGTAAACCATCTCTGAAAGGCACCACCCCCGGACAAAAGACTTTGGAGATTTGAATCCAGAGACAAGCAGAGTAATTTTAGCATCCAGAATGAAGAGCTAGTGGAAGGTACAATGTAATTCAGGGAACCTTGAAAACCGTCAGTTGCTTATCAACAACCGTTCTGTGGGTATCCGGTGATGATCGTGGGATTGTATGATAGAGTTAGTTGCCCTCTGCCAGCATGGACGTGCTCGAACAGCAGTCTAGTGCCCCTCCTTGGAGATGGAAAGCGTTTCATTTCTCGACATTGGTGGTTTGTGTCCTGGGTGTCTTGGGCAATACCTCCTCTTTGGTTGTTCTCAAGCTCAATATCAAAGAGATTGCTGGTTCCCGCCTCTTGTTTGCCCTAGCTGTGGCCGATCTGGGCGTAGTCTCTGCCATTGCATTCCGTACGCTGTCCTATGTCATTTACGATAATGGTCAGGTTACTCAGGTCTTAGAGTGGTTGTACCTCTACTGGTGCTACTGCAGTGCATACCTGACGGTCTTGCTGGGTCTGGACAGGTATTTACACAGCGCCAAGTCAATGCTGCTCCGTAAGATAGATTATAAGAAAATTCTCCGGAGATCCATCATTGCAGTGTTTGCTTCCATGCTGGTCATCAGTCTGCCCCATTTACTGGGTACCTGTGTGCATTATTTCCATGGTTCCCATCTGGTCAGAAGTAGGAGCTGTCTAAAAGATCAAGACGGCTTCTGCAATAGAAGTATCGCATCTTCGCGTTGGGAGATTCACATGTGTGATGATGCACATAATTCCGCTCCGAAGACTCAGAATCTATCGTATTCAGAACTAGGGGAACACCAACGGTTCGTAGACACGTTATGCGGCAATCACTCTACCAGTAGGCTCTCTTGCTGGGGTTACTGCGCGTGTCACCTCGACAGTTTATCACCCGTCAAATTCACACCAACATACAGGGTTGACATTCACGTCGACTATAGTGGAGGCTGCCAGCTGCATATATGTAGGACAGCAAAGAAGGCCATGCGATATGACCCCGAATTCGTGAAGGCAGTGTATCTCGGTCTTGATCTTCCCATTCGCTACATCATCCCGTGTTGTGTCTTGGTTTTCATAAACATCTGCTTAGTGGTTTCAGTCTTCAGAGCCAAAAAACGCCACAGCAACATGACTGGGAAATCTGTCTCGTCTTTGCTGAACCTACCCATTTTCTGGAGTGTCGTTTGCATCGTCTTGGTGTTTCTAGGGTGTCACACTGCTGGTGTTGGCCTGTTTGTCAAGGATCTTTACTCAGTCTTTGGTGATCCGAGGGGCGTTGAAAATGCGATAAACTTATACTTAGACGAAAATTTTGCAACGACGTTGGGTCTTGAGATGAAAGCCGTGGCATTCCTACTACCCGCTGTTAATTCCACTATTAACATCTTTCTGTATTATCTCTTCCTTCCCGTCTTCCGGAAAGAGTGGTCACTGTTGTTTGTCCCAAAAATGATATCCGTTTCAGTGATGAGATTAAGAAGGGTGTCTCCAGCATGCTTCCCTGTACGGAGCTTTGCTGATTATCGTAAAAGACGAGACAAGACCAAGCAAAACAAGACCATCAGACCAGGCAGCACAAGAAAAGGACGCAACCAGGAAGCGAATTACCTTGCACCAACAGATAAGGTAAGCAGGCGGCTGTAGATTGACAACCAGTGAACTTGTTCCATTTTTACTTCATTGTCATGCGATTTTAGTATTGGCACTTTTTTTTTTTTTTTTTTGAGGGTCAGTCAATGATCGAGTCTTTATGCAAGTGTAATTTCGGTTGAAGTAAAAATATGTTACGCATGATCTGATTTCGCAATGACAAATTAGGCTGAATTTTGAATGAAAGCGACGCAATAGAACTACAGAGGTTAATTTATTCATATGTTACAGATGACTAGTGCGAACACCAAAACCAAAGTTGTGGTCCAACCGTCAGCCGGCTCTGCTCCAGCAAAGCAAAGCGGACTGCCTGCCAGAAAACGGCGTTCCAGCTCAAGGTGGTGTCCCGATACTCAACGTTGCAGTCGGCTCCTCGTTGTCAGCGTCGGTATTGTGTTTCTGTGTGTCCTGGTCTGGACCAGCGTTAGTATGTGGGCAGTGAAAAAGGTAAGCCTACGCTACATCACAGTTGATCACCTGCTCAAAAATCCTCAACATTAAAATCTAAGACACATATAAAGTTGGTAAATTGAAGGAATTTCATTATCTGTCGATGGTGTAAATATTTATATTTGTCTGCACTATATATATATATACCCTAAGCACTAACCAAAGTTTGGTCTATAACAATGTATACATGGTATAAAGGCCTACGTTAACTTGGGAATTTGGGCTCAAATATCACTTTGTTGCCTGCGTCTGTTGTCATAAAAAGGACCTCTGTGGCTTCAGTATATCGACTACGATGAAATCAAGCCGGTTCGTCACATACGAATGCAACGAAATATATTTGGGATATGTATCAGCGGGCCCTGGCTATTGGCCACTGGCTGGTATGGTATCAGTCTGTACAGCTTGCCAGACCTCCAGCCGAACCACCAGTTGAAGTTACCGCATTGTAGGCAACCTCGTACTGATAGGGACGGGATGGTCTATGTCCCAACTGATCGTCACATTGCTGTGCTTAAGATCAGTGACAGCGGTAATATGATAGAAGTCCGGAACCTGACGTCGGTAGGGGGACAGTCTCTGGGGTTCCCATTCATTGCCATTGGTCCACAACCAGGGCAACTGTTAGTAGCACAGCTTTATCCACCTAGGTTGTGGGTTATAAATATTACTGACAGCAGTTTACTACACCCGCTGACACTACCTGACCAAGTTGTAACGATGTTGTCAGTGGCAGCACTCGACTCAGGACATATCATGATTTCCTCCTATTTAGCAGGTACCGGTAGATGGACCTCCGGTTTGGCGGTGTACAGGTCTGCAACAGACTCGCCAACCCTGCTTGCGAACATGACATCAGTCGAGGACTATGTGAGTGGACTTACAACCATGGGAAATCACTTCCTGGCTCCTTATTGTTTGCATGGGAACTTGTTAGTCCTGAACGCCACCGGCTCTGTGCTACAAACAATAGATACCAGCAAGTGGAACCTGGAAACCTTTCTGTATGGAGTCATAGACGTGGCAGGCTGGGAAGACTGGAATTGCTTCTGGTTGGCTACTGTACATGGTGATTTGGTTCTACTTTGTTAAGATTGACATCTCCAATAAGAGTAGCAATCTTGGACATTGGTTGCTAAGAATTTGACTTGTGTAACAAAACTGACTTGGGAGAACTATCATGTTATGGGGTGTGGTCTTTGTACAAAGGAGGCATATACATGTATATGCTGCGTATCAATACACCAGCCATTGTTGTGGATAGTAATAGGGAATATTTACCAGTTTCTGCTTGTTAGATATGGCAAAATGTTACACCCATTTCATTAACAAAGTAGAGTGAACCCCGTCTTTACGACCACCTGAGAAAGAGAGACAACCTGGGATTTTAAGGACAACTACTTCAGTCCCTAGACTTATTCGGTACATAGAAATAGACCTGAGAAAGAAGACCACCTCAGAATTCAGGACAGTTTTTCACAGTCCCTTGGGTGTCCCTAATTCCCAGGTTCCACTGTACATTGGTATACCATATTTACTCTACTGTGGTCTTGTCTGGATGTTTAATACTGTATAAACCAATGTAAATAAAACATTTTCCAACTGTGGTTCACAGTATCGAGTTTTATTCAATGAAGACGGAGAGTGTGACGTACACTGCTTTTGTAACAAAATTTAATGCTTGTAAAAAACAAATCCCATCATTGTCTCAGATTTCCTTTCAAGAATTACCAGTAAACTTATACGGAAATTAAACACTTCAATAACATTTCCCATAAGTATCAGTAGCAGTTGTCGGAACAGAACTGAATGAGCGCGGTCTTTTCTCTCTCTCAAATAGTATTTCGGTTCTTCATTTTAAACTTGGCAGCTACGCAGACAACAGAAAAGGGATATTTGCTACAGTGAATGGCATTCACTGCTAAGTTTCTTGCCTCAAGGTATAAAGCTCAATCAGTTTCATTAAGCAAAGTGCAAGAACTGTAAAATTTTTCCATTACACAATTTTATGTGTTGTACAATGCATAGACACCATATACAGATCTCATGCTCTTAAGAAAATGCCATAGAAGTACAAGATCTGCAGAGACAGGCCCCAGAATGTAAATTGAATGTGACCCTCAAGATTATCAAACAATACCTGTATTTACTTACACTGTCTCTAACATACTGTACTTCATTTGTTATTGTGCAATCACATACGAACCATATGGGTTCCATGATAGGAGGCCATGTTGAAATCAGGCTGTATTGCCACTGGACTTATGTATAGAAATTCCACATGTACATAATATGGCTTATACCATTTAGCTCATGTAGAAAACATGCAAATATTGCACACACAAATATTGATAGCTCTGGATATACCTGGTGTAAGTTTACTATTCTCAAGACCTCGGACTTTGGACACTGATCATTAAAAGAAAAAAGAAACCCACCAATGTCTTTTCACTTTGTCATCCTGTCTTAATAATAAAAAGACGGAAGTGATGCTATGAATATTACAAAAAGCGAATACAGTTTTGAAGGAAGTACCAGACTCCTCATTGTATCACAATCAATTGCAATTGGTGCATTACAACAAATAGCTACTAAAATGACCCAAACAATTTTCAACATTAATTCTTTTAGGCTCATTAGTCATATCAACAATTTCCACATGAAAGTAAAGTTATATTTAACGAATTTTAAGTAAATGTAAACACACATAGATCAACTATAATGGAGCCGATATATTCCTAGAAAATTGCATAGGATTCAAACCACGAGAACAATATCACAACTGCTGTGCACTGTTACTAGCACTATATAGGTATGTAGGGTAGCACTACGACAACCAAACACAAAAGTGAGATGGCTATATCAAAATTATGTAAATACTGCAACACATCAAAACTGGGTTCTACATAAATATGCTTAATATGCTACTACTAGATCTGCTACTACATGAAAAACACTCATATACACTTTCAAAAAAAAAATTAATACCTGTATTTAGGTAACTGTTTATCATGTTCATACTGTACACAAACTGGCACTGCCACTGTCTGTCTTCCTTAAAAGGATGGCATTTTATCCTTCATGTAACCACAACATGGGGAAACCTGAATATGCCTTTGGCATAACAAACTTTTGTAACATGTGACTGCAAAAAAAAAGCCATCACTTGTGCTATGTAGAAACCATGAACAATACATGTAGTGGCTGTTTGGAATCTGCTAAACCAGCCGATTCTTTTACAGCACACCATCATTAATTAAAGAACATTAATATCACAAAAGTGCTGATATAAATTGCACTCTACGTCTTTCACAGGGAAACAACCAAACTCCCAAATGTACACAAATTGTGTGACACCATTTCCTGCATGCCGTGTCTCCACAGATTATTGCCAAGTTGTCACTGTTCATTGCCAGTTATGGCACTGAGACCCACATCCAATCAAAGTTTTCACTTCATCTATGGCTCCACTCTATAACTGGAACAGCGCTGTTCCCTTTTACTCCCTCTGCAGCCAGGACTCTGCAATCATATATGATAGATATTCAGTGGTCACCAGCTGGTGGTCACATTATTTTACAACCTAGTAGGGCAAGGCCAACATTGGTTTTAAGACCATCCTCCAGTTTACAACATTTAGGGACCCTTGTATTAAATTAACATTAATGCAAAAGTGACCACCTTTATTTTAAGAAAACCATGGGCCAGTTTTTCGAAAAACTTTAAAAGCCTAAATAAAACCAGATTTAAATTTATTAATGACCTTGACAACCATCATCTTTTTTCCCATGTTTAACCTCTCTAGTGGACTTAACCACTTTTAAGAGAGGCTGATGCAATCTGAGTATACATGAAACCCAAGAAAATTGTTCAATTTATAGTTGAGTTTAAAACATCAATCAAAATGAAAAATCTTTTCAGCATTATGCCCATGTATAGACTATAGAGAACTTAACTCTTTTTGCCCCAAACAGTTACTGCTATTTTTTTCTTTCTTGGTCTCAAACAGGCAGATGAAAAATCTTTCCCTTGCTTAATTTACTTTTGTGACAATGACTTACGTGGAAGTTTGATAGAGTTGACTTGCTCGGGAATCTCCAGGTGGTCTATGTTATTGTGACGAAAAGTCTTGCTTGGTCCACTGGTTGAAAAGCTGAAAAAGCAGATTATAAATGAACAATAAGTCCTCAAGACTTATAATTCCTTCACGGCATTTTAATGATTAGAGAAACAGTTTGTAATTCTTTCGCAATACAAAACTTTAAAGGTTAACCACATTATATGTTGGCACAAAATTTCCCGACAATCTGGCTACATCAGTAATGTATTTACTCCGACTGTGACCGTCTTGCACCATACCATATCCATTCCAATAAGCACAGAATGTCTTCAGAAAATGCAAAGCGATTCACTGGAGAAAACTTTCTAATTAAATATCCCTTGTACAGTGTAGTTTAACTTAAGTTTATGATCGAATTAAGAGCTGAGGCGCTACAGAGATGCCTGTGGAGGCCTTCCTGTGTGCTGCATATTAGAATGTAGGTGCTCAACAGCACAACTATGGTAGGTATTATATGTGTATTATAGTGTACATACAGGAACATTTCAGACCATCACAACTAAGTCACTAATGACTTCTGCACTTTTTGTCTCTGGATTTCTCCCCAGTGAAATTCCGATATGTTCACAAACGGGGCATATAAAGGGGACAAGTGTTTCTTTGAACTACTATTACCTTCTCCAATCCTCTTCAGTGTCCCACATCTCGTACACAGCAAACAGCGAGGAACCTTTGTAACTCCTGACACTGACGCTGAAACAGAGCGAGAGTAAATGATCAGAACTATAGCCGAACAGATTACATGGATCTGAAGCAATCATGTTTTCTACCAATCTTACACCCAAAATGAAAAGTACTCACAAGGCCATTAAAATGCAGTTATTTCTTTATAACACAGCCTAGCTTGAGAAAGTAGTAAACACCTTGAGCATGTTGAGCAAGCCTTCTAGATCCAGATCCCCATCGCAAGTTTCTGGAAAATCTGTAAGTCTAGAAATGACCTTAAATTAACCGATTCCCTTGGGAACCATTGTCTTTTTCCATGCTTAAGATCACTACAGTGGACCCTCTCTAAGTGGCCACTCTCAACAGAGGCCACTCTCTCTAATGTGGCCACATCTTTTTGGCGCTACTACCGGTACTATGAATGCATTTACTTCTCCCTCTCGCCAAAGGCCACCTCTCTAATGTGGTCATAATTTCTTGGCAAATAGGGTGGCCTTATTAGAGGGGGACTACTGTAGTGGACTTCAGAGATTTTTTTAGAAATTTTCCTCAATTTCTTGAAAACCCTTAAGTCTACACAAAGGCTTACATGTATGCAACTTACATGCAATTGATTTTTTTAAAATCTGGCCTTACAGTTTAGAATCTTACAAGGTCCTCTTTGCATGCTTGGTTTCAAAATAAGATATCACCACGATTTAGCAATTCAGGTCCAAGTGAGAAAGTTGGGGCTTAGGGTTTGATATTTTTTCAGAAGCATGGAAGTACAATTTCTGCTGTCCAAGAAGTAATACTTCAAACGCTTATTCTGCATGCATAGCTCAAAAGATCATGCAGTGTGTGTAGTATTCATAACAGACACAAAAAAGCATTCAAAATATTCTTAATGTATAGGGATGAATCAGACATTTGATAAAATTTACCTATACAAACAAAGTGTAAGCTTACCAAATACACAGACATATAAAACTTACTGTAAGCAAGCATCATTCCTGTTCACAGATTCCAGATAGTTCCTGAGACTGTTTCTGAAAGCTTTCTCGCTTTCAGGGTTGATCAGCATTTTACGGCTGACGACAACCATCTGAAACAATGTAAAGGTAAGTCCATAAGAAAATCATGACAGAATATAAACACTGCCTTCATGATATTAAGTTGTTTTATTTTATCTTGAAGACCATGAATATCAATTATAACCACACACAAAGCATATTCAACAAAGTTATACATTGATACAAGCAAAGTAGTAAACAGCTTGTGACTAAATCTAGGCAAGTGAAGTGTAATTATTTAACTTGAATTAAGGATAAGAAAGTACCGTAACTATGCATTATAAGGCCTTCTGAAATCTAGAATTTAACACTGTCTATGCAGGAAAGATGTAGAACAGAAGTCTAACAGTGACAGCTCATGTACAACGTACTGAACAGATGTATCAGATGTGATCTATTCTTCAGTTTGGCTTAATTTTTCGAATTATTTTTTACCATGACTGATACATGTACTGATTTTGTAATCTCAGTGAATTGCAATGTGACCTCTTTTGGATCTGGGACATACTCTGGAAGCAGTAAAGGCTGCATGATGAACCAACACCAGTATTTACACAACGCAAGTTGGTCCATTGCTCAACTGCTCAACTGTACCCACCCTTGTGTGATGATCTAGAGCATAACCTCACAGCTGTCTTGGAACACCACTGTTGAGTCAATACTGACCCCTCCCTGATGCAGCTTTCGATGCACCCAGAGTAGGCCAAGTCTTATATAAGTCTAGAAATTGACTTACAGTACAATATGTTCTAAGATTTTCTGGGGGCCAGTTTCCAGAAAGCAGTACATCTAGAAACAGACTTAAGTTCTAAGATTTTGTGGGCCCAGTTTCCAGAAAGCAGTACTTGTAGAAACAGACTTAAGTTCTAAGATTTTCTGGGGCCCAGTTTCCAGAAAGCAGTACATCTAGAAACAGACTTAAGTTCTAAGATTTTTTTGGAAGCTGGCCCTTGCATAAACATGAAGCTGAGACTAACAGTGGACCGTGATAAAATATTTTAATGACCTGGGGTGTCTTACTCACCAGCTGCTCATCTGCCAAATCCACTATTTCTTCTTCTGGCATACCTTGAAAATTTACCTGGAACCAGAACTCAGAATGATACATACTACTGCAGTTTAAGATCCCTTCATTTAAGAATTGCCTTCAATTTTAAGACTGGCCTTCAGTGACATCAAGTACATTTTCAATATAAGCATCCCTGCATTTTAAGTCCACCAGGACCTATTCAGTAAGAAAAAACTGTGGTCAAAATATTGAAAGTGCGTGGTCTTAAAATGCAGGACCAACTTCAATTTAGGACCACAGTTTTCTGGTTGAACAGGTTGTCTTCAAATGTAGGGACCACTGTATAGATATTGTAGCAGATAAAGAAATATGACCCAGGGTAAATTTTTACAGAGGAGCCTCAGAATCGAAATCACCTGATAAGATTACTAAACACTGAAAATACAGTTTGGGTACTGCTGGGAAGTGGAATTAATTCTGAGGAGGTCACAAAGTTGAGGCTCTGTTTTACTGCCTGTAACGATTTACAGACTTACTGTAAAGACCACCTGTATGCATAAAGACCACCTGCTTATAAGGACCACATTTTTCCACATCCTCTGGGTTATATTATCCCATATACACATGATATAATATTGAAGCTATATATAGAGACCATCTGTGTGTATAAGACTTTTTATTGGTCCCTGAGGTGATCTTTATATCATGTATATAGAAGTTTTACTTTATTTAAGAAAAACAAAATCAAAGAAAACAGTACCATGTAGTTCTCCTTAATTTATAGTGTCAGTGTGGGTCCCATTCCCTACCCGATTCTCCATACGATCCAGAAGAGACCTCAGTCTGTCAACCTGTTGACTCAGGCCTCCCGAAGAAATTCCGATGTCGGACGTATAGCTACTCTGAGTGCTGTACTGCCGTCTGGCACGGCGACCGATGCGACCTGGCACGATCGTTGAGGGATCAACTGACTGCGCGGTTTCTGCAGCAATTTCACGTTTTTCCTTCACATAGGCCGACTCTGTCTGTGCCACAGCAGACTTGGCTTGCCTGTAAACAGTTTTTTAAAAATAGTTCTTCAAGATCGCACAAGTAATCAAAGCTCTTTCTCCGTATAGCAGGTATTTGCAAACGTATGTATCTCTTGAATTTTTAAGGGTTATTGCACGATTTCAACGGTTTATTTCTGTGTGGACCAACAGCTGTATTCTGACTCACAAGTTTGTCAGATTGCAGCTGTTAGTCCATACAAAAATAAATCGTTGAACAAGTGCGATAACACTTTTATTATATACCTGCAGCTATTTCATTTTATGGACATATTGTGTGAAATTAAGTCCTACTTTAGACAAGAAAATACCATTTCTACATTACTCCAAATGTTTTTCCTTTTCATGCCTTCAGGGCACATAGCAATGGCCCATCACCTTGGCAATTAACGTAGCCGAAATAAACAATAACATTATACATGTTATATAAACAGACCACAGGCGCCTCTGCTATTGGCTGAAAAGCTGGGCCAGGATCACAGTGGGATACAGCAGAGGTCATTGTTCATATAGCTATATATTGGCATTATCACCCATATGGTAAAGTACATGTATCGGCCAATTTTTCAGGTATATACCGGTATATTAATAATAGCATTTACTGTATGTTTGGAATTTTTAATTTTTAATAATTTAATCCTTTAATTTAATTCATGCATATTTTCTCCAATACATGTATTTGTTTAGTATATTACAAAAAAACAAAAACAAATTTACTCTGAAGCTATATCATATGTCAGCAATGGCTGTGTCTAAGCAACTACAGGTATATCAACATACACATCTACAAAATGATATACAGTAATTCATTCTTATAATACTTCAAGACATCCTTCAAGACACCATATTTGAGCCCATTTGATTATTACTATTATGGATTTATTAAGCATCATTTCCATGGAACCGATGCTCAAAGGCACTTTACAACAAGCTGTCAATGTTCGGTTGTGCCTGAGCTGAGCTCTCAGCATGCTCAGTGGGGGCCCACCCACCTACGGTGGCTCAAAAGTGCCATGCAGTTTTCTGTCATTGGACACCCTTTTGAGGTCTCACTGGAGGCCTGTTCAGGGGACTTCATAGCTAGGGGTTGGGTCATTTCGCTTGTAAATGGCTAGTCATCTGTGGCCGGGAGCCATGGCATAAGAGCTACAGTTTGACACCAATTTAGGTGATGAATATGACGAATGCAAAAATAATATACAAATGTAAAAGGAGACCGTCATATAACATAAGTAATAAATAGATCCCCATCCTCATCTTGCTTCTTGTCACCGTGTTGGTAACAGCTTTGTTGAAATCTGGAAGACCTCTGCAACCATGTGATCGATGTGGTTTAAGTATAAGAATCCCATATGTGCAACATGCAGTTAGCATAGTGAAGCTCTAATGAAATGACACTCAAGGCAAAGACTTACAGCAGAGCGAGGGACATTCACACATGTAGCAAGGATAGGTTTTGTCATTGAGCATGTAACATTGGGTAATGCTGATATTTGGTCAGACACACAGACAAGACAAATACTGGCAAAACTGTACATCAATGGATGGGATACAGCCCAGATTGGGAGGGGAGGGGTGGGGTGCCGGAGGAAATAAGCCAGGGGCATCATGGGACATGATTCGGAGTTCTTGAAAATACTAAAATGTAAGTTTTTGACTTAAGTCACTACTAATATTCTGAACAATGTGATTGAATAGGAGTCTGATTTAAGGAAAACTTAACATGCTTAAGACTTGAGTATTTTTGTAGAACTCATAGCCCTGATTATAATGTACCACACATGTCCATGCCCTTAATGTACTAGTACAAATTTTAATATACCATTTAATTGGTGCTTAACAAATCCATAATAATGAGTAAACTGTACAATTATGCCACCACCTGTATGTAAAAGACCCTTAACCTATTACACTGTATTAGTATTAAAATATTTAAATAAATAAGTAACACGAGTAACACCTTGAAATCTCCTCTGCTGCCTGGTCCACAAGATTATCCCTTTAATACCAAACAGACACTGTCCCTTGAAAATGACATGGTCTAGAACAAAGGTAGCAAGAAAATAACACAAATGACCTACTGGAATTGCACATACAAGTAGCCTCTGGCATCCTTTGATATGGTTCTCTCATATTAAGGCTAAAAGACAGTGAAACCAAACCAAGCATTAAACATGTTAAGAGTCACTGGAAAAAGTTGAAAAAGCTACAAGGTGAAAACTTTAGGGCAGCAAAAAGGTTAAGCTACCCGATATTAAGTAATGGATGTGGAAATGGTGGTAAACAGGGTTAGCAGAAACAGAAGATCCACATACCAGCCAAGGACATCATCTCAGTGTCAGACAAAATATGTAGCAGTAAGACTATTGTACATAAATATTACGTTCTATTATTCTAAAAGATGAGCAAGGACCAATATTGATCAAATACCTACTTTTTCTCCACACCAGTGCTACAGTAAACATAAACACAGAGCAAATTGTATTGAATTTAAATTGCACATACAGACAGAAACATGCAACCACAATGTAACTGATTTTAAAATGTGTGTCAGTTTTGCCAAAGTCAAACAGTAAAACACATTCCCTACTCATGCATATTCAAGCAAATTATATTGACATTTGTATTGAGGAGCTGATTGCCTAAGCTTAACTAACCAAATACCCCCATATTGGTCCTTTACATGATTAAGGTGCACAAATATATATACATATACATGATATACGTACTCAGCAAATGAAATGTTAACTTTTTTGTTAACCATAAATAAGTAAACTGTCTGAAGTAAACTCTCTACTTATCTGAAGGTAACAAAACGTTGAGAAAACACAGACTTTAAACCTATTATAGGAAGTGCGGGCACATCTAGTATTTGTTTTCAACTGAAACGGACAGTCTGTAACATTCTACGCCAAAGGAATATCAATCCCTATCATTTATGTGACATGTGACTTATAATCAATGTCAAACATTTTAATAAAAAAACTCAAGCGTGCAATGCTAGCAACTACTGAGGAAACCACACTAACACAACATTTGTTCTGAAACTTCCGAACACATAACATGGTTATGAAAGAGTATCACACTGAACTATATTAAATCCAAACTACTCAATCTAGCCATTCTTCAAAAACATATGCAAAACTGAACAAAAAGCAATCCTAACGTTTTTCTTATGAACACTTTAGGATACCTTTTCTTGCCAAATTTGACTATTAGGCAGCCTTATTATCTGCTTCTAACCTTTCAGCCAACGATTTCTCATCCAGAGCATCTGACGCTGTGTCCAAAGGTCGCTCAAGAGAGGACAGTTGATTCACCGTTTCACGTAGCAAGAATCTGGTGATGAACTGCTCCACCATAGACGACTCATTGTAAGCCTAGGGAATATGAGAGGCTGCCTTCTAGAAAAATCTTCAGTCTAAAAATTTACTCGAGTCTCAATAGAAATCACCTTGACAAATATTTTCTCTTCTACATTTGAGATCAAACATAGATTAAGATGTTAGGGGGGGATAGGAAATTGATGCAAAAGTAACAGGTACCATTTATGCATGAGGTCAAGGAATAACCAAGATTAAGACATTTCTTGATATAAAGTGCCCAGGGCAGTTCTTCCAGCTATCACTTTCTCTGACCATGTACAAGTATTGATAATAAATAACCTTTTTATTGACTTGCATGGAGTAACATTAAAGGTGGGATGTGGAGAAACATCCATCCAAAAACAAACAATGAAATAAAGTATGTCACCAGAATACGTGTAAGTTTTGACACCTAGCTTTCTTGACACTAGGCCCTATACCTGTGCTTATTCGTAACAGTCAATATTGTCTTCAGTTCATGCATTTCATAAAAGTCAACAGTAAGCGTTCTTTCCACATGTTCCAGATTCAAAATATAATGTATGCTACCCTGTACACGTACATGATGTAAATATGCAAACATATGTAGAGACAGATTTAGTGGATGTCTATGGTTGATTTTGTTTCCTTACAAAACCATATTTTTCATTTTATATCTGTAGTATCAGCACATAAAGTTAATGATATAACAATGTTACATGCATGTCTGAATCGACTTCATTCGCTCACTGTTTGTTTCCTTCGTCATTTTGCTCTGTGGTAGCCAGAAGTCCCTCTATTTTACAACCCTCTATTTTAAGACAATCCTTGATTACAAGACCGCTTGATTTGGTCCCAAAGGGCCATTTCTGTGTTAAATGACCTTTATTTATAAGATTTGTTGGTCCCATGGGTGGTCTTAAAATAGAGAGACCATTGTATTTTCAATACAAGACCCAAGATTCAAGCAGTTAGTTTTTTTTTTCTTTTTTCGGGGTGGGGGTGGGCTGGGGGGTGTCAAGGCGAAATGTAAAATCTTACCTCAGCAGTCTTAACCAGGGCCTTGCTGGCAGCATTGTTAAGGTCCTCAAGTGCACAAAATATGTCCTTGAAAGGCCCCAAATGCTTGGAGAAATAGGCACATAACTCTCCGGTATCAATATTGCTGGAAAGAAAAAAGAAAAAGATCATACTTACAACTTCTTTGAACCAGCCACATGCTAGTCATTGAACTATCTTATTACATCTTGCTTTGACATGATGCAACTCAAATGACTAACCAATTTGAACAGCTACTCCAATTAACAGATTGCAAAAAATTGAGACTTGTTAAATCTCTGTGAATTATTATAAATACAATAACTGTTATATTCTAGGATATCAATGGAAACAGTTCTGGGTGCAGGTAATTTACTAATTCCAGGTGGCAATAATGACATGACAGCACCATTTTGTCCAAGCAAACAGTGGTCTTACATTGAAAAGTAAAGAAAATACTCTTTCTCACTTTTTTTATTTATATCGCAGTTTATAACACCTATCATCTCAGCAAATAGTTTTACCTATGAGCTTCATCACCTGCTATACTATTACATTATTAGTAGAAATAGTTCTGCAATAGTCCTTACTTGGTGTTATGCGTGTCTATCTCATGAAACAGGTTTTCCAGTTCCTCCTCAGACAGAACTCCATCAGCAAAGAATGACTTGAACTCTTCCCAACACAATGCTTCATCATCTGAAAAAGCAACTAGATTTAATAAATACATCACGCACCACGTTAAATCATTTAAAATTAAAAGAACATTAATTCATTTCTGGAGCTAGTTGCTTTGCTTGAAGAATATTCTGCACATGCTGCATGCATATAGTAGAACTTATCTTAAAAGACCGTCCCGCTGGCCATAAAAATATGGCCCCACATGACAAGGTGACAGGTTACATTGCTTTTCAATGTGACAGCTTCTGCCAGGACTATGTGGTCCTGGTTGGCACCGGTGGTCTTATACGTGTCCTGACAACTTTCACTGTGTACAGCTGGGTAAGCCTAGTTTTATATAAACTGTTCCATACATTTTTTTATATTTTTCATGAAATCAAAATTTGTCATCCATCCGTCCATCTGTGTCAAAATTATCTCTGAATCTAACACATGTCTAATGCATGGATTTCTTTCAAATTTTTGTTGCTTTGCCTGGGCCATACGCTTGGGCAGTTTTTCACCATTTGCATGCAGCCAATATCTGAAAAACGAGTGATTGTAGAGCAAAACGGAGTGAAATTTGGGAGTCGCAGGTAGCAGTTCAACACACATGGGGTACTGAGGTCATTCGGTGCACTTCAGATTTTCCGAAAATATGATTTGCCAACAACACTACTTCTTCAACAGCTGCGATTTATCAAAACTCTCACATGTGTGTCTCATGAATTATCTTCTCAATTGTCCTAAAAAATCACATTTGGAATTTTTTTTTAAAATGGAAATCTTTAATGATTCTATTTCGCTTTTGTTAACATGAGACTCAACGGTAGTGAAAATTTCAAAACGCTACTCCTACAAATTGCACCCAAAAGTCCTGAATTTTCCCACCAATGTTCCTCACAAAATTACCATGAGGATTTTTGAAATCTGAGTGTCTGGAAAATGAGCGATCATAGAGCAAAAAGGAGTGAAATTGGGGATGCACGGACAGCAGTCCAACATATATGGTGTATCTTTGGTCTTGTAGCATTCAAGGTCATTTTGGGGTCATGCGGTGCACTTTTGATTGTTTGTAATTTGGGCCTAATGATAAAGAGATAGGAGAAAACATTTTGAGCGGTTATAAGATATAAATGGTTGGAGATAGACATGTGATTACTATATATATCAAGAAGCAATCATATACGGACAGTCCAATGACATCATCACATTTGAC
>JAAUYG010106262.1_pt1 | contig 17978 bp, 14 predicted proteins | sample 7278091 | NCBI WGS metagenome assembly JAAUYG01 (sample SAMN14350201, study PRJNA611818) | marine sediment metagenome | isolation source: surface marine sediment (0.6m) | place: French Polynesia: Moorea | collected 2018-08
AGGTCAAGGGAATGCGGGGAATTTAACAGTGCAAGCAGATTCAGTCAGTTTAGATGAGGGCGGCATTTTTGCTTTGACTCGATCTGGCTCAGGTGGCATTATTAATTTACAAATCGCTGAAGATTTAACCTTACGCAACAACAGCTTCATATCTGCCCGTGCTTTTCAAGAAGCCGATGGTGGTAACTTAGAAATTGATGCTAGGTTCATTTTCGCTTTCCCTAGTGAGGGTAATGGTAATGACATCATCGCTAGTGCAGAAGAAGGAGATGGTGGCAATATTAATATTACTGCTGAGTCTCTGTTTGGTATCGCCGAAGGTGTAGATATTCCAGGAAATAACACCAATGACATTGACGCTAGTTCCGAATTTGGTTTATCTGGTAATGTCACAATTAATACTCCCGATGTAAATGCTCTTCAAGCCGATACCGAACTACCCGATAACCTGGTTGAATCAGAACAAACTGTTGCCCAAGCTTGTCAGAGCGATCGCATTTCGGAAAAATCTAGTAGTTTAACCATCCAAGGTAAAGGTGGTATTCCTCCCCAACCAATAGAACCAATTGATTCAGATATCATCTTAGTCAACGGCAAAACTACCACCCCCCAGCCGAAAGTTCAATCTCCAGATATCCCTCCCCTGGGAACTAATATGGGGAATATTCCTGCTGAACCTAGCGAAGCAATTGATTCGGATACCATCTTAGTCAAGGGAAAAACTACTACTCCCAAGCCAAAAGTTCAATCTTTAGATATCAAACCCATTAAAACTAGCATAGGGGACATTCTTCCAGCCAAGGGCGTCATCAAAACTGAAGATGGTCAAATTATTTTAACTGCCTATTCTACAGACAAAATCCCTACCCGTACCCCTCATATTTCAGCTAATTGTAGGTAAGCTAATAGCTAAAAAAGTTTCCTATAAGGACAAGGCTTTAAACCCACGCATTATAAGTAGCTCCACTTAATTAAACATAAAATAATTGTAGGTTGGGGAGTCACTGCGTTGCGGAGGTGTCCTCCGTTGTAGCAAGTGACGTTTGAAGGATGAAACCCAACACCCATAACTAATAGATGGGTTTCGTTATCACTCTACCCATCCTACGAATAATTAGATTGACTTACTTAGTTAAAAATGTACAATCAACAATCAACATTTACCAAGCCCGATCCTGTTCGCTTAGAAATTTTTAAAAACCTCTATCAATTTATTGCCGAACAAATGGGAATTGTGCTACAAAATACCGCAGCTTCAGTCAATATAAAAGAACGATTAGACTTTTCCTGTGCTATTTTTGATACTTCTGGTTCATTAGTGGCAAATGCCCCCCATATTCCTGTGCATTTGGGTTCAATGAGTGCCAGCGTTAGCAGTTTAATCAATGATCTAGGAGACAAGATTAAACCAGGTAATGTTTATCTGTCTAATAATCCCTACAATGGCGGAACACATCTCCCTGACGTAACGGCAATCACCCCTGTATTTTCTCAGCAAGATCGACTAAAACCGATTTTCTACGTTGCCTCGCGGGGACATCAGGCAGATCTTGGCGGTATTACTCCTGGTTCAATGCCTCCCTACAGTACCAATATTCAAGAAGAGGGAATATTACTCGACAACTTTCTCTTAGTTGAAGGGGGCAATTTTAGAGAAACTGCCACGAGAAAAATTTTAGCCGATCATCCCTACCCAGCCCGCAATCCTGACCAAAATATTGCCGATTTCCAAGCCCAAATTGCTGCCAACAATAGGGGGGTTACAGAACTGCTGAAAATGGTTGCTCAGTATGGATTAGAAACTGTACAGGCATATATGAAGTTTGTTCAAAATAATGCCGAAGAAGCCGTAAAAAGCGCGATCGCAAATCTCCAAGACGGTGAATTTACCTGCCAGATGGATAATGGGGCAAGAATTCAGGTCAAAGTAACTATCGATCGCCATAATTTGCAAGCAACCATAGATTTTACAGGCACTTCTAATCAACTAGATAATAACTTTAATGCTCCTGCTGCTGTATGTCAGGCTGCTATTCTATATGTCTTCCGTACTCTAGTTAAAGATAATATTCCCCTTAATGCTGGTTGTCTCAAACCACTGAAGATTATTATCCCCAAAGGCTGTATGCTAAACCCCCAATATCCCGCTGCTGTAGTAGCTGGTAATGTAGAAACTTCCCAAAATATTACCGACTGTCTATATGGTGCGCTGGGAGTTATGGCGGCATCTCAGGGAACAATGAATAATTTCACTTTTGGTAATGAACAATATCAATATTATGAAACTATTTGCGGAGGTTCAGGTGCTGGGAAAAACTTTGATGGTACAGATGCAGTGCAGACTCAGATGACTAATTCTCGCCTTACCGATCCAGAAGTATTAGAGTTACGTTTCCCTGTACTGTTAGAAGAATTTAGTATCCGTGAAGCTAGTGGGGGCAAAGGTATCAACTGTGGCGGCAATGGCGTAATTAGAAAAGTGCGCTTTTTAGAAAAAATGACTGCGGGAATTTTATCAAATCGCCGCTCCTTTGCCCCCTTTGGGTTAATGGGAGGAACAGCAGGAAAAACTGGCAGAAATTACCTAAAAAAACAAGATTGTACTATTGAAGAATTAGGTAGTAAAGCAACTGTAGAAATGCAGCCAGGAGATACATTTATTATTGAAACTCCTGGAGGGGGCGGCTATGGAAAAATTTAAGCTTTTTCTAAGTAAAATCTAAGCTTTTATTTTTAAGCTTATTTAGTGAATGGAAATAACAAAATACACCCATAACAGATTATTTTAGACTTGTCAAGTATTTAAATAATGATATTGTATTTTGTGGTAATCTACTTTTTCTTGATTGATATTAAGTGAAAGATCAATCATAAAAATATTTTTTTAGTGAAATTAAAACGTATGAAGTTTAAATATCTAGCTACTGTTGCTGCTGCTTCAATTATATCTCTAGGATTAACTGGTATTCCCAGCACCGTGAATAGCGTTAATGCCGCTCCTTGTGCTGCGGCGGAAAATCCTTGTGCTGCGGCGGAAAATCCTTGTGCAGCGGACAATCCTTGTGCAGCGGAAAATCCTTGTGCAGCGGAAAATCCTTGTGCAGCGGAAAATCCTTGTGCGGGAGCTGCCGAATCTGCCGACTCTGCTCCTATGGTTTATACAGAATCTTCTAGTGGCTACGCTATCCGAGGCACTGATCCTGTGGCGTACTTTACCGAAGGAAAAGCTGTAGAAGGGAAAAGCGAATATGAAAGCGAATGGAATGGAGCTACTTGGAGATTTTCTAGTGAAGAAAATCTAGCATTATTTGTGGAAGATCCCGAAGCTTACGCACCTCAGTATGGCGGTTACTGTGCTAAAGCCTTGAGCGAAGGTAATGTCGTTTCTACTGATCCTGAAGCGTGGAAAATAGTTGATGGAAAACTTTATCTCAACTATAGTCCTGAAGTACAAGAACAATGGGTACAAGATATAGAAGGAAATATTGAGCTAGCTGATGATATGTGGCCTGATGTATTGGCTGGAGCTACTGTATTTGAGTAATTTACATTAGAGTTGACTATTTAGTTTTAGTTTTTTAATAAACAAAAGCGATCGCTTAGTAACCAAGTAGAGCGATCGCTTTTTAACGTCATGCAGCCCAAGGTATTAAACAGTGAGAAATTAAAGATTTTGAAAGTAAAAAACTTATTTGTGTTGAATCTCAACCGAAAAATTCCCAATCGGCAGGGAATGAACAAAACGATTGAAAAAAACAGCAAGTTATCAAGCAACAAGCTTGGTGAAAATACTAATTGGTTGCATCTTCAATAGAATCACCCCCATCTTCTATTGCCTCGCTTGCATCTTCTCCAGCATCTTCTATCGCCTCGCCTCCATCTTCTCCAGCATCTTCTACTGCCTCGCCCGCATCTCCACTCTCATCTTGAACTGGGCTTTCTGCTCCTTCACTATCAGGAGTTTGAGTTGATTCTTGACAAGCTCCAAACAAGAAAGACAAACTCAGAATCAAAGGTAAAATTACTTTTCTTAAGTTCATAATCGTTTAATAGTTTTAGTTTTTCAGATTATAAATCGCTGTTGGAAAGTTTTGCGACTGTCAGACTTACTATAGATTATCTTTTATAGTTTTTATATTATGGGGAACATTTATTTCGTACTTCTTAATTAGACCTGTCTTGAAAATAGAATCTAAAACAACGTAAATTCGTTACTTCTTCTATTTTCATCCCTGGGTTGTGAACGGCACGCTCATGGCATCTCTTGCGAAAGTCGCGATAGGCGAAGCCTTGCCATTCGGGCAATCGCTAAATATTTTTACTCAAAGAAAGCTCATAATTATAAATACCAGCAATTAAATTAAAGCGTAGAGAAAATCTAGTTCGACGATTACGATATCGTTCTGATAGTATCCTAAAAATTTTTAAAGAACGATACACGTGTTCGATAACAATTCTGATTGAAGCCAAATCCCTATTACGTCAAGCTAACTAATCCTCATACCAACTTGAACGCCAAGCGGCTTGAGCTTCTGCTACAGCATATTCTTGTTTTGTTAGCTGATATTTACTCTTTAGGTTACTTATTTTACTAACCAAATTCCGAATTTGCCCACGTTTAGCATTCAACATGGGGTCAGAAAATTCAATTTCCGCCAGACGTAAACGCAATAAACTAATTTGAGCCAAACTACTCGAAGAGCTAGATTTTGGATCTTGGTCAGTTTCGATCGCTAAATGAAGGATATTAGGAATATTTTGTAGTTTACGATTGTTTCTCCCTCCCCTGCTAGAATCTGTCTGAATGGCCACATCAATTATTTTGCTAGGTATACGGTTAGGAATAATCTCCGAGTTTTGTAAACACCTATTAGTTTTTTTAGAAGTATAGTCTAGGGTTTTTTTAATTGCTCGTTCGACTTGTTTCTGCCACAAAATTAAATGTTCAGGGTTATTAAAATCGACCTCTGACCCAGTAGACTCTGGTATTTCTGGCGAAGATGATTCTTCTGGGGAATCGTCTTCAAATGTGGTATCGATTTCAATAAATTCAATATTTTCTAGTTCAGCAGCAACCGATTCTAGATCAATTTCAGGGTTTGCTTCTTGTTTCTGTTGTATCTGTTGTATCTCGTCTGTCTCTTGCTCTTCTTGTCTTTTTTTTGGTTTAGGCAAATTTTTAATCAACTCTGCCATCAAATTTAGCTCACGAGATTCTGGTTCTAGTTCTGTTTGTTCAACGATTTTGAGAAAATTTGGTTTGACTTTGGCTCCAATTTGTCTTATTTCTTGTTGTAGAATTTGTTTGTTACTCAAAGACAATTTGAGAAAGGATTGGGGATAAAATTGAGTACAAATTTGATAGCTGGCTAAAATTAGCTGCTGCTTAACTGACTGACTTAACAAGTCTAAGTAGTTACGGTACAAATCTTGAAGTTCGACCGCTGTCTCGGCTACAGTTGATTCTAAATAATCTAAGTTTTGTTTAATTTGCTGAATCGATTTTGTCATCCTATATTCAGTTATCCGTAGGGACATTTGCTGAGGAATCTGAGGAAAACCTCCTGGCACATAGCTAGTTCATCTTATTCTATACTTCCAAAAAAGCAAAAGCTGTTGTGCTGCTGGCGAAAATAATTGGTAATAAGCAATAAGTATTGAAAAGTGGGTTTTCAAAATTGTAGTTTAGTATATTTGGTAGATTATTTACACCCACGTTTACTAGTCATACCTGTAGTCATACCTGGCAAAAAAAAGCCGTAAGTAGTTTAATTGGATAACAAATAATTGAATCTACCAAATCAAATGCAACTTACGACTAATTATTGACAGTTTATGATTTATTTCTGTCCTGTTATATCATCTATATCATCAGCCAAGTTAGACTCTTCTTTTTCGATGCCCTCTCCCAAAACAAAACGGGCAAAACGGCGAATCTGAATATTTTCTCCCAGTAGAGCAATACTTTGTTTAACTAACTCTTCAATGGTGATACTTTGATCGCGGATATAAGGCTGGGGTAGCAAAGAGATTTCGTTTAAACGCTTGTCAATTCTACCTGAAACAATTTTTTCTTTAATATTGTCTGGTTTGCCTTCTAGGTCATCTCGACCCATTTCAATTTCTTTTTCTTTGGTAACAGTTTCTGGCGGAATATCTTCTACCTTAACGAATTCTACGTTAGGACAAGCTGCAATCTGCATAGCGATGTTTTTAACCAACTCCTGAAATTCTTGACGACGAGCAACAAAATCAGTTTCACAGTTAACTTCAACTAAGACACCAATGCGCCCACCAGTATGGATATAGCTTTCGACTAATCCTTCTGCGGCTATACGTCCCTGTTTCTTATCAGCAGAAATAGTTCCTTTTTGACGTAACCATTCTATGGCTTTGGTCATGTCGCCATCATTTTCTGTAAGTGCTTTTTTGCAATCCATCATCCCCGCACCAGTTTTTTCGCGGAGTTCCTTAACTACTTTTGCCGATATGCTTGCCATTTTTTCTCTATTTTAATTTTGTTAATTAGTGACGACAAAATAATTTTAAATTATGTTTGCAGGGGCTTAATACTTTGCCCCCGACTTAATTAAAAGTTACCCAACTTTGAAAGCAACGTGGATCAAATTTTATTCTTCGCTATCTGATCCTGATTCTGATTCTGGTTCTGATTCTGATTCAGGAATTTCAGCTTTTTCTTCGGCTGAGGGATAGTCCTCTTCTGCACCGATTGCTTCATCAAATTCTTCGTAACTATCCTGATTATCTAGTTCACCATGATGACCTTCGTAGATGGCGTCAGCTAATTTACCCACAATCAACTTAATTGAACGAATGGCATCGTCGTTAGCAGGAATAGGTACATCAACAACTAAAGGATCGCAATTAGTATCCAAAATAGAAACGACAGGAATTCCTAGCTTCTGGCATTCAGCAATCGCGTTATGTTCGCGTTTTTGATCCACAATAACTACGATATCTGGCACTTTACGCATCATTTTGATGCCACCTAGATATTTTTGTAGTTTGCTCATCTCGCGACGTAGAACGGAAGCTTCTTTTTTAGGTCTTTTGTCTAATGCACCACTTTCTTCTAAATGCTCTAATTCTTTGAGTCTTTCTACTCTGGTTTTGATGGTTTCCCAGTTGGTCAACATTCCGCCTAACCATCTCTGGTTCACGTAGAAAGCACCACAACGAGAAGCTTCTTGAGCGATGATACCTGCTGCTTGGCGTTTTGTACCTACGAACAAGACTCTTTTACCTCGTTCAGAAGAAGAACGCATATACTCGTATGCTTCTTCCATTAACTGTGCTGTTTGCACCAAGTCAATGATGTGAACACCGTTACGAGCAGTGTAAATGTATTGGGACATTCTAGGATTCCAACGACGAGTTTGATGTCCGAAGTGAACCCCAGATTCTAAAAGTTCTGCGAGAGAAACTACTGGCATATTGTTTTTAACTCCTTGTTTCGGGTTAATCCTCCATTCAGGGACATTTTCTTGATGCGAAAACACCCGAAATCCTGAATGTGTGAATTTTTAAAAGCCTGTCTAGTTTAACATTATTAGTCGTAAGGTTTTTAAAGTTTCTAGTTTTTAATTTTGCGGTTTAAATAGGGTAGTTAAGTAACAACTAACTAACTTTTTAGCTATTGGTCATGAGCTTTTTATTTTTGTCTAAATTGCTACCTCTATTTGTTTATCCTTTGGGATTGTCTTGTCTATTGCTATTGGTAGCTTTATGGCTTTGTTGGCAACGTTCGCGCTGGACTTTTGTGCCTATTTTGCTGGCTTTCCTACTTTTGGTGACTACTGGCAACGTAAGATTTAGTAACAATCTGGTCAAGTCTTTGGAGTGGCAATACTTACCTAGCGAAAATCTGCCCTTAGCTGAAGCCATCGTAGTTTTGGGTGGAGCAACTAGAAATGACGAACCACCGAGAATTATACCCGACATGAGCGATCGAGGCGATCGTCTATTATATGCTGCCAAACTCTATAAGGATGGAGTTGCACCGCTAATTATTCTGACGGGCGGGCGTATTCAGTGGTATGGTGGAGAATCTTCTGAGGCTAGAAGTATGGCGACGATTTTGGAATTGATGGGCATTCCTCGCGATGTGATGGTTTTGGAATCAAGATCATTAAACACTTACGAGAATGCAGTTTACACTAAGGAGATTTTAAACCAAAAAAACATTAAACAAATTTTACTAGTTACTTCTGCTACACATATGCCGCGATCGCTAGCAATTTTCAAAAAACAGGGAATTAATGCTATCCCTGCACCAACAGATTTTATGATTAGCGAGCGTAATTTAATCGAAAATCAATTTAGTACAGAATCAAGAATTTTGAGTTATATTCCCGATACTGAAAGTTTAGATCGTACTACTCAAGCTTTAAAAGAATATATTGGCACTTTTATTTATCGCTTACGAGGATGGCTTTAGCAAAAGGATGAGTAATAAGAGCTGAGAGCTTAAAAAAATACAAAAATACTGCATTTAACAGAAAATTAAACAATCAATTTGTATTGATACTTATCCTTCTAACTGCCACCTTCTTATTTCACTTGGGATGAATTTATCTTACTTAAATTGACTAAGTATTTGCTGTTTTTTGAGTTGTGTTAATATATATAAGTAAAAACTTAAGATATATAATTTTTGTAAACTAATTTTAGAAAACTTTATTTTTTTGTCGTCAACTCTCGGAAGTTCATTGAATCGGCAATAGTAGTCAAAGATACAGATAATTTTACCTCAATCTGCATCTGTATTTTTACTTAGATAGTGTGGATATTAGAATAGGGGATCAGTGTTTTCTCTGTTGCTACAAATTCAGCAAGCCCCAGATAATAAGTATTAATACAGAATACTTTCCTACTTACTAAATAGTTGAAAAATGTATCAAGCTAAAATTTAATTTATTTGCTTAGCTTAGTTTAGTTAAGTAAACAATTAAAAATATCTAAAATCACCTAATATTCAGAAAAAACAGTCTATTATATATTAGGGATCAAGACCTGACCTCATACTAAATGGTAAGTATATTATAGGTATATAAAGCGGCTATCTATTATATATCAGCTGCCTTTTATTTGAGGCTTTTTACCAAGATTCAAAACACAAATTTTAATAAAACAGCATATAATCCGCTTACATATTTACACATAGCTACATTGAAAAATTGAAACAATGTCATCTTCTCTTTATCGCACCAACTCAGAACTCGTCCTTTGCTGCTATGTAAATGCTACTACTCATGTACAAGTTGCTCGGATTACCAATATTGCTAATTGGTATTTTGAAAGAGTCGTTTTTCCTGGGCAACGTCTAATTTTTGAAGCTCCAGTAATGGCAAAATTGGAGATTCATACAGGTACAGCCATTAGTTCAATCCTGTCTGAAACTATTGATTGCGAAAAGTTGCAATTAACTACATCTTTTCATACTTACTCAGCTAATCTAGCCTAATTGACATCTCCTATTTTTGAAAAAATAGGATTCTAATATGAAATTTTTGAATGTCTGGAGTTCTCAAGATTGAAATTGTTGAATAGGAAAAAACGCTCTTGAAGTTATTCCCACTTTCCGCACTTCTCAATGTAATATGCAAAAGATTACCTTTTTCGACGGTTTGTGATCGCCGATAGTGTCTAAAACAGAAACAATTTTGGCTTAATAATTGAAATTGTCTATAAAAAGGAATCAATAGACATATTATTTTATACTACAAATTGACGTGCGGAAAGTGGGTTATTGGCTCAACAGAAAAGTGCCAAAACTCAACAACGAGTTCAAGTTCTCTATTGGCTAAAAACGAAGCAAGCAACCAGTGTAGGACCTTTAGCAGCTTTGGTAGGTTGGCATCCCACCACGGTCTCTAGGTGGCTGAGTAAATATCGTAGAGGAAGACCCGCGGCCATTCCCTCAGAAGCGATCGCTCTTCTCAAACAGAAGCTATCCGACACACAAAGGCTTTAGCCGCATGTAGGATTTTCCAGTTATGGAGAAATTCAAACTTGGTTAGAAAGATGAAAATTTATTGTCGATGCTGTATGCATAGCAGGCATTTAGTAAATTTGTATTACTAAATACTACCTGCAAAGCAGGCAAAGTAAAGCGCGAAGCTGTGAGCAGCCAGCAGAGCTGGCAAGTCGTCGAAGATAACGATCTGGGGGATTCTCGCCCTGTGGCGCAACGCGCCGTTTGCCGACAGAAGTCAGACTCAGTGTCGGACGTGGCGTATAAATGCCTGGGATCTCCCCAGGCAACAGCCACTCCGTAAAACGCAAGCAAAGGCGCATAGTTAGCTGCATATAATGCTGACTTAGCAAGGGAATGCTCGCCAAGACAGGACGGTGCCTGCGCTAACCGCCTTCCGCGGTCAAAATATAAATTGCCGATCCTTAATATATTCTGTTTTGTATTAAGGATCGGCTCTAGTGCCATTAATCTATAAACTGATTGTATTTTCATAAAGTTTAAGTTAGCGATTGCCCGGAGCGCATCTGCCAAGCAGATCGCCTTACTTCATTCAAAATCATCAAAGATTTAGCGGTTCGGTAATCGGCAAAAAAGATAAAAATTATGAGCTATCAAATGGATCGACGGGCATATGCAGACACTTATGGCCCTACAGTAGGAGATCGCGTTAGATTAGCGGATACGGAATTATTAATCGAAGTTGAACGGGATTACACTACCTATGGTGACGAGGTTAAGTTTGGTGGGGGTAAAGTAATTCGCGATGGTATGGGACAGTCACCAATTTCTCGCGAAGAGGGAGCGGTAGATATGGTGATTACCAACGCTCTAATTCTGGACTGGTGGGGTATTGTCAAAGCCGATATTGGTATTAAAGATGGCAAGATTCATAAAATTGGCAAGGCAGGTAACCCTCAAATTCAAGATAACGTTGATATTATTATTGGTGCTGCTACCGAGGCTGTGGCGGGAGAAGGGCATATTGTGACCGCAGGAGGCATAGATAGCCATATTCACTTTATTTGTCCTCAACAGATTGAAACAGCGATCGCTTCTGGTATTACAACCATGATTGGAGGTGGTACAGGACCCGCTACGGGAACTAACGCTACAACCTGTACACCTGGAACATGGAATATCTGGCGTATGCTCCAGGCTGCGGATGCTTTCCCGATGAATCTGGGTTTTTTGGGTAAGGGCAATAGTGCTAAACCAGAAGGATTAATTGAACAGGTACAAGCAGGGGCGATGGGGCTAAAACTCCATGAGGATTGGGGAACAACCCCCAAGGCGATCGATACTTGCTTAGAAGTTGCCGATCAATACGATGTTCAGGTAGCGATCCACACTGACACTCTCAACGAAGCTGGTTTTGTCGAAAATACAATCGCGGCTTTTAAAGATCGAGTAATCCATACTTATCATACTGAAGGTGCAGGAGGCGGACACGCCCCCGATATTATTAAAGTCTGCGCCCAAAGTAATGTTTTACCTTCTTCTACTAATCCGACGCGCCCTTTTACCATCAATACCCTGGAAGAACACCTGGATATGTTGATGGTGTGTCATCACCTGGATAAAAGTATTCCTGAAGATGTGGCTTTTGCTGAGTCCCGTATTCGCGCCGAAACAATTGCTGCGGAGGATATCTTACACGATTTAGGAGCATTTAGCATGATTGCTTCTGATTCTCAGGCAATGGGGCGAGTTGGGGAAACTATCATTCGTACTTGGCAGACAGCCCACAAAATGAAAGTACAACGGGGAGTTTTATCTTCTCCTACAGAGGAGAAAGCTGATAATTTCCGCGCTAAACGCTATATTGCTAAGTACACGATTAACCCTGCCATTACTCACGGTATTGCTAATCATGTCGGTTCAATTGAGGAGGGTAAACTAGCAGATATCTGTCTTTGGAAACCTGCTATGTTTGGGGTAAAACCAGAAATTGTGATTAAAGGAGGTGCAATCGCTTATGCTCAAATGGGCGATCCTAATGCTAGTATTCCAACTCCTCAACCTGTATATATGCGTCCGATGTTTGGCAGTTTTGGTGGTGCAACTGCTGCAACTTCTTTGTCTTTTGTTTCTCAAGCTGCACTAGATGCAGGTATCCCAGAGCAAATTAGATTACAAACCTCGGCTGTTGCTGTTAGTAATACCCGCAATTTAAGTAAAACAGATATGAAATTAAATGATGCTTTGTTAAATATTGAAGTTAATCCTGAAACTTATGAAGTCAGGGCAAATGGGGAATTACTAACTTGTGAACCAGCACAGATTTTACCAATGGCACAGCGTTACTTTTTATTTTAATGAAAGCTAATGAAAACTTTTAGCTTTTGGAGCTAAATAAATAAGATAAATAGATAAATAATAGTAGTAAACAATAATAGCAAACTTAAATTTTGAGTTATTAGATAAAGTTGAGACACTTGTTATTTTTTGGCACTAGACTATTTTTTATGAATAGAATCTTCCCACATCATACTAGACTTAGAACGAACTTTCTTCGCATTGATTTCTGCTTGGTCTTGCTCTTGAAGTTCAGCCAATAAAGGTTTAACTAGCTTCACTATATTTTTCCAAGACAAGTCTTTCTCTGGTAAATATTCAGCTAGTTCTCGTAGAGCTTCTTTCGCCTCTTTAATATCTTCATTAATATCTCTTTCTATTTCTGCTACTAAAGGAGTAGAGCTACGCAAGAGATCTTTTTGAATTGCGGCAAATCCTTTACGAACTTGCTGGGTAATTTGAACGCTATGTTCTGAGCGTCCTTTTAACTTTTGTTTATTAAATCCTTGCTGAGAAGAAGCATATAATGCCGGCAATCTATTGAGAGCATAAGTAGCTACTTCAATCGGATTAATAAACTTTTTGATATTACTAGGAAGGCGATTAATTTGTCTGTCGATTTCTTCTGAAACCAATACTTCCATAACATTGCGATTAATATAATCGTTTTCTGGTCGGTTAATTTTCATCGCGCTAATTTTCACTCAAAATGATATCTAAGCAAATAAGAATTAAAATCTCAAATCTTGCTTTCTCTATATATACACAAATAATCTTGATTGCCTAGCGATAAGTACGGTGAAATAGCTGAATTTTACTTAATTTTTATTTTATTTAGTTCCAAAGCTACTTCTCTTTACACAGAAATTAAATTAGCTCTGGAAAAAAATACTGATAATAGTCGCTTTGGATTAAACTATTTGATTCTTAATCCGCTGCTTAATTAAACTGATAGCTTGATTAACTTGTTCGGGAAATACAACCACTAAATTATTTGTTTGTGCCTGATTTAAAGCGGTATCAATCGCCTCTGTTTCTTTGAGAATAACTTCGTAGGCAGTTTGGGGGTTTTCTTGACATATACCCTTAGCAATTAAATCAGCGACTTCTCCTGGTTTTCTACCTCTAGGATCTTCATCCTCTTTAATAATGATACGGTCAAATATTTGAGCAGAGATATTACCTAGTAAGATTAGATCTCGATCACGGCGATCGCCAGCCCCCCCGACTACACCAATTCTTTTGCCCTGCCAATTACGCACAAAATCACCTACAGCTTTATATCCATGGGGGTTATGAGCATAGTCCACCAGTGCATGATAATCACCTAAATCAAACAAGTTCATTCTGCCTGGGGTTTGCTCAGCAGAAATCTGAAAAGTGCGTACTCCTCGGCGAATAAGCTCGATATCAACTCCCTGAGCAAAGGCAGCTAAGCAGCCAGCTAAAGCATTAGCAATCATAAACGGAGCCATTCCCCCCATAGTCATAGGGATTTTGACGGCTTTTTCCACTCTTAAAGTCCATTTCCCTTCTAAAATAGAAAGATAGCCATTTTCATAAATTGCTGCTAAACCATTGCGACGACAATGTTCAATAATAACGGGATTATCAGGATCCATCGAGAAATAAGCAACCTTGCAGTTTACCTGTTCCGCCATTGCCGCTACTAAGGGGTCATCGGCATTGAGAATGGCATAGCCATCGGGTTTAACTGTTTCGGCAACTACACTTTTAACTCGTGCCATTTGTTCGATGGTGTCAATACCACCTAAACCCAGATGATCGGCAGCAACATTCAATACCACTCCAATATCGCAACTATCAAAAGCTAATCCTGACCGCAATATGCCTCCCCGTGCCGTTTCTAACACGGCTACTTCTACCGTAGGATCTTTTAAAATTGCTCCTGCGCTATATGGACCCGTATTATCTCCTTTCTCGACTAAATATTCTTGAATATAAATTCCATCGGTAGCAGTAAAGCCGACTACTTTACCTGTTTGCCGATAAATATGAGCTGTAAGGCGGGTAGTGGTGGTTTTGCCATTTGTTCCTGTAATTGCCACGATCGGAATGCGACTAGGAGTACGATCGGGAAACAACATCTCTAGTACCGATGCTCCTACGTTGCGGGGAAGTCCCTGACTTGGGGAAGCGTGCATTCTAAAACCAGGGGCAGCATTAACCTCAACTATGACTCCTCCTGTTTCTTTCAAAGGTTTGCTGATATCAGAAGTGACAATATCAATTCCTGCAATATCTAAACCAATGATTTTAGCTACTCTTTGAGCTAACCAAACATTCTCGGAATGTATTTCGTCGGTGCGATCGATAGCAACGCCTCCCGTACTTAAATTAGCTGTTGCCCGTAAATAAGCTAGCTCCTGTTGGGGTAAGACAGAATCTAAGTCATAGCCTTGCTTAGCTAATACAGCTCTAGATGTTTGATCGATACTGATTTTGGTTAAAACATTATCGTGTCCATCGCCTCGTTTGGGGTCTTTATTAGTAATCTTGATTAGTTCTTGAATAGTAGATTTGCCATCACCGATTACATGGGCTGGCACTCTTTCAGCCACAGCCACCACCTTGCCATTAATTACCAAAACTCGATGGTCGTTACCCTGATAATATCGCTCGACAATTACGGCACGAGTCTTAGAAGCTTGACTAGCTAGATCATAAGCTGCTTCTGCTTCTGACCAATCGTTAATATTAATAGTGATGCCCCGACCATGATTACCGTCTAGGGGTTTAATTACAATGGGATAGCCACCGACATCAGCGATCGCTTTTTCTAATTCGTCTAAATATTGAATTACGGTGCCTTGGGGGACTGGTACTCCCGCATTTTCTAGTATGGTTTTAGTTCCTTCCTTATCACAGGCTAACTCTACCGCCAAGATACTGGTATTGTTACTCAAGGTAGCTTGGATTCGCTTTTGCCTTGCCCCATAGCCTAGCTGTAACATTGCTCTAGCACTAAGCCACATCCAGGGAATTTTACGTGCTTCTGCTTCCTTAATAATTGTCTCGGTGGACGGGCCTAAAGCAGTATTGGCGTGTAATTCTTGGAGATCTGTTAGGTCTTGTTCTAACTCGCTAGCGGAATAAGTCCCAGTTTCGACAATTGATCTACACAATCTAACCGCAGCTCTTCCTGCATAGCGTCCAGCTTGTTCTTCAACATATTCAAAAACGACGTTAAATACTCCTGAGTTAGAGGTTTTTCTGGTACGACCGAATCCTACGGGCATCCCTGCTAGTTCTTGTAGCTCTAGAGCAACGTGTTCTACGATATGCCCCATTAATGTACCTTCCTTTAGTCTTTCCAAAAAACCACCACGATGACCACGAGAACAGTAGTGTTCTATAAGACTCGGTAAAACCTGCACTAAACCATCATAGAATCCAGGAATCTCATTGGATGGCTTTTCGGTTAACTCCTCTAGATCCAGTAGCATCAAGATTAGCTTACTGCGCCGAATGCTCCAATAGTTAGGGCCACGTAAAGTTTGAGTTTTCAGAATTCTCATATATGGTTTGCTGTTCTGGGGTTGTTGGCAGCACAAAAAACAAATTAAATAATTAGATAATCATCTCCTTACTTTAGGCGACCAAACTGTTCTCACTGAACAATTTAATAACCATTTTTAAGCAGATAGTTAGTTTATCGAGTCAAAGGAAGGTGTTTGTGCAAATCATAGCGATCGCCATAACACAAGATATGTAGCTTCAGATTATGCATACTTAAAGGATCGCTACCCTGGATTTCTGCCTGATTAGTATGAGACATCTCCCGCGCATCAACAATGGTTACAGTTCCTCGCCCAATCACCTCAATAATTCCATCACTTTCAAACATGGCACAAGTATCTTCATCAATACCAATGCCCAATAATTTGGGATATGCAGAAATAGCACTTAAAAGACGTGCCAGACGATTACGATTATAAAAATGCTGATCTACTAAGACTTCAGGAATAATACCTAACCCCATCGCCATATCCACCAAGGCACGGTTAGGAGATTCAGCGCTGCTGCCCCCCGAAATCATATGGTGTCCCATGACGGCTGCTCCTGCACTAGTCCCCGCCAAACTAATTTCTCGACGTTGCGCCCTTTCAACAATTCGATTCATTAAGGTCGTATCGGCAAGTAAACCACAAAGGCGAAGTTGATCGCCACCAGTCAGAAAAACTCCCGTGCAGTTTTCTACAAAATTAAGATATCCTGAATCATTTGCTCCAGAGCGATCGCGCACATCTAGGACTTTAATTTCTTTTGCCCCCATGTCACTAAAAAGGCGATAGTAACGCTCACCAATGAGACTTGGTTCTCTAGAAGCGCAGGGAACAATACCAATGATGGCATCTGCACCTCCTGAACGATTAAAAAACGTTTGTAGTATTTCTTTGCCGTGTACTTTATCTTCCGCACCACCAATAACTAAGATAGCCTTTTTGGTCGATTGCGAAGAATCTCTGGTTTGATGTTTAACTTCGGTATTAATCATAATTGGGTTTGCGGGCAGGAGATCAATCTCTGACTACTATTGATAGTAGCGATGCTAACTAATTTACTACTGTGTCAAATACTACTTAACTCCTGGAGTCTATCAAGCTTATACTTAACTTCTAAAGTTTTTTTCAAGTGTATTACTGTGCGTTTTGATATTATCACTCTTTTCCCCGACTTTTTTAACTCTCCTCTTAGTTCTAGTTTACTAGGTAAAGCGATCGCTCAAAAAATTGCTACAGTAAATTTAGTAAACCCCCGCGACTTTACAACAGACAAGCACCGTAAGGTAGATGACATAACTTATGGTGGTGGTGTAGGAATGTTACTCAAACCTGAACCAATGTTCGCGGCGGTAGAATCTTTACCTATCTTACCCAAGCGGGAAGTTATTCTCATGACTCCCCAAGGCCAATCTTTGGATCAACCCTTACTAAAAGATTTAGCCACTAATTATCAGCAGCTAGTACTTATCTGTGGTCACTATGAAGGAGTAGATGAAAGAATACGAAAGTATTTGGTTACTAAAGAAATATCTGTGGGGGATTTTGTTTTAACTTGTGGAGAAATACCTGCTCTAACCTTACTTAACGGCGTTGTTAGACTTTTGCCTGGAACAGTAGGCAAAATAGAATCTCTTAAAACAGAAAGTTTTGAAACAGAATTATTAGACTATCCTCAATACACTAGACCCGCAGAATATCGTGGCTGGCAAGTTCCAGAAGTATTGCGTTCTGGTAATCATAAACTGATTGACGAGTGGCGTAAAGAGGAACAGATTAAGCGTACTCGCGATCGCCGTCCCGATTTATGGAAACGTTGGCAAGAAAATAATGACTGATTGATAATGAAGGCGACAAGAGATAATTGTTAAATATCTGACATTCCGCACATAATATTAGATGCTCGTAAATAACTGGAGACTATTGTTGTGACAGGGGGTAGGGTGTCTCTGAACGGATACCGCGCTCGTCTTCGACTCGCTGAGTCTAACGGCTTGCTCTCCCAAAGGGACTAGCTTGGCGTCGCGCAAACGCGACCGCATATAGGGTGTAGGGGAAATAAGAGTTTCCAGTTTTTTACGAGCATCTAATATTATGTGCGGAATGTCAGATATTTAACAATTATCTCTTGTCGCCTTCATTATCAATCAGTCATTATGTTC
>JAAUYG010063688.1_pt1 | contig 17964 bp, 14 predicted proteins | sample 7278091 | NCBI WGS metagenome assembly JAAUYG01 (sample SAMN14350201, study PRJNA611818) | marine sediment metagenome | isolation source: surface marine sediment (0.6m) | place: French Polynesia: Moorea | collected 2018-08
CTAAGCATTTACAGTCTATCGGTGTGGAACGTCTGGCAGTGGCCACCATACACGAAGGAATCCATCTCCGAAACCACGGCATCACGTTACCGGTCCATGTGTTTGGTAAGTATTGGTGTGGGGATGGCAAGGATTCCAAGGAAACCCTGGCACCCACTGGACGGGGATATAAGTCCGACCACACGCGCTTGCCACTAGGATACTACTGTATATGGTGGTAGGATGGTGCAGATAGACTGGTAGAATATTACTATGATAAACCAATGGCAGACAGGTCTCCGGAATATAACCATAGACCAATCTATGACACAATCGTCGATTCCCAGGCAAGAAAGGGTCCAAGATCCAGTGTAACACAGTACCATCGAGAATGTGCTTGTCTTAACATGTTTAACTATAATCCCTTGCTAGAAGCATACTGGCTTGGTTACTAATATAATTTACCAAAAGAGGCATGCAAGTTACTTGGAGATATGATTATACACATGTTCATTTAAAGGAGAAAAGACAATCACCAACTGTAAAAATGAGCAGTACCAAATTCGTACCAATTAAGTATGCCGATAATCGGCTTGCAAAGGTAATTAACCTACCAACTTACTAATACTGACTTAGGTGTCATCTTAAATATCTCCCAGGGAACGCGTTGCCATGGGAGATGTCTCTATGTATGGACCACAACCTCATTCCTACTGTCTCCACTGGGGACAGCGTGGCTGCCATGGCAACGGCGCTTAATCAGCGGTGTAGCGCATGTGATCGGCTTGTGGGAGAAGACAATGCCACAGAGTTCCAAGGGTGAGAGAAGTATTACAGGATGCGAATAACGGTCATTTTTCGCATTTAATAGGCATTTGTAGTCCATAACAATTGGGCAGATACTATAATTTTTAAAGCGAAATACTGTAAGAAGCTCAAATATGAACTTAACGACGACTACCAACGTCTCTGCTAGGTCTTGTGGATGCGGCCTGTCCGTACGATCTGGCAGCATCAACCTCAAGATCGACAGCGGAATGTCTAGGAACGGCTGTCAACCTGAGGCTGTGAATGACCTGGTTAGGGTACGTGCCAACAAATAATTCTAGACTGGAGTTCCCCGAAAAACTAACCTGGAAACAAGCTTACGTATACTGTAATAAGCTGTGCAGCCAACATTGCATGCATTGACTTTTCTCAAGCTTACCGATCATTTTTTTTTTTTTTGGGGGGGGGGGGGGTGTTAGGGTTTTGCTAGAAACTCAGCTCTTGGAATTAGACGAAAACAGTCACACAGTTATGCATTGCCAGGCTAACCGATGAAAGCAAAAGATTCGCTCAGGGGCATCAACCTTTCAAACAGCATAAAGCGAGATAATGTACTAGTATATTAATTATATTTCTGCTTGTTGGATATATCACTCATGGAACTTTCTCATCTTTCTCTGCCTGTCAGAAATGTGAAGACAACTCTGTTTCTATAGACAGCATGTTTACACATTTCGCTGATTCCTGGGACGATCCTGATTTCACACAGCATCAGCTGGACGTCTTTCTGGATACGGTGAAACCCTACAGGTAGCACCGATGGAGGCTGAAGCGTATAAAATACAGCAAAATAAATCAAATAGAGAATCACCTATCTGGTGCAAGTAGATGGTTTGTGATGTTCGTAACGTTTCATTCAACATTTTCATGTATACGTTGCAGATGAGTGTTCATGAGCTCATGAAAGTATATACGCTTGATCATTAGATCCCGAGGCATATTATTCCACGTGGCAAATTCTGGAGCCATCCTGAATGGCGTTGGAACTGATCTCGATTTCATTCGTCCCGGAATCTCCATGTATGGGCTTCCTCCAGGTAAGAAAACACATATCAAGATATATTTGTACAGCTGGGTTGAAACTGGTGGAACTGGCTGCAGTCTAGCTCAAAGACAAATTACCGTTCTGTACATGGATGTCGCAGTGTACGTGTGAAAAATAATCGAAATTTTCTTGTTTACTCTATCTGCACAGTAATGGAAGTTTGACGGCTGACACAAGTGCCAAAGACAAAACGCACCGGATATGAAAAGCAACAAAACTCAAGTAATTTGTCGTCAGTCACAAACCCTTAAAGTATTAGATAAATCCCTTGCTGCGCAGGTGTAAACCTGGTACCGGGTCATAAGAAAGGTAGGTATTTTTTAACCCTTTTAGTAACATTGCTTGGATGACATAATGTATGTGTTATCTCCAGGTACTGCAGATCAACGCTTCGTGTCACGTAGTCTGAAACCCCTTGCCGCCGTTCGTGGAATTCCCACCTTGGTAAAGTCGCTCCCAGCCGGCCGCCATGTTGGCTACGGACGAACTTACACCACTCGGGAACACCAGGAATGGATTGGCACCTTCCCTGTGGGATATGCGGACGGTTACTGGAGGCATCTGAGCAGTAAAGGCTGGATCAGACGGGATAAAACCGGTACATTCTTTCACTCTATTGCTACTTTACTATGAATTCTTGCCTTGGTACTGGATATATTTTTTTTTTCGGTTTGTTGATCTAACACAAATATAGTCCGAGGATTTTTTTTTTTATTTCATTCCACAGGTGAAAAATGCCCCGTGGTCGGGCGTGTGTCTATGGACGCCATCACTGTGAGGTTACCCGAATTGACCGACAAGGACGAGACGTTCACACTGATGTCCGCTGACTACGACCCCGATACGTCGGCGTCCGGAATTGCAGAGACCGTCGGCACCATAGCGTACGAGGTCGCCACGAGGTTGTCCACGAGATTTCCGCGTGTCTACACCAAAGGTGGCCGCGTGAAGAGCGTGGTGTCCGCCCTGGAGTCTGGGGTGTACTGAAATATATAACAGCATTACGGGAGAACGTGGTGTCCCATATTTTGACTTCTTATTGAGCGTACCCTTTTATATCCATGTATTATGGGGTTATTATAACTGCCATTGTATATCCATACAGTGATACAGTCATGAATACGGTGCTTTGGTGGTGCCATATAATGTGATCTAACACGTTTTGGTGCTCATATCTGCCTCAGGTATTTTTTCGCATACATGTACATGTCTCAAGGTGGTCTAAGGTTTTGAACTTTAATCGCAATTTTAGCATATAAGTAGAAATGAGTCTAGATTCGCCAATGCCTAAAGCATAATTTAATCTTTAAAAGTCTTTCTTGCATGCTGACATTATATGTAACGGGTTTTTTTATTCTAATGGAATTGCTCACGTAATTTGAAACACTTTGATCTCGTGCTCTTGGCAGTGGAACCTTGTTCTTTTTAGCATCGTCTCAGCTCAATAAAGTTACTGTGAACATACACTGGGTTTGGCTGATTCACGCTCACACTACTAACACGAGTCGACCTGTAGAAGTAGCAGGTAGTATTATTGTTTTCTTACTTTTTGCTGAAGTGTGAACATGAGAAAAAAATCCAGACGTCACCTTCAAACATTCATTGCCTAACCCCAGATGTGATGCATGTGACAGTCTGTAATTAACACAATACTTTAGTCTAGTATTGGATTCCCAAACACAAGATCGTGGGTTCGAGCCCGGCCATACGCCTAGTCTTCGGTACCTATAGTTTCTGGACAAGAATTTTATACGAAATATGCTCCGGTTCACTCAGCCGTAAATGAGAACCTGAAAACAAAGAGAGAAATCTATTGTATGTACATGATCACTGTGGCGCATTGTAGCAAAATATCCGGCCGTATGCTTCAATGAGGAGTTGAGAATGTGTTGGTGTGTAGAGGTGTGCCGGGGATAATAACATGGGGGTAATAACATTAAAGATCCTCAATGACCATGTGGCGGTGCCGGTGTCCCAGCTGGATATTGTGCAGTCCCATCGGCCTATGCGAAGTAGCAGCACAAAGCAGAGACTGGTTGTCCCGCGCACCAGAACAATTAGCTGAGTTAAAGAATTTCACTCCAAAGACCGTAGCCGAGTGGAACTCTCCCTGACATTATCACACAGGCAGATTCCGTATTTTCTGATTTTGGAATCGCCTGGCAACCCCTGCCTGCCAATAAATATTTAAATATAACTGCAAGAGCCCCCCCCCCCCCCCCATTGCTGTGACATCCGTATGGAGATAGCAATTATCATCCCGATCCAGATGTAAAATGCTCTGAGCTTCAAACTCTGAAACCCGAACTAACCATGACGCAGCCAATAATCTACATATAAATTATTTTGCAAAGGCCTAGTACTACTGCTATTTGCTGCTACATGTTTACTGGGGGTCATCTTCAGATTTAAGCCCTACACGGTGGGTCGGGTCCTGTACAAGTAGTTGTAAACATAGCTATACATTGCAACAGTTACAGGGTATACCCTACATGTAGGAGATCGATCGATCGTCACTGAAAAGCTGTGTTGCTGGTGTAGTTTTATCACTATCATACATGTGCGACCTATTTATACAATATGAAAGTTCCATTTGGGGTTGTCAGCTTTACTTTTGTTTGTAAATCAAATAAGTTTCTGATCCCACACATTAATGACGTACAGCGTCACACCTGTGCATGACTAAAATTGATTAATCCAGAACATTTTTAGATCCACATTTTAACAGCAGTGATGGAAAGGGTACCTGGCTGAGCGACTATATAAATGCGATCTTCATTGGACTTGCAGCAACAGGATTTCGTGGGTGGTTCGAGTTCCCCTTGAACCTAAGTCGATTGAGATTTGGATATATGCAGACTGCCCGTGTATGTAGGTGCATATATATTCCTCATGAACCAATATTTTCTATTTGAATTTGAATTCAACGGGTCTGGTAGAATGTACAGGCAGTGAAAAGATATATAATTTACTTAAAATATCCAGCTAAGTTGTGAATTCCAATAATGTGTCAACTCTGCTCCTGGATGATGTTTACCAGAGTGGATACACACTCTAATCTCCGTATGTAAGGGTTCTTAGCACACACACCTTATAGTATAAAGGAACGGTTCCTAATAATCTTCTTAGCAAATCAGGGTTTCTCGCCGGACTCCTGTACTACACCAAATTACAGACTAATGAACGTGGACAAAGCATGGTGAATAAATGAATAAACATGCCAAGAAGTTATTTTTTATTATTGTCTTTTTTCATGGAGCAAAGGTTTGTAAAATCACAACAAAGAAAACAACACCTAAGTGTAACCAATCAAGAGTCTGTCAACACTTGTCAATAGTGTGTACAATACATGGGTCCTAGCTCTCAAGTTGACCTGAATCTATATCGATAATGATGTACTAGCCTCTCTTCGGAGTATTACACTCATGAGGGGCAGCTGCGTAACGTCTTAGGTAGCTATATAGGTCAGTGCCTTTACCCGACCCAGAAAGCGTTGGTAGCCGTTGGTGATCTGGTACAGCAGAGCCAATCTTAGATCACGTCTATGTTCCACTAAATGCGCCCATTTCAGGTCACCTATTAGACGGGTGACGTGCTGTTCCTCATGGCCTTGTATGACAAACCTGGCCGCACGCTAAATTGCAGGATCATTTCCAGAGCTTCCATTTTTCTTCTAGGGACCTCCAGTAGCCCCCCCCTTTTTTTTGGCAGATCCTAAGTGGCCTTTCGGGGATATATACACACAATATTTCAGTAATGTGTGGTAGTGGAAGTTCTTGAAGGACTTTGAAAACTAGCTAGTAGGAGTATCTTCTATTCTATCTACTTTCAGGCAACGGTGAGCCAATAGATCTAAAGATATCAAAGAGGTGTGGCTATAGTTATAATGAGGATGATTGGGGCCCACATTTAAAGCATTAGAGTAGCCAAGTCGTGATAGCACAGAGACTGCACCAGTATTTTTCAGCTCCTCCGTTTCCGTTGGTAATTTTCTAATTCTGTTGATGTTCTCAAATTAAGTGCTAGAAGAATGTTGCTAAACATCAGAGATTTGCTTGTCCATCTAGCTGTCATCATCTGCATGTCTGTGATAGGCGAATATTTTTTTCTCAAATATCATGCTTAATTAATTTAAGGGTTCTGTGTGCATTCAGAACAGTTTGGGCCCAAAGACGGATCCTTGCCCTGCATGAAAAACGGAATTTTCAATGGACGGGAAAGCCGGTATGGAAATGGCTAAGCTATCTTATCCTTTCTAGACATTTTCTTCACATTTGCCTGGAACTCTTATTTGCTTTGGAAAAGAGATGCATGGTTCGACTTCTGTGCCTGTATTAGCTGAAACAATTTAATTCGTGGTCTGATCAAGCATGGATGGTGCAGCAGCTTTCAGTCTTACCTGGCCAATGTGTAATTTAAATAATTAAGTCTAGAATTTTGCGAATCCTGGTTGGTATAGTATATTTATTTGGAATAAGCTTGAGGCACCAAGGATCCTTATCAGAAGCAGTTTGTGGGCTCCTTGTTACGTGAACCTGGGTATAGCACTTCCGATTATGTCACCACAAATGAAATATATGCCCAATATTAATTGTACTTGCATTTATTATTGAGAGATAATATAGGACGATATAGTACTGTGAAATTATTTTATGCATTTTAATATATATACCTATTATATGTTTATTTTGTTATCTAGAGGGCTATTTCAATTTAATTCAAATTTTTGTTTCATACTTTACCTCAATTAACTAGTAATTTATTTATTTATTTATTTATTTATTTATTTATTTATTTATTTATTTTATATGGGGGAGGGATTCTCTCTGTAAACTGATATAGGTCTGGCAACTGACTTGAAGAACTATATTTGCTCAGCTCGCCCTCACAACTAAAAAAGGAAATATGGTCTAGAGCCACGTCGACACCGTGATACCTAAAGTATCATCGTCGAATTATCGCTCAGGTAATGATCAGATGATAAACATGTAAACAATATATATATTTTTTTTCTTTAGTATGTTTTGATTGACCATTACCAGTATATAGAAATATGTACCATGTGTGTATGTCATGATGCAAGATTGTAGTTACCATGATTGGGCGAACAATATTGCCATAACGCAAAAAATATAGCCCTGAATCTTATCTGCGATTGCCCACCTTCATGCCTTCATCAGTCTGGTTCATCATCAGTGTTCTAGCCGTGAACGACCCTTTATCTGACCGATGGCTCAAGTGTCTAGTACGGCAGTATAAAGTAGACGGTCACTTGGCTAATCAGTGTTCATGCTGTCACTTAGCCGTACACGACTCTACTGCACACAGTGAGAATCGCGCGTACGGCTAGCTGTCACTGTGCAGTGTAGACAGTGTAGACTGTAGTCTGTACCCGGAAGACCTGTCGCTCATTATGACAATGGCGGGTTTTAACTACTTACGAAAACCTGCATCATTTGGTAGCGCTGCACATGCTAGATAAAATAAACACCATGAATACTAGTATTTAGTAAAAAAAAAAAAAAACGTGTACTGGTTTAACCTATTTTCGACGCTCTAACACATTTTCACCCTCGGGCATCGGCAGACAGATAAAAGCAAAAATTATATATTTTTTTTCTTCAAATGGCCTCAAGCGAAAATAAACACATGCACGCTGGGAAAGGTAACTGAATTGCGTTCGACCAACGAGATTTGCATGAGTGATCACGTGATATTTTACGACCATCGAAAATAGGTTACCGTCGAATTTAGGTATATCGACTATACAATGAATCTTACCCATTTCCAAAGATGGCATTGTTACCGTCATGACACCTATAGTGACTGACAGCGAGCAGCTAGTGCATGGAGATTCAGAATTACAAAAATAATTAAAGCAAAGTTACTTACGCAGGTATCATGGCTAATGAAGCCTGAGAGGATAAAGGTAATAGAGCTGCCATGTTGTTGAAATCTATCAGCTGGAATAAAAATTAATCCAAATACCATATTCATGCCTGCTCTTTTAAAAGTCTACTAAATGATTTCTGGAAAACCACCCCTTAAAATTCAATAAATCAATTAAACTCAGCTATCGCATTAATCGCGCATCTTTCCCTGAGCATTTTCATTAAACCCATAACCACTGTATATACCCTTGCATACCCAATATACATTTTGACTGTGACATAATCATAATCACGGTGAATTATACTTATTTGTTATGGTTTCAAGTGACGTGTGCAGCGAATTATACTAGAAGGACGTTAAAGCCGAAATCAATATATGCATTGTATTAATTATGTACTAGAATGAAGTTATCACCGAAAGGCTATTTGTTCAACATCAAGACATCAATGCATGCATTATCAGGACAGTACTAGTAGTTTGGTAGTTGTGTCATACTTCTGAAGAGCTGTAATCACCTGTACAAGACATTTAGTCATTCAGGGCTCACACAGCCGTGATCACCTGAAAACCTGTCTGCTTTAAGCCGAGTTAGTTGACATTTTCAATGGCACACAGCTTGCCCCTACTGCGTCTATCAGGAAATGGTAGTAGCTGTAGCTGATAGCCTGAGTGCCTTGCAAAAACCCTGTTCCCAGCTAATAGCCTTGAACAAACCCTTATCTGACCAACAGGTCAAGTGAACACCAGCATAGACGATCTTACTTGCGGCTACTGGTCACATTCACAGTCCAATATAGCCCAGTCTTACATGCCTTCGTGATCGTTTACCTATACTTAGTACATGTAGTACACAGGCATATCTTGAACAATCGGCCTGATAAAACATGACACACAGTTAAACCCAACAGATCCCTTTGTATGCAAGTAGCTATCTCAACTGGCATAAACTAGTAAACTGGAACTTTACTTGAGCTATTGGACATAAACACGCTGACCAACGGGCAAAATTGTATAAGAAATAGAGGTGGTGAAGCCACAAGCAATGATGTACCCACACACCTTCTGTTTTAAGACCACCAGTGAGACTGAGAAAATGTGCATGGTATATATATTGCAGGTGGTCTTAAGAGAAAGGTATTTTTTAGCACACGAATTAGCAATTTGCAACAAAATTAAGTGGTCTACAAGGTGGTCTTAAAGTACCAGGTAAAGGGTTACAAAATCAAATGACCAAGTTGTGTGTTGCGCCGTTTCACAAGATTAATTGAAACTTGTTTCCATGCAGTGCTAGAAGTGAAGTGTTAGATTTGCTTCTCAATTAATGGTAGTTTAGATAGAGATATACTAGTACAGTCACACACAGCCATATACAGTGATGTAAGGTTGAGATTTTTAAATGTTCCTGACCTGTGATGTATATTACATTGATGTTGCTTATGTTTTCTAGGGTTCTTTGGGGCATTTCCAACATGGTTTTGTGGTACCACTATATTGGTGATTTTGCCAATGTCTTTAAATCATTCGTGGGAACCAATTATTTGGCCTGTGCTTATGGATTTAAGATTAGTGGCCTTGGGGTAAGTGTTCCATTCCTTATTCATGTTATTGTTTTGCAGTAGTTTTCACATTGAACATGGCATGGTGCCTTCCCAAATGAAAATTGTAACAGTGTGTGTGTGTGGGGGGGGGGGGGTCCCAAAGCAACGTGTGTGTGTGGATCTTATTTGGTCTTTCAACATGTTCAAGTAACACTACTACATGTAGTAGCTCTGAGACACCAGATATTATTGCAGGTAATAGTACTAGTAAGACTTTATGATATATTGCTCAAATATATCAGGATTATTGCACAAAGACGTTCAATGTGCTTTTGACATTTAATCTATTGTCTTTTCGTCATGTTCTAGTTTGGTATTCTGGGGCTGTTGTGGGTTGGTTTCCTGACTGATTACTGTTGCCTTCTGCTGGTACGCTGTAAGCAGTGCCTCATTGACACTATACTCGACGATCATGAGAAATCCGTCACTCAGAACTCAGACAAACCATCGAAACAACCATCCAGCCGCACTTCCAGTACATCATCCCATAATGGTGACGGTGCCCACGATGGCGAAAGCAGATACAGGCATCAGCTGTCAGATGCCACCTCGGATGATGATAACACCTCCCTGGCGTGGGATTTAGAGGAGCTTCGCGAAAGTCTCAGCGTTCATATCGACTATGCTGATCTTGGCAGGCAGACAATAGGAGACTGGGCAGCCACTTGTATTAACTTCTGTCTGGCTGTAACTCAGATTGGCTTCTGTGTGGGTTACTTCATATTTGTGGGTAACACCCTCCACAGTTTGCTACCGGAGATCCCCATCTACAATATAAGCGCCTGCGGCAATGTTTCAGAAGATCAGTTTTACCCCACAGCTTCACCACATCATGTCGTTGCAAGATCTCTGAATGTCAGCCAGGAAAACCAGAGTGCCTTGCTTGAATTCACGTCAACATGGTCAACACCCAGTGACCATGATGACATAGAGAGTACAAGTGAAAGTACTACGGAGTCAATTCAGACTACTTCAAGCCTTGTATCACCTACAAATGCGACACACAACCAGACCGAGATCCCACCTTGCTTTACGTACATTGGTCCATCTCTAGTCATCATGGTCCTGCTGCCGTTACCTGTGATCATTGCCTTCACGTTATTCCGTAGTGTAAGACAGCTGAGCATCATCAGTGTAGTAGCAAACACCTGTATCGTCGTGGGATTCTTTAGCGTTCTCATATATCTTATCATAGGTAAGCTCAGTACAATGTACCAGTATGCAATACTCTGCATGATCAGATCAAATTATACAGGATACTGTATTGAAATGTTTGATTCAAATCCCAAGACCTATACATGAAATGAGTGAGAAATGCATATTTTGGTGTTTTTAATTTACTGGTATGACATGGATTGCTTGAATTGCATTTCTTACTTATAGCTTTCAGAAGAGTAGATGTGTGTTATGCGATGGCATTCCCAGTTGTCTTTGGATTAAACTGTCTTTTGCAATTGCATGTGAAAACTACTAGTATGTGCTGGGATATTGTAGCTATTTACATGATTTACATGATAGAGTTGCTGTAGAAGTGATAAATGCAGTACCAATATTAATTGACTGTCAGTTCTCTCTCAAGCGTTTGTTCTTTGGCACTTCCAGACTTCAACCTCACCAATGAATATTCATGGTTTATCACCTCCACTGTCTTGGTCTACATCTCCCAGGTAACAGCTGGCTATGAAGCTATAGGGACGGTAAGTGAACTCTGATATATATATGGGGCCAGTTTCATAAAAATCTTACATCCATTGGAGATCTTAAGCATGGAAAAGACAATGCCAAGGCCATTAGCATGATACTCACTAATGCCCCATTAGTGAATGCAAGTCTAGACTTAAGTTTTTTTCTGACAGTATCCCATGGTCCTTTCAGTGTCAAGACATAATAGGTGGCATAACAAACAGTTTTTAGTACATTGTATTACCATTAGTATGGGCTGATGTAAGTATATAAAAGTGACACTTTTATTTAGTGATACATGAAATGTGTTTATTACTATGTTTATGTGTATGTGTCAGCAGGCACTGACACTCTGTATCCTAAAAAAATACAATGTAACATGTTACATGTTTTGTACTAGTATATTAATTTATAAATAAAGTATTTTTAGTACCTTTGCATAGTTGGAATGCTGTTATAAACATGATAAATACCAGTATTATTATATACCTAGATGAATTTCCCTATACTTTACCATTGGAGGCAACCGTGCAATTAATTCTTGAACTGCACAGTTGAATTGCATGTTTGCCGACCCCCCAAAGGGCCCCCATACACGATGACGCCCACCAATGACGGGCGAGTAAGACGAAGGCTATTGATCAGTTGCTATAGCTATGGGCATGGTCACGTAAATATTCGGACCACTTTCAGCAGGGATCAACTGTCAAAGTACCGTCTTTTTGGGTTTTATCGGGCCTAATACAACACCTAAAATTATCCAAAACATCTCTAAAGTACGGGACGAGGTATATAATAATAGGGTTATTGCACTCGTTCATGGATTAATTGTGGTATGGCCAAATCACTGGCGAGGAAGCCCTCGCAAGCTCGGGCCTGCGCCAGTGATTTGGCCATATCACAATTAATCCTTGAACCCATGCAATAACCCCTAAGTATGTATTCCAGTTTTCAAAGTAGGTAAGCCACCAATCCCCACTGGTGCCATCATTAACACTCTATCTGTTTTCCCTGTGTCATCAGATTTTGCCCATACAGTCCAGCATGCGAGGTAATCGGCACAATTTTTCTCCGTACCTCCATGCCTCTGTGGTTCTCCTGACCTGTATGATCGGCCTGCTGGCCTTGCTGGGGTATCTCCACTACGGCCCAGACACAGACCAGATCATTGTCACCAACCTGCCCAAGGGGACACCAATCACCATCATCATCAAGGCCGTACTCATCCTTGGCGTGCTGTGTACATATCCGTTGCAGGTCTTCCCCGTCATACAGATAATGGAAACAATGTGCTTCGGGACAAAAACAAGTACGTTTTCCACATTGTGTGATTGTCTCCTTGGTAGCATACAATGTGTATCTGTCGGTGACATTCGATGGCTGCATATTTGCTGTGTAAAGATGTAGCAATCATTAGTGAGTTTTGCTGTATAGTTATCAAGTGTCAACTTATGCATTGCATATGGCCAATATTTTCTTTATTCATATGCTGAGATTACATGTAACTTTCTGTGCATATTTTGCTCCAGTGCACCGCTCGGAAGGAGGATCCTCCTATGAACCTCTGCTGGCCTCTGATTTCGACTTCCCACGCCTTATACGAGTTCCAACTGAGGTTGGTGTCTGGTCTGGTTCAGTATTTCGCTGGGAAGTATTTATCTCCTGCAAGTCGAGTTTTTTAACATTTTGTGGCTTACACACAACTTGCCACTCACATCAGTAAATGGCAGTACATTGTATCTGCAGTCAAGATATGATTTCTGACTAGGTTAGTCTTCAACTTGACAGCATCATGTAGCATTAATTTCTCTATTTACATAGATACCAGTATGAAGGTACATGTATATCTTTAGTATAACATCCATGACCTCTGTTGTGTAGAAGATATCTTGCATCCCTTGAAGAGTGTTCCCAATTATATTACTCCACTTACTAATGTCCCAAACAATCCTTATCTGTAGGTCATAATGTTTACATATAATGACATTACGTAAATCTTTCAGGTTCCCCTTTGGAAGCGTTACACGCTACGCATTATCTTGCCAGTATGTATTTGTGGAGTGGCTATTGGACTCCGGAATGTTTTCGCCTATGTCGGTGCTTTTGTTGGTAAGTTTGTATAATCTATCCTGTACTGTCAGGGATGTTTTGGTGGGCACATTTTGACGTTATATCTTGAGAACCAATCTTTTGTGATTTTTATGGCTAGACATACATGGTGCATGGTATAGGTTGTGGTTGATGTAAACACTCCAGTTTCATCGGAATGATTGATAGTTACTAGTCAAAAAGTATCTATGAAACTGTTTATAGTCAATTGGTTCAGAATGCAATTATAGGGTATTTATCAGTATATTCAATATACTGTTTAAAATGCTTTATGCTTAGGCAGTAAAGAATAATATTTATGCCTATAATATATTTGTTGTTTACTCCAGGTGCGCTGGGCAGCACCCCTTTGATGTTTGTCATTCCACCATTCATCTACTTGAAACTGAATGCGGGCAACCTGTCCCTCGGGGCTCAAGTGAAGAACATTCTGCTCATTGTATATGGGCTGTGTATGTGTGTGGTGGGCGTGTTACTAACAGTGGTTGAAATTGTACGAAAAGCCTAAGAATTTGATGCGTTATTTCAAGTAAGTAACAGGCCTGTGTACATGGTGTATGCATTATACTTGTAACAAGTGTAACTCCATGCAGTGTTCTTCATGGACCAAACCTAAGTTACATACAATGTACTGAGTACAGTTATAAGACTGAAATTTAATGGAGTTCTTTCACTGTTTCATGTTGTGTAAATGCTCTACTGATGCACATATCCAGACGATAGGTATTGTACATGCTGTAATGTTTGTGATTTACATTATTATAGTTGTCTGATGAAACCAGATCATCAGAAACACACTGTCGCATATGTACTTCATGTTCAAACTCCTACTGCTGTTTATACTGTACTTTCAATACTTTTAATTAAAAACTGAGAGAGAGAGAGAGAGACTCAATCTCAACAAGATCAAATCACAGTATGTTCATGAAAAGAACCGTACCAAGGATATTTCAATAATAATAACTGTATTACCAAGGGGGTATCACGATATGTTCAAGAAGTGAACCGAATCAAGAATAATACACTGTATTGACAAAATAATGATTGTTTAATTACCATGATTAATACAGGGTTTTTCTTTGCTGCTTACACAACGGCTTGCATTGTTTATAAACTTGTAACAGTGCATGTCGTACATACTCCAACATATTCCAGTGTTTACCGTGTCACACACTGTTATAGTCGTAGCACTCTTTATTTGAAAGACATGTACATTGCGCTATTTGATAAAAGGTTTACCAAATCAAGAATATGCCACTTGGTGAAATTAAGAATATATTTGTGAGAAATGAATAATATATGGGTGATATCAAGATTCTGTTGGTGGAATGAAGAATTTGTTGGTTGAGTTTAGAATCCTAGACAATATGTACCAATATCATGAATATGTATTGATGACACACGTTTTTAATACAGCGTTGGTCTTTACCACTTACACAATTAATTGCACAACTGTGGGGGTGACTAAGTATGACAGACAAAGTTCTCAGAGACCAGTTCCTGGTAAAATGTTAAGTCTAAATGAACCTACACTCATTTGTCGCCATGGCAACCATTGTCTTTTTGTGTATAAGGGGAGCTTTCGGCTTAACAATTTTTCTAGAATAAGTCCTGGGGGTAGGAGGATGGCTTACTTACGATTAGAAGTTTGTTTTACATGTACAGTAGTCCCTGTATTTTAAGACCCCATGATCAGCCAAAAAATATGGTCTTAAATTGAAGGTGGTCTTAAAATGGAGGCACCACCAAGACCATATTTTGCATTTTCAATATTTTTAAGACAAATGGTCTTAAAAATATTGAAAATGTAAGAGTGGTGTCACTGATAGCCAGTCTTAAAGTAGAGGGGATTGTTCAATGGAGAGGTCTTAAATCGCAGGGACCACTGTAACAGCATAATAGGTAACATTAGTCCTCGAATTCTGCATTGTAAAGTTGTGATCTGAATCATTGTTGTATAATCTAGTCACACACGTTTCCGCTGTCATTGATATATAATTGTGATTCCTGAAGAAGACAGGTACTTGTGGTCTCCACTGTATGAACTGTGGCAGCACTAGTATCTAGGCTTACATGTATGTACCAGTATTGTGGATGTGATGATTCTTCTATAAGGGTGTTACACCCGAACAGATGGTCGATACAGTGAAACCTTTCTTGAGAGACCACCTGTCTTGAAGGACCATGTACTCCTGGCAGAAGGTTTTGCATTTCTATGTAATTGAACCTGTCACCAAAACCACCTGTCTTGAGCATTGTTGAGAGAAAATATTGTTATGACCAACAGGGTGGTCTTTCAAGAAAGGTTCCACTGTATTACATTGTATATACAGATACTACACAGTAGTTTGCCTTAAAAGGAAAATAATGCTATTATGTTTCTATACTAGACTAGAATATAGGTGTTTAAGTCACCGTAATATATTTATGTCTTAATGATTTATTTTGGCGTGGTATATGTTACCTTAACATGCTTAAGTTGAAGTATTTTTATTATAGACTTTGTTCATGTTGTTATACAGATTAAACTTTAGTGAGCGAGTCATTGTTGCCCAGTATGCTCACGCCTTTCCTGTTGGTCAGTGATATAATTAATAAGGTATTACCGGTATGTAATTTGATTTAAATGAGGTCAAAACACTTCACAGACACCCCTGGCCCATTTGCTCACCCAGTCTGGGTGTCTCCATGCTCAACTTGGGGGTGCATACGCTCTAGGCCCCCATACATGTTACATTGCAGTGTATCAGTAGACAAGAGCCATTCAGTTTCATAATTATGTCCCTCAGTTTTGGGAGGCTATATTTTTCAGTGCCAATAGCAGGGCCAATATTGGCAGTTGCAGGGTTGCCATCCAAATGACTGAGTAAGCTGGAGCAGAATTGCTTTGTTCTTCTGCTCAAGATGAATGGTTTTGGGGAGGCTAACAGGAATCGGGCAGAACTAGAGTCTGTGAAAGTTAACTACATTTGTACTTATCAGTGTTAAACATTGGAGATCGGTGATGAATGTTGCTGATCTGATAATGCTTTGGGTTGAGCTATGGTACTACATGCATAGGTGTAACATCGAAAGTCATGCATAGGCTTTAAATTCTTACATCAACGTCTGATCAAGTCCATTGGTGGGCCATTTCAGTTAAAACTTAGCATGTGAAAGTTTTGAAACTTTTGAAGACCCATGAGTGTGTACTATCGGTACTAGGGGGGGGGGGGGGTAGTACTTTATTACTTTATCCAGGTTAGGCAAAAACTCATTGCCAACATTCTTTGCATTTAGATGCTGGGCACTGTGCTTTCACTTCTTGGACTTCCAAAGGGTAACGACACTAAAATGATCAGTATTATGTGTATATGAGTTGATATTAAACCAAGATGCTGCCATGTGTTATATCTGGTGTAGCTTCCCAGTGTATGTACGTGTGAGTTTATGAAACCTGGGTTAGTGTGTTTGTGTTTAATTGGAGAGACTTTTACAATGACTTGTATTACATTTATCTTGATCTCATGCATTCTCTGCCAGTCTTTCTTCTTCCAATATGTTACATGTATATCTGTGAGAAGTTATAACCAAGTAATCCCAACATAAACTTTGTAATCCATGGTTTTGGCAGCAGGTTCAGCTTACCGGGATTTACAGTTATACTGGTGGGAGATTATGCTGGTAATACACAAATGATGTCAGTCCAGTGAACTGCATGGGGAGTATTCATGGTGTTCAATATCAACATAGCACGTGCAGTTGGCACAAAATTGGTCTTTCGTTGAATCGTTGTGGGTAAATGCACTGAACTTGTACTAGTATATGGGGGAATGACTTGTGTTTGAATTAAATCCCAGGCATTGTTGTTACAGGGCTTTATTTAAATAGCATTTTGAAGCAAAGTGTACAAATGTATGTACATGATAAATATCTGAGTATCTTGAACATTGTACTGGATACAAATGTACTTTCTGATTTTTAAGATTTGGTGCTACAGCGTAAAGTGGCTGAGTCATACTTTGAGATTTCACACATGATTCCTGTTTGATATATAGCACATCATTTCCAGCTTGCTCACCTGTAGCACTGTTAGTTGTTTCATGTGCTGGTTGAATTGGGTTTAGGTATTTTGTACCATCTTTAGGAACTATTTGTCTTTTCTGTCATTGGTTACAGCCCCCATCCTTTGATAAATTTTGATAAACCCCTAGATTACATAGAGGCACACCTTCACTGTTGTAGAACCAGCTAACATGTTGGGAATATGGGGCCTGGGAATTAGTGTATATTTTTTTTTGAGAAAATTTAAACCATTGTTTGATGTTGTAATTATGCAGGGGCCCAGCTAGTAGTGTCTTTTCTGATCTGTTCATTACCTTATATCAGAGGTGAGGAAGAATATATTTAGTACTGCATGTACTAAGTAATTTATCTATTTGACTTGCATAGCACTGTATTATGTCAGTCCACATTATTCAATATTTCATGGACAGCGAAACCCCCAAATTGAGGCCATCCATATTCCAGGCCAAAGTGGTCTTAATTCTGGGGTGGTCTTAATTATGAAGCAAATTGGCATAGATGTGCAATGTTTAGCTGAGCTTTGAGGGTCTTATTTCTGGAGTGGTCGTAAAAAAAATCAGTTTCACTGCATCATGATGCATCCTGCTGGTAAGAAACTTCTGAGTTTACAACACCTTAAAATATGGTCACACAGGATTCTTACACTGACATCATTTTTAGCTCTGCTTGACTCTGTCAGCAGAGCTCATGGTATGGGACTTTTGTCCGTCGTCCGTCCGTCCGTCCGTCGTCCGTCCGTGTCGCAATTATCTCTGAACCTAATGC
>JAAUYG010129889.1_pt1 | contig 17960 bp, 7 predicted proteins | sample 7278091 | NCBI WGS metagenome assembly JAAUYG01 (sample SAMN14350201, study PRJNA611818) | marine sediment metagenome | isolation source: surface marine sediment (0.6m) | place: French Polynesia: Moorea | collected 2018-08
AATAATTGTCTGTGAACCAAACTGCAGGACTGTTGTTTAGTGAATAGTTTGTATGTTTTAGCTTGACCAGATACCAGATGTATCCAGAACTGTGTGTGTGAGAGAGAGAGAGAACTGAATCCATGAATGGAAGCCCAGTGAGTGTGTTAGTGCCTTGCCATTGCCAGGCCAAAGTACAGTGGTGCTATATGTCAGAGTGGGCATTTGTATCCAATTCAGGGTAATTCAGCGGTATGTTACTTAGTCTCTGGACCAGGTGGTCCGCAGACTAATCCAGTGTTGTGATCTACCTAGACTGCTGATCCAAGGTGCAGCTTCTGGAGAAATCCCAAGTTCAACATCATCTTAATCATGGAAAATGAAATTATTGTCACTAAACTAGATATTCAAGCTAAAATGTTTGTGGATTCTAAATCAAGAAATTGAATTGATAAACCACTCAGATGACAAACATCTTTTTTTTTTTTTTTTTTTTCCATGTTTAAATCAGTTTTGAAATTAAAATTCTTCCAGAAGCTGGACCAGGTGATTCCAGTGCCAAATCTTGATTTACTTTGTGTTGTGAATGAAGCTTTTTTGTATATATGGGAGGACACATGCAGACCACCAGCTAGCCTGGTACTACAAAGTCACCAGTGTGTGACATGGGACTCATGTGACGATCGGTCATTTATCTGTGATGCAACACTTTAATTGCTGTCTTACAGATTGACAAGATGACCACACACTGGTCCAACAAGGATATCACCCACACACAGTCACACACAACAGTGTAAACATTGTCTTGTCACTAACTGTCGAGGGAAAATAACATCACAGAAACTCAACAGGAATTGTCAAAACTACCCAAGTTTTGGACAAAAGGTTCTTTCGTATTTGACTAACAATGCTCAACTTTCCTTGGAAAGAAGCCAAGCAGCAATCTTTGGTCTAAAACCTTTTCTCCTGTAATTTTGTATCTTAGCTCATGTCTTGTGTGATGATTTGTCTAGTTTATTTGACCACCATATATGCAAACATAAGTATGTAGGCATAAAACTGACATCGTCTCATTGTCCTTTGAAAGTATTAATTCTGTATCAAGTGTCACGGGAAGACATATAAAGGGTATGTATACAGTACCCCGGTAGTTTACATATCGACAGGAGTGTATGTGGACCTAGTGTGTCCAGCTTGGCATGACAGTAGTGTCATACTGCTGTTACCAGTCACACTGCTGCTGTGACTAGTGTCGGTGTGACAGTGTCACTGATGTAATCATTGTCAGACTGCTGCTGTAACCAGTGTCATACTGTGGTAAACAGTGTCACACTGCTGTAACCAGTGTCACTGCTGTAACCAGTGTCCCACTGCTGTAAACAGTGTCACCATGCTAATTGTAACCAGAAAGAATGACAGTCATGCTGGTTACAGGAGCATGATGACATTGTTTACAACTCGGCCCAGTGTTGCACTCCTGTGACCAGTGTCATATACTGTGATAATCAGTGTCATACTTCGTAAGGTGTCATGCTGCGTTAAACAGAATGGCAGTGTCTGCAGAACACTTCTTATTGAATGCAAAATAGCTTGTACCCCCAAGTAGTACCTCCCTTGACAATCATCTACAGTCTCCCAGTGTTTTATCAGTAGTGGTCGACTTTAACAGGGTTTGCAAATCTGTGCCTTAGCATTAGATTCTTCTTCCCCTTTTGCAAATGGACATTACGTGTCTCAGGTATTTTACGGCTGCGTGCAGGGTACATTATATTTGCATATAAGTAAATACACTGTTCATGCTGGTAGTGGTGTTTTGCACCTGCAGCTATTTTCTCGTAGATTTCTAATTTAGCATTGGCATAAATAACATGAGACGATGAGAGAGGGGTTTCAGAATTATTCGGCAGGTTCTAGCTGTGTTATACAGCGCATGGATACTCCATCCCCTGAGCTAGTGCTAGTAAATTGTCCTGGTTAGCCACTGTGGCTAAAAGATATCTCCTCTTAGCCACAAATGAGTTTGTTGAGCTATATAAATGTTTCTAACCGACATTGACAGTATTAAATTTGGATTCAGAGATTCTAAATTAAGATCCATGTTATTTGATTAAGTTCCTGTTACATATTCAAATAACTTCAATGACAGGCATCATATAATGTGTGTATCATGTACATAGCGTGGCGTTTATACGGTTTATTCATCTGAACTACATACAAGGTAGGTGATAGGGCTTTGGTCACTGTGGCTAAAAGCAAGCCAATTCTTGGAGACACATGTACATGGGAATTCTTTTAGCGTTTGGCTATGTGGCTAATAGGTTGGGCTATCCCAGATTGTTACTCAATGCAGGCTAAGGCCATGGATCAATTTCTTGAAACCTATAGGAATATATTGGTTATGTCTGACACGACTTCTTCCACCTATCTGTACAGTACACCGGTCCCTCTCTTAAAGCACACTCCCCAAGGACACCCTGGCAGGAAGTACTGTGAATGCATGTGGTTCTCCCTCTCACCAAGGGACACCTCTCTAATAAGGACAGAATTTTTGGCAGAAGGGATTTCCTCATTAGAGGGGGACTACTGTAGTCCCCCTGTAATAAGGCTGCCGCTTCTGCCAAACAATTGTCCTTATTAGGGGGGGGGGGGGGAGGTGTCCTTTAGTGAGAGGGAGCATCACATATTGATGCCATTTAATGCAAACAAATTGTCCTTCTAGAGGGGCGTCCTCTCTAGTGTCCTTAAGAGATGGACAGAGATGGACCGGGTACACGGTAGTCCCCCTCTAGCCACACCCCATCTGCCAAATAATTTTGTCCGTATTGAGGTATCGTTTGGTGAGACAGAGCATCAAAAGGCCAAGGGTTCGGTCTTTTCTAGAGAGGGGGTCCTCTCTCTGCAGTATTCTTTAAGAATTTGAGGGACTACTGTACATCAGTTTTATGCTCTGTAAATGTAAGAAGCAGCCTGGCTTGAATTGGTCTGTGATTGGTATGTACAAGTGAAATATCACCCGGTGAAATTAATGTTATTGCTTGACGACAATGTCCATTTGGACGGACTCATTTGTTCTGCATTTTGTGTATTTTAAGATGAAAAAAAAATAGCAATCATATACTTTTGCTGAAGATGCCTTTGTTTAGCATTTCTTGAATAAAATCAACAATCAAAACCGTGCACATGTTTCATTTATTTTATTACATATTAAAATATTTAATATCGATGAACTACAAAAAAGGATAGACGGCACATGGGCACAATAAATTGTCAATTTTTGTTTTTTAATTAAATACACCACATCTAAAATACTAGTCAAATACATATATATGTATGTATATATACAACTCCAGTTCGGTGTAACTACACATGTGTTGACCCCACTGGGGTAACAAACCAGGCCTTGGGTGGTAATAGTAATACTTTTCAGAGACAGGCTACAAATTCAATTTCATGCCGTATTCCAAGCATTCAACTAGAAAAGCCACAACTGTAAGCCTAATTTTTCAAACTTAATCCTTCACTAGGAGTGTGTATTATCACCATGGCAACACGGTAACCATTGGCGACTTCTGTAACAAACTGGCAGGCTGTAACTACAGTGGATAGCCTCCCCCCCCCCCTCTCTCTCTCTGTCTCCTGACCCTAGAACTCTTTTCTTCTTCCAATGTAACTCACTTAAGAGGAACAGAATCTTGGCCCACACCCATCGCACTACATCCAGTATTAAAGGTAGAACCGTTACACAGTAAACCCCACATACAACACGGGCAAAAATACTTGGGGTATGTAGGTAATATTCTATACAACCAGAGACATTAACAGACCTGGAATGCTTGCTATAAAGCCACTCAAGATGTGAAATAGAAAGTAGCTAGTGGCCAGACAGACAGCAGTACGGGTGTGCTAAGTTGGTTTAAACTTGCCTTTAATGCTCACTCACATTCAGTATATATGACCTATCCAGTTCAGAACATCGGTGTAACCAGCTCTACTATCCAATTAATACTTTCAAGTTACAGCCAGTCGACAACCAAATTTCTATCAGACTTCATTGTATTTCATTATGTATACCTCTTCATGTACAGAATGTCTGTTCTTATTTCTCGAGAATAACACAGTATGTTTGCTAAGCAGCATATATGCCTGGTACAATCTTTAGAAATTCAGGTTTCCTTCGTTGCAAAACGAGTATTAAGTTGTAGAGGTATTTTAAGACTAGACATATCTAATATACACCCTGCCTAGACCTAGAACATGGAGGGTAGGTCGGGGGGGGGGGGGGAACTGCTCAACAGTGAACAAGTACTACCCAGGCTTCACTTAAAAAAATCTCAGTATAATAGTCTTAAACCACTATAGTACACCCCCCTCCCATGTCCACTACTCCCAACTGTGAAGTGTTACAACAGCTCCAGGCTGTCACCATAGCAACTACACCTATGTATATTCAAATATGATACCAGGTCATTCAAACAGGTTGCCATAGCAACACAGTGACCAAGAAGACTCGATGGAGGCAAGGAATATATAGCTACTGGTAAACGAACAGATCCATGCTAAATGGTTTTCTTGGTGGGTAGCTAAATCGAAGATACATGTACATACCAGTATTTATTTCATACATTAGGAAACCTTGGATATACAAGTATACTGCAGACTTTGGGAGGTTCTCACAAGCAGAATCAGTCTGCAAACAAACCAAGAAAGAAAACGATACATATCTCTAGACAACCTAACGGTAACTCGTTCTCTGCAAAGTGGTTGTGTTTACAGGGATTCCTGATTGCAAGAGGTATACTTGACACATGATTTTTGCGTTATATATAGGTGTATAAAAGCTACATATACCATCTAGTTGGATAACAAGCAAAGTTTTAACCTTTCTACTTAAACTGACATATATGATAGTTCCCAGTCCTTGCAAAAAGACATCTGTAGATTTTTCGCATGTACTCTGAACTCACCGGTCTGGTGGCCTAGCAATCAATTTATAGCTACATTTTCTTTTAAAATAAACAATTTAGCTGGATTTGTTTAACTTAAAAAACTTGAGACCAAAAAATTTTGCTGCCAAATTCCCATTGCAATGCCCATATTTCTGTATTGTTATAGCTATGAGCACAAAAAAATATGAACGGACACTGACCAGGATAGCAGCAGGGAAGATAATGTTACTCTTTAGCAAGTCTTCCTTAAGAGGCAGGACATGGGAACAGAGTGACATATATATACAATGTATATATATATATATATGGTCCAGTTAAACCAGGGCATAACTAATATTTTCAGCATATGACTCGCACTCTGTTGTACTATCAACAAGTCGGTAGGTATATAAATTTACCAATATAATGATTTAAAAATCTTTTCAACACACGCTCGCCTCCGTATCTTCCAATGAGACAGTCCATATTGCACAGCAAGTCAAAAATATACACGTACGTATGTATGTATACACACACAAAGTTATGACTATAATGTAAGAAATGGAACAGAAGGGGAGAGATTGTACTGGTTTGACGTACAGTTCCCATAGCAACCAGCAGTAACATTGACAATGGTGGTGGTTGCCATGGGAACAGTGCTGTCGGAACCAGCTTCCAAGAATTGACCACAAGTATCAACACCGTATATATAGGAAGATAAACACACATATTGTAGAAGAAATCGGAACATACACATCACTGAGCATTTACAATAGACGAGTTTCATTCGAGCTACAGCGTACGCACTGATTCAGATCACTCACATAAAGCGCCTACTGTCAGGTTACTTTCCCTTTATACGTAAAACTGACATTGATTTGTCAGAAAATTGTCAACAGGATAAAATATTATTTGCCAACTTGTATCACCGTAAAAGTACCAACAGGATATATATAAGCGAGTATCTTAGAACTGGCAACAAAATTCTTCATTATGCAAATGATGTTTGCCTGACATTGACTGGTTTGTTGAGAACTCAAATCAAAATCACACACACCGCTTACTAATTAATGTACAGCAATACAGAACCATTTTTGAAAACAAACTCAATTTTTAACTCTCTTTAAACTATTTATAATGTGCCGAGCTAATACTTTATCTCAGAGAAAACAATACTTTGAAGTTTATCAGCATTCACTCTCAAGAGTCCTGTAATTTCTGAGACACTGTCTTCAAACCTCATTTTCTATAGTCTTGGTGTACCAATATGTGTGACAAACTCATAAATATTATTAAAAGTAACTCAAATATCAACAACATATTGCCGACCGAATGTGACTAGGTCACTATATAGTTCAATTGTAACACGATTAACATCAGAGCAGACAATCTATGCAGAAAGTTGAAACTCTTTGTTAGGTCAAAAGACAAACCACTTCAATATTTACAGTCTGTTTGGTGTCAATATAAGGACATCATCACACGTGTATGATTTCATCTCAGTGATTTAATTATGTCACTGAAGAGTACGACCATCACGACACAAGGAAGTATGTACTGAGGAAAGATAAACCATTCTGTGTATGCCATGTACACAGTGTACAAAATTTAACTGTACACAGACACACAAAACACAGCTAACAGTAACACGACTACTAACAGTTAGTTTGTACACTGTATATATAGTCCAGGGATTGACTCCTACGCCCCCGATTCTACCTAATATGTCACACATTCATTCCGGGCGCTTGGGGTATACTACTGCTACTTGCTCTCACGCTTTTTCTATCATTCTGAACACAAAAGGGGCTTTTTGAAGCCTAAGAAATAGCAACAGAAAGAAACACTCGACTGCAGCGGGGTTCTGATGAGGAATCATCAGTAGCACTCGGCACACAAGCAGCTTTGTACAGGCAATATTTTAGAACACAATAAAGCAGAAATCGCAAAGTCAACCCCGCGTTACTACGCAATGAGATAGCTTACTAGAAACCGACTCTGTACACACATACATAGATACACAGTGGACAGGTGACCCGTCCACCCCCCCATGGTATATATACAACAGTACACAGTAATGGCCCACTACACCCAGCGCGGTGACCTCGACACAGTTGTCACTGTAATACTGATAGCTGGAAAGTTAGAATACCGTAACACAGCGGACACTGCTACAGAATATCTCCGCTCCACAACTGGAGCTTAAGAAGTGCTGTACTGACAATACTCGTATACTGTGTAACCAGTTTGTAACAAGCCAATCACTGCTATCGTGTGTGGTACTTCTGTTTTCTGTTACCATGGTTACTAAGCTTCTTCCATGGTTACTAGGTTGTTACCATGGTTACTAAGCTGTTGCCATGGTTACTAGACCGTTACCATGGTTATTAAGCTATTTCCATGGTTTATACATTAATACATTGTATGCTGTTAACATTGTTACAAAGCTGCTTCCATGGTTACTGGTCCGTGACCCACTGACGGCGAGTCGCAAAGTATATCTTATTTGCTAGGTCAGTAGGTTACAGCCAGTAGGTGCAGGCGCAGGCTGTATGGCCGTTAGATCTATGATCTAGTCCGGCAGTAGGATGCAGGCTACATGGTCTAGGCCATGGACTCGCGGCCTCCCAGCTCATGGTGGTCCTCGGGGAGAGAGTGGTTGAGATAGGAGTCCTGCCGGGTGTAGAAAGCATTACTGTTGTACTGAAACAAACAAACACAGCACAATTAAAGGTGGAGTGGGATATAAACTCCAGAATTAAGACCCGTAATGCTCCAGTGGTCTTAACTCTGGTATGGTCTTCATTCTGAAACAAACCAGGATTAGTGTATAACACTTTGGTTGTAAATTTTTCTTCTTACTTCCATGGTGCTCTTTGGAAATGGTTTAATTGTACAGTACATATATACACATACTGAGTGATGGCAAGAGCTGGTACTCGCTGTTACCGATATATCACTACGCAGAGCAAATTTGTTAAATGTAAACCTACCAAAGGATCAATTTCTACTGCACCTTACATGATATATATATATATATATATATATCTGAGCTATTACAATGCACAGATTTAGCAACTCGATCAGCCTGCTTGAAATATAGTTGCAAATACTTTAAGTTAAGTTAAGGTACCTTAGCTTAGCTTAACTTAGCCTAGTCTAGCTTAGCTTAACTACACCACAATACAGTGCCTGTGACATTCAGGTCACTTACTTAATACCACTTAGCATTCAACTCAATATATCAATTGGATACGTAACTGGAATAACTAGCACACGACTGCACACACAGTACAAACACAGGACATACCGGTACTAGATAAAATATGGTAAAGCAATAAAAGCTGTACACTCAGAATAGAACATGGCAAGGCAGGGCTGGAATGCAACTCTTCGAAGCAAAGCCTTGAAATGTGTCTCAAAATCAGGTCAGAAGTACGCTAACCTAGTTGATGGTATCTTTAATACAGCACCAACTAGTTCAAAGACAACCAGAGATACTTAGCCTTATTATGGCTCACTAGCTTTCTGTTAAGCATTTCTACTGGTTTATGCAGTATATTAGCAGTGTTGTGTATGTGTGAAAAATGTGTCCATTTTCTAGGTTAGATCATATCAAATGAACATTTTTAACTTATTAGACTTCAGGCTGTAGACTTAATGACAATCAATATTTTTTTAGGAAACCAGAAGATGACATAGCATGTGACTTACATGTACATTGCTTTACCTAGACAAAAGCAAATTGCTGCCACTGTATGCCTGCACACATGATATCCATAAACTATACCTACTGTATAGTGTATACCATGTTGTCATAGCAACATATATCTATACCGTTTTGTCATGTCAATGTATATCGTCATGACACAAAATTTTGATACCTAAACAAACACTTGAACTGATGTTTCCACGAGAAGATGGTCTGTGATATAGCTCTAGGCTCTAGGCTCTAGTGAAGATCACTGACGAGAATGCTGTGACAGCAGAAACAAGTACAATGTAGCTACCATAGAGAATATGCCACACAACAGCAAAGATCGCTCAAGTCTTGAGAGTGAGGTACTTCAGAATAGGACAGTTCAAACAAAACTGGTCTTTTTTATACAATACATTTTTAAGGTGGCACCAAGAGCACCATTGTAATACAGTAGAACCTATATTGAGAGAAGTTATCTTTTTCCACAGAAACACAGTCTTTCAAGACATGTGGTTCCTCATGGCTGTAATCTCTCAGGACAGGTTTCACTGTATCTGCTAAAATTATAGCCACTGTGCCATTGCCAGTGGAGGGAACTTATCATACAATGCCTGGTCAGAATAATCCTCTTCCAAATTCAAAAGGAAACTTTTTCTCAGATATTTTTTTTTTAAATTTCCCAAATTTTATGTTGTTACTGCCACGATCTGTTACACTATTTGCTTCCCTAGAAGCCACTTCTCTAAAGAGGACGGATGATATTTATAAATATATACATGTCGAATACTGGTATAATATACATGACAAACAGGTTGGGATATAACATACTGGCACCTAGGTTTCTGAGTAAATTCTGTCAACTGTTATGGTGGAAAATTGGATTAAAGAGAACGGACACGAGATGGCGAGTTGTGTGTTCTTATTGTATGGATCTGGAAGGTCAAGAGGTCATTTTCCATGACAGGACAGGAATCCAGATTTTACAGGAAGCAGCGACAGAATTACCTGAGAAATCTTAGCACCACTATGCTACCATGTTAGAAGAGAAGATGAAATAACGCCCAGCGGGGGTTAGTGTTAGGATACCTCAGGGGGAGGAAGATCTTCACTTACGGCGGGCGGAGGGGTGTTCCCCCGCGGGTGCATCTGCATGTGTTCAGGTCGGTTTCCATGGCGTCCGCGAGTATAACTGGCAGACAAAAAGAAGCAGAGACATCAGCATATAATACAGGTAATATTCACTCACTAAAATTTTACCGGTAATAATTTTGATTATATATGATTAAAGAAGCGGTAACTTTAGCATATGATACAGGTAATATTCACTAAAGTATTACTAATTTTGATTATATATTACTATATCAGCACAGTAACCATTTAAACGTTTGTAGTTATAAGATAATACAACTATGAATAGAAACTATGTCTATGATTTTGATAACATCTTCATCTTTTAAGCAAGCTATGTATCGGTATCATGCACGTACAATTAAAGATACTGGTAAAACTAAATAAATATTGCCGTTTATATGTCAAAAAGGAAGTACCGCTACTCTTGGTATTAAGCATTAAAAGTTATATTGTTTGGGGCGTGTGGAGTATTAGATTACACCACTGATTCATACACTTTAAACCTATAGAATGTATTTTATGCTTTAGATAATGCTCTACTGAACATGCTGAAAGTGTAAGTCGACAATTCAATGCGCTGTGTGTACAATAAAACAGTTCATTCCTGACCGCCTCAAATGCCTGGAATATATACAACCATAGGCTATCAACATGCTTCGTGGGTTGATAGGGACAAACAGGTAGGTGGTAAAGTGCAAGCTATAGGTGGTAAAGAAAATATTAGCTATGAGAACAGACATATCATGCATACAGTGGTCCCTCTACTTTAAGACCACCCATGGGACCAAGAAAATGTGGTCTTATATTGCAGGTGGTCTTAAAATAAAGGTCATTTAACACAGATCAAGTGGTCTTATAATCAAGGGTGGTCTTAAAATAGAGGGTTGTAAAATAGAGGGACTACTGTATATGCAAAATTCAGTTCCAGTGCTTGTCTCAGGATAATAAAATATTCCTATAGTAAAGATATGATCTAAAGTCTGATATGGGTACAAGCACTGTATGTTTACATGCTATTTATGTTACCAATATAGAGATCGTAATGAAATAAAACAAAGCCCAGAAGTAAGGCCACTAATAAGGGATAACCAAAAGTAACACACCAAGGCTAAACTTATACTTTCAGAATAATCCAAATTAAAACCAATTTGCCCTTGGCTGTGCATGGTCTTAATTCTGAGGGTCCACTGTGCATAAATGGTTAACATAAGTAAATTGTAAAATGTGTAAATTATGTACTTGAGTATGTTTTTCCTGGTAGCTATATAAGCCAAGAGTGTGGATTGGATGGTCACTTGGATAAAATGCACAGAGTTAAGTAAAATGAATTTAGACAGTGAGAAAGATCAAGAAAATCTTTTCATAAGTGTGGTATTATACTGTTTGTATCACTCTCTGTGTGATAGCGGTAGGCAACATGTTTGCCAGGAATTCTTTGCCAGGATTACACTGTGCCATAACCACGGGTGACCCCAAGAACTGTAATGCTTTACTGTTTAAGGTAGATGAACGTGTATAAGACATGTTATTACATTTGTACTACCTACACTCAGTTCTTACAGCTTCTAACTAGTGCTTTAATGGACCAGCAGGAACATGTGCTAATGGTGTAATTGTAAGTGCCTACAGCATACCTGCAGAGGCAGTACAAGATACCTGTCTAGGCAGTATGAGATACCTGTCCAGGCAGTACAAGATACCCTTTTAGGCAGTACAAGATACTTGTCTAGGCAGTATAAGATACCTGTCAACGGGATACCTTTCAAGGCAGGACGAGATACCCGTCTAGGCAGTACAAGATACCTGCCTAGGCAGTATGAGATACCCATCTAGGCAGTACAAGATACCTGTCTAGGCAGTACAAAATACTGCAGAGGCAGCATAAGATACCTGTCATGGTATACCTGCAAAGGCAGTACATGTACAAGATACCTCTCTAGGCAGTATAAGATACCCGTCTAGGCAGTATGAGATACGTGTCAAGGCAGTATATGCATTCAAAACTATTTGTTGTAAATGGTAACTGTTAAAGATCACACAGAGAACCACCATGCTGTATATCTTTACACACGTACAACATACAATTTAGCACCCAAATTTATCACGAAGACAATCAAATCATAAGATGCAGATCTTCAAAACTTTGCTATTCAAGCCATACCCCTCTGTATACCAACTGCCCAATATGACCTCAAAGTGCACACAGACTGGCTATAGAATACTACTTTTACACATTACACAGTTGTCATGGCAACTGTAATGCTATCGTTTAGGATACAATGTCCCATCATGATAACAGAGAACAGGCTGGCAGAACAACCAAAAACAACACATATCACTGTGCTTCTGTACAACTGACAAACCCAGACGACACACACAGGCAAAGTACAACATCAAAGGTACAAGTCACAGAACGGTATCTTGAAATATAGGATATGAACAACAGAACATAAATATACTAAGATGAAGTAGAAAATTAAAAGTTTACACAATATATCAGTATATAATTGTGTAAATAAACAACTAAAAGTTTCCCAGGTTGAGGCACCATCCTCTAGAATTCAGCCAATGCCACACCTATGTGGATTCTGGATTTTACAGATCATACTTCAGTGACATTTCCTTCTTTCTGTAATTATGAACGATTACATCGCTTTAAGGAAGTCTATTTTAAGGGTTTTCCCATATGGTGTGTTCAGTAATTACTCGTTTTTCACAATTTTCAAAAGTCAAAATTGCAATAGTCAAAATCCCAAATTTGGTGTCTCCTAAAGTCTTACTACCACCTTCCTTGTATTTTTCTCTTCGAAGATCCATAGAACGAAATAGGACATTGGTGTGGCCTTAGCTTGAATTTTGTGCAATCCTCTGTATCTTCAGCAGGATGTGTGCTGGAGATCCAGAATGTAGATCCAGAATTCTTCTGTAGCACTGAGTTTGCAAGACAGCATTCTCCTGGAGAACTGTCAGACTGCCCTCTGCCTGGGCTGGTGTATATATGTGTATGGTACAGAACAGCTTTAAAATAACATTTTAGGTTTACTCCAGGAAATGATTTTTTGTCCTTTATTTTTTATTTCAAAAAGAATTCAAAACCAGTTTCAGAACAGGAAAATTTGAGCTCCAAACACTTGCAGCAAAACAATTTTGATACCAGTATCAAAAGCCCCACCAGATCATGGCAGTGTACAGTCTGTTCAACAGGTCCTCAAATGTAGATAACTCAAAGTAATCAAATATGCACAGAGAACTCAAAACACAAACCGACACAAACAGAAACTTGACACAACCACATACAGCAGGGGGAGTGTGTACACCAGTGACAACAGCCAGCAGTACTCACAACATGGCAGCCTCCCCCTGCGTAGACGTTGGTCGGCTGGGTAGAGACCCATACCTGATATAGGAAGGGGAGGAGTTATCGGGCCGCGGCATGAATGGATCCTCGTCTTCGACCTCCAGGTAGCCCTTCCTGTAACCATGGTGATGCATGCACAGAGAGACAGAGAGAAAGATGGCACCAAGTTAGTACCAAATACACTGATGATGCTACCAGTAGTCTAAAATCGACCGTAAGCACAGAAATAGCAATCATAGTCACCAATGGCGAAGCGATTTGGACAAAATGTCTTTGCATGGGATGTAAGCTATTCTCAGAACTTCAATTCCAGGGATTAAGTTCCACCACCTCGTCAGCGTGACATAGAAATCAAATGACTTCAGTTCTGTCACTCCCACAGTCCCGTCACTGTGCCAACCTGACAAATAATTTTCACATGAATTTTCCTCTCTAACTCTCTAATTCCGAAGTCATGTTCCGATGTGCCCTTTTCTTGCCACGGTTGGAATAAGCTCACAGGTTACGTTTCAATGTTCCATAAAGCTGAGTTTGTTCCTGTTAGTTGCATAATTTGTTAACGTGAAACTTGCATCCGAAATTAAAGCAGCACCTGCTAATTTCTTCTTGTTTATTTTGTGTTTATGCAATGGTGTGTGTTTCTGGTACCACATAGTCTATATGTGTGTCACAGCATGTAGCTTTGCAGCAGGTACCGTGGAGATATCTCTGTAGTTAGATGTAACAATGCAACAACATGAAACACATGCAAGTCAGTGTCACGATGAGGAACTGAAACCAAACTCTCCAACGCAGGTACTGCCAGGCAGTAAAATCTTCCAGGTCAGAAGGTTACACAAAATATCACATTCATCTAGCCACAGCCGTAGAATATTTACCGAGTCTACGTCTGTGCTTTTTTATGTTATATTATTTTATAATCTCCCCTATACAATCTCCTCTATATACACAAAGCCTACTAGTATGTGTGACCTCTGACATGGAAGATGATCGGTAGCCATGGTAACTGGGGAAATGTTCTGAAACGTGAACAGAAATGGCAGACAGGCACTGACACAGGGGGCTCGAGACTCTGATTATTAAAGTTTTCATTATAACTGTAGTCATTTAAAGTGTTATTCAAAACTTTTACTTAAATCAAAGTTTTTTATTATTAAGTCAAAATTTCTATTTAGGACAACTAGTGCTGTCATTTGCCTAAATTCTGATTTCAGATAAAATTTAAATTTAAGCATTCCAGCCCAATCCAGGAAAAGTCTTTACTAAATGAATATGCATGAATGGGTTAAGCACATAATTTGCATCTGTAGCAATCACTGGATATCATCCAATATATTTCTATACAAAGGTGTTTCTTCTTAGAAAGACATTCCATGGTATGTTTGACTGAGTAGTGGATGCAGAAGTTTACTGCGAATAGTTCTGATGTTAATTTTTTTATTTATATGTAACTAAACCGGGTGGTATACAGGTAAACAATATCAGAGGTGTGATTATAGCGTGTTTATAGCCAGAAGCCAAGCCTGTGTGGCAGCCTGGAAAACACCAGCCAGTCTACTACATACAGTAGAAACGTTGGTCATTCACTTCAGACAGGAAGTCTAGTCAACATAACAACTGAAACAAAACCTCGGCAACTAGCAGTCTGCTTGGCAACATCACACTGCCTCACTCTGGGGAGCAGCAACAGGGTAAAGAAAACTCGGCAGGTTAAGTCAGCTACTCTAGTTCATGCAGGAAATCTAAAATCAAAGCACAAAATTTAAGTCTGCAAAAACCTCTTTTGAACATCAGTGTGTGTTAAAATAATGAAAATTGTTTCGAACAATATCATTTTGACGATGCTACAATTAAAAGTTTATTCCAAGTCTCTCACATGCAAATGCTGTAAGTTGTTCACAAGAGGTTTTACAGACACAAATGGTAACGCCTGTTGAACAAGAACAAAAACGGCTTGCATAGTAGTACATGTACATGGTATGTGCCGGACGTCACATTTTAGTCCACCGGCAAGGATAATCATCCAGCTGCATCGTATGATCAACGGTCACGCTCCACCTAGAAAAGACAACAAAGCAAAGCTAGTTGTGACCATGGCAACAAGACACATTTTCTGACAACTGGAAACATACGAAGGTACCTTAACTATGGTAGCAATAAAAGATATAATCCACGAAACCTGACAACGATAAAGTAGATAAAATTAAGTGTTATTGATGTTTTTTTTGTGTTTGTTTTTTTGTAAGAACGTTCAACAGCTCATCCATGTTGATCAAAAACTCCTTGCAGCTGATGTATGGTAGCAAAGATCCAAAGTTTCTTTTAAATTATGTTTCAACATAAAAAACATGTTAACACACACAATATGAAAACTTTGATTATCTAAACTGTTTGTCTTCAAAAAAGAGACCAATTTTAAAGGGGGGAACAACTTGACAGATCTTAGTCTATAGAGGCCCTGATCTTTTCCCTTTGGCAAAAGTTATATTGTGCATACTACATCTCCAGTCAAAGCCAGTGTATCAGTACATTATAAATGTTATATACAGTACTAATGACAACAAAGAGTTGCATGGATAAGAGGTGATAATTTTTCAATCAAAAATCCCACTACTTATTTTAACCGTCCAGTGCATGAAGCATCTGCACAGTCACAAAGTCTTGTCTGGCTAATATACAGTGACAGAAATAATATATCTTACATTGCAAACAATGGGGAATGTATTAACCCTGTCATACCTTACACTGCAAAACTAGGGAATGTATTAACCCTGTCATACCGTACACTGCAATACTAGGGAATGTATTAACCCTGTCATACCTTACACTGCAATACTAGGAAAATCAACGTACCCGGTATTAACCCTCACTGCAATACCAGGGGTAGGCAATGTACAAGTATACTAGGGAATGTACAAGTATACTAGGGAATGTAGTACCGGTAACCTATTATGGGATGCTAAGGGTCCTCACACACAGTAAAACTACCATCTGCAAAGGTGGAATACAGATTAATATAACATTCCAGTTGCAATACTATAATACTAGGGACTAGTACAGTGGTCCCTCTCTTTTAAAGGACATTCTCAACCGAGGACACCTCTAGAAAGGACACAAATTCTTGGCACCAAGTTCCATCAATGCATGTGTCACCATCCCTCAGCAAAGGACACCTCTCTAATACAGACAGAATTATTTGGCAGAAGGGGTGTCCCTATTAGAGGGGGATTACTGCACTTAATACTCTTAACTGCTTAGTGTGCTATCTATACAATATCGCACTATGCAATATCACAGACTGTATTCATTGTATCGAGTGCACATGCTTTAAAAAGTGCACAGTGTGTAATGAATCGGGTAGAGATATACAATGCATCTAGAGAATGTGTCAGTCTGTGCTAGCAATGATGTCCTTAGATTTCGGCCAGTAACATCACATACGGGTAGAGAAATACACTCAACACTCCAATGTGGACAGTTTCATTCACAAGGTGTAGTATTTGGCAATATACATGTGCTATTGTAACACTGGCTCCCGGCTCAATCTTAAGTCCACACGTGCTCAAGAGCCATTGAGAGTGAACATGTCTTAGCTAAAATTACATACAAATGCACCTAGCAACACTGGGAATGGAGGTTGCCATGGAAACTCTATCACAAACACATGCTGCAAACTTGGTAACCATGGTAACAGAGGCCTACAATTGTATACACTGCTGCAGGCCGTCATGGATATATCAGTGATGTATTGCTGTTTTGTTTACGATTTTTTTCCCTAATATCTTAAGATCAAAGCAATCTTAAGCAAAGAAGAACTAGGGCCAATTCCTTGAAAAAAACCGTAAGTCCACTAGTGATATTACACATGGAAAATATAATCCTGCTTGCCAAGGTGATTTGTGAATTTATGTGGCAATATTAATAGTTATATTTGTGAACTTAAAGCAAACTTTTTTGGTCCCCGATCTTGAACAAATACTTGCATTTTTCTGGAAGATGGCCCTGATCTTAACCAAGAGATTTAAGACTGATCTTAAACCAAGAGACAAGATTTTTCTGCAAGGTGGCCCCTGCACTTAAACTAAGATTATACTGTGATGTAGCAGAAAATTTCCTTGAAGATCAAGTGCTCTATCATGCCAGGCTTTAAATTAAATTCTGCCTTGTGAGGTAGTGAAACAGTGGGATTAGCAGTGCAGTTGTGCCCTGAGTAAAGGTTCGGTGCAGGTGTACCCAGACTGAAAAGCTCAGTGCAGGTGTACCCAGTGCTACCCACACTGCATGTACTTCTTCTCTACCTACCTGGGAGCTGTAGGAAGTTTGAAATCTAGTCTACAGAATAAACAAAATATTTATAAACATAACACAAAGTGTATCATTATGTAAGATAAACCAAGAGAAAACAAAGGGAATAAAAATTTCCAACAAACACGAGCACACAAACTAAATACAACACACACTGTTTCACTTGAGAGGCATGGGGGAACTTCAGACATCTAGACTGCAGTCTACAGCAGTATTCCCTGGGAATATCTGGACAGGCAGAAACGGATATGCTGATAGTGGTACACTACGTTTGCAGTAGATCCCTTGTTGCAGCTGCAGAAAGTGTTTGGCTTAATCACTTGAATTCTTTTTAATTTTGGCACCTTGTGCATGTTCCATCTGTCACTGCAGATGCTATTTCAAAGGCCAACTGGTTTGCCCTGAATTAAAATTGTGGTGGATCAAAACTGGATTGGAAGAGTGAACTGTTGATGTGAACATGGTGAATGCATTGATATTAGTTTCATCATACCTTGGCCGGAATTCTTGTAAAACTTTAAACAAAGTTTTGACTTAAGTCCAGGTCTTAGCCAAGCATAAT